>Ga0316628_100000317_pt1 | contig 30004 bp, 26 predicted proteins | sample OWC_Aug_M2_C1_D5_FD_207648 | JGI IMG/M metagenome (GOLD analysis project Ga0316628, IMG submission 207648) | Wetland soil microbial communities from Old Woman Creek delta, Ohio, United States - OWC_Aug_M2_C1_D5_C | ecosystem: Environmental > Terrestrial > Soil > Wetlands | place: USA: Ohio...
CGCACGCGCGCGGGCGATACGGCCGCGGTGGGATCGACTCGCACCCAGCCGCGTCCCTGCAGCCAGACCTCCGCCCAGGCGTGCGCATCGGACTGGCGCACGATGTAATAGTTGCCCAGGGTGTTCAGTTCGCCGCCCTGATAGCCGGCAACCACGCGCGCCGGGATGCCCGCCGCGCGCATCAGAAACACGAACGCGCCGGAATAGTGCTCGCAGAATCCCTGCCGCGTGAGGAACAGGAAATCGTCGATCCCGTTGGCGCCGAGTTGCGGCGGCTCCAGCGTGTACACGAAACCCTGCTTGTTGAAATACTGGAGGGCGGCAAGCATGATGGTTTCATCCTTGCCATAGGTTTTGCGCCACTCCTCGGCCAGCTCCCGCGCACGCGGGTTGAGGCCGCGGGGCAGCAGAGCGTCATAGCGCAGCACGAACGGCTCCTCGCTGGCATTGGCGCGGTAACTCAGGTGCGATTGGACATCGTAGCGCAGGCGCGACGTGACGCGTTCCTTCTGGCGCAGCTGGAAATCGGAGGTCATTGCCGATGGAATGGATACGTGCGTGGGCATTTCCAGCGCGAACAGCCAGGTCTTGTCGTGAGGCTCAAGCATCACGCTGTAATCCACGGGGTTCGAGAGGTTGTCGAGTTGCGGCGCCTTTCCGGTTTGCCCTCTGCTGCGCGTCCAGGTGTGGCCGTCGTATTCCGACAGCACCACGCCGCGCCAGTACATCTGTTCGCGCAACGGCGGATTGCCCTTGAACGTCACGCGGAATGCGATCTCATCGGACAGCGACAGCTTGGCGATGCTGCCGGGGGACATGGTGTCGGACAGCCCGGTTCGGGCAAGGCCCTGTTCCGGCATGCCCCACAGCGGCCCTTGCACGCGGGGGAAAAGGATGAACAGTACGAGCATCAGGGGAATGGACTGCGCGAGCAGCAATGCGGCGATGCGCAACCTGGGCTTCAGCGTCAATCCGGAGCTTTGCAGGTGCAGCCAGGTGGTCACGATGGCCAGCAGCGTGGCGAGCATGAACAGTGCGGTGGGAATGCTCTGCGAATAGAAGAAGTTCGTGATGATGATGAAGCTGGCCAGATAGATCATCAACACGGCATCGCGCGCGGTCCGGAGCTCGATCAGCTTGAGGGACGTGAGCATGACCAGGAGGGTGACTCCCGCTTCCTGTCCGAACAAGGTGTGGAATTCGAGCAGCAGACCGCCGATGCCGCCGATGGTGATGATGTGCAATAGCCAGCGTTTAGGCAGCGCCAGGTTGTAGCGGGCGAGGTATGCCCGCCACAGCAGCGCTGCGGCGCACAGCGCACTCACCCAGGGCGGAAGGTGCTGAGCGTGCGGCGCACTGACCATCAGGACGGACAGCACGATGCCATAAATCACCGGGGTCGTGAGTTTCATGCGCTTACCCTTCGCCCAGCCCGAATAGCGCGACGGCGCGCAGGCACTCGTCGCGGTGTGCCGTTCCCCGGTCCGCCGCAAATTCCCGGCCGGGAAGGCGCAGGCCGTACATCAATCCCTGCGCCTCGGCGTCGAGGATCCAGCGCGTGAGGATGGACAACTTCTGTTCCGGGTCCTCGGCGGGTGCGAGCTGCCAGTCCAGCCACAGCTCATGACCCTGCAGCGCGTTGAACTGCTTGACCTGCAGCCCCTGTTCGCGTGCCAGGGCCTTCCAGGCGATGCGCTGCAGAGTGTCCCCGGCCGCATAGCTGCGCAGCCCGGAGAAATCCTCGTCCCCCGCTGTGCTGACCGAGCCGCTGCCGTCCTGGGCAGTGCTTGCGGGGAGCTGGGCGGCCGCCGCTGGCTTGGGATAGACGAGCGCCCGCGTGTCGAACTGGATATATGACCACGCATAGAACAGGCCGAGGGGAAACTCGGTGTGCAGCGTCAGACTCCCGGTGGATAACCAGCCGCGCTGCTCCGCAGGAAGGTGGAGCTTGACGTCTACAGTCTGCTGCGCGGGAAGGTCGAAACTGGTGTGGTGTCCGTGATCATCGCGGAGATGCAGGCCGTAGCGCGTCAGATGGCCGGAATTGTGAAAATGAAACAGGAATTCCGCGCTATCCCCCGCAAACACCGGCGCCACGCGCCCGGCCCGGATTTCCAGCTTAACCATGTTGCGGAACGCGTGCAGCATGGACATGATCGCCGTGGTGGCAAGCAGAAAAGTGAGCACATAGCCGAGGCTCAGGACGTAATTGATGTCGCCCAGCAGCATGAGCAACAGAACGCCGGCAAAAGCGAGTCCCTGACGAGTGGGGACAATGAAAATGCGGCGCTGGTAGAGCGTGATCGTTCCGCTTTCCACCTTCTCGCGGAATAGCCAGCTGCGGAACCTCTGCCTGAGCGTGGTGAACACGTGGCTGGGCGCTAGGGTATGGGAACGGCCTCGATCAGCTCGTGCGCGAGCTTGTCGCCATCCTGCCGTTGCACATCCTGTACGCTCTGCAGGCGATGGCTGGCGACGCCCGGCAGCACTGCCTGGACATCTTCAGGGATGGCCGCGTTGCGTCCGTCCAGCAATGCCCACGCGCGCGCGGCTGCCAGAAGTGACAGGCCGGCGCGCGGGGACAGGCCATGCACGAAACGCGCCGATTCGCGCGTGTGGCGCACGATGGATTGCACGTAATCGAGCAGCGCGGGTGAGATGAACACCTCCCTGACCTGCTGCTGCAAGGCGAGCAGTTCGGCTGCGCTCATTTGCGGCGTGAGCTTGGAGACGATGTCACGCCGTTCCACGCCCGCGAGCAGGCCGCGCTCGGCCTGCGCATCCGGGTAACCCAGCTGGATGCGCATCAGGAAGCGGTCGAGCTGCGATTCGGGCAGAGGAAAAGTGCCGATCTGGTAAGTGGGGTTTTGCGTGGCGATCACGAAGAACGGCGTGGGCAGCGGACGGGTCTCGCCTTCGATTGTCACCTGCTGCTCTTCCATTGCCTCCAGCAGCGCGCTCTGCGTCTTGGGCATGGCGCGGTTTACTTCGTCGGCGAGGATCATCTGCGCAAAGATCGGTCCTGGGTGGAACTTGAATTCGCTGGTGTCGCGCTGGAAGATGGATACGCCGAGAATGTCTGCCGGCAGCATATCGCTGGTGAACTGGATGCGCTGGAAGTGCAGCCCGAGCGAGCGCGCCAGCGCATGCGCCAGCGTGGTCTTACCCACACCGGGCAGGTCTTCGATCAACAGATGGCCGCGCGCCAGGAGGCAGGCCAGTGCCAGCCGTATCTGGTGGGGTTTGCCGAGGATGACTTGCTCTGTCTGGGCGATGACGTTGTACAGTGGGGCGCTCATATTGTTGTTTTCCGGAAGTTGTTTTTGACCACGCCGCTATTTAATCACAGAGCGTACAAGCAGGGAGAAATTTGGCACGTAAAACCGTCGCGGTTCCAGGGTAACATGTTGAATACGCGGTTTGTTGTGCCATTCCCTGGCGCCGGACCGCCGCTACAGCAGGATCGCAGCGATGACCTTGCGGCCCTCATCCAGAAGGATATTGTAGGTGCGGCAAGCGGCCGGGGTATTCATACTTTCCACGCCGATGCGCGCCTCGGCCAGCTGCCGGTAGAGGCGCGGGTGCGGAAAGCGCAATTCGGGACCGGTGCCCAGCAGTAACACCTCGGGCTGCAGGCCAAGCAAATAGGCGAAGTGGCTCTCTTCGAGCGTGGCGAAGTCCCGCGCGGGCCAATCCGTCAACACCTGCTGCGGCGTGACCACAATGGGGCGGTCAAAGCGCTCTCCACTGACCGAGACATAACCGGTGCCATGCCCCGTGAAAATCTTCTGGCTGGTGGATGTGGCTAGCTGTAGTTTCAAGGGTGCTCCATTTGCCGCAAAGGGCCTGCTCGGATAGAATTGCTGCCTTTGCGCCCCGCCGTTTAAAGGGGGCGCCGCGGCATCGGGGGAGTCCTGGTGGGCTCCCTGCCGGACGGATTTTACCGGATTGCGCGCGTCTTGAGAAACGCCAGATTGAGAGTAATGAAGTGAAACCTACCGATACCGCCGAAATGATTGCTGCGCGCCCCGTGCTCAAGTCCGCCAAGCTGGCCAATGTCTGTTACGACATCCGCGGCCCGGTGATGGCCCGCGCCAAGCAAATGGAGGAGGACGGCCATCGCATCATCAAGCTGAATATCGGCAATCTCGCGCCATTCGGTTTCGAAGCTCCGGAAGAAATCCAGCAGGACGTCATCCACAACCTGCCCAATTCCTCGGGCTATTCCGATTCCAAGGGGCTGTTCGCGGCGCGCAAGGCGATCATGCATTACAGCCAGCAGAAAAAGATCGCCGGGGTGGGGCTGGAGGATATCTACATCGGCAACGGCGCGTCCGAACTGATCGTGATGTCCATGCAGGGCCTGCTGAATACCGGCGATGAGGTGCTGGTGCCGGCGCCGGATTACCCGCTGTGGACTGCTGCAGTGACGCTGGCGGGCGGCACCGCGCGCCATTATGTCTGCGATGAACAGAGCGGCTGGCTGCCAGACATGGCCGACATGAAGGCCAAGGTCACGCCGAATACGCGCGCGATCGTGCTGATCAATCCCAACAACCCCACCGGCGCGCTGTACCCCGATGCGTTGCTGCTCGAAGTGATCGAACTCGCGCGCCAGCACGACCTGATCATCTTCGCCGACGAGATCTACGACAAGGTGCTGTATGACGGCGCGAAGCACACCTCGATAGCCTCGCTGGCGGATGATGTGCTGTTTGTCACGTTGAACGGCCTGTCCAAGAATTACCGGGCCTGTGGCTATCGTTCTGGCTGGATGGTCATCTCCGGCGCCAAGAAAAGGGCGCAGGATTATCTCGACGGGCTGAACATCCTCGCTTCCATGCGCCTGTGCTCCAATGTGCCCGGCCAGTATGCCATCCAGACCGCGCTGGGCGGCTATCAGAGCATCAATGACCTGGTTGCGCCCGGGGGGCGGCTGTACAAGCAGCGAGAGCTGGCGCACAAGCTGCTGACCGACATTCCCGGTGTCACCTGCGTAAAGCCCACAGCCGCGCTGTATATGTTTCCGCGCCTGGATTCCAAAATGTACCCGATAGAGGACGACCAGAAATTCATTCTCGAATTGCTGGAGACCGAAAAGGTGCTGGTGGTGCAGGGCAGCGGCTTCAACTGGCCGCACCCCGACCACTTCCGCGTGGTGTTCCTGCCCAACGCGGACGACCTTACCGAGGCTGTCGGGCGCATTGGACGATTTTTGGAGTACTACCGCAAGCGGTATGGGAAGTGAACTGCGGATCATCGAGGTTGTCAGTCCGGATGGCGTGGTGACCAGTCTGGAATGGCTGGCGCGCGCGGAGAGCGTGCATCGGCAATTGCGCCCGCATCTGCCGGTGAACTACGTGGAAAGAATGCAGCGCGTACTGTCAGGCGCACGCATGGCGCTGGCAGCGGAAGACAACGAAGTGCTCGGGCTTGCCGTGTATCGCTGGTATGAAAATACCTTCGATGGACTGAAGTTTTACGTGGACGATCTCGTTACCACCGAAACTCAACGCTCAAGAGGCGTAGGGAAAGCGCTGGTGGGGCACCTGGAGAAGGTTGCACGCGGGCTGGGAGCGGCCGGCATGGCGCTCGATTCGGGCACGCATCGGACTCAGGCGCACAAGTTTTATTTTCGCGAAGGTTTTGTGATTAACAGTTTCAATTTCAAGAAATCATTCATATGAAACCAATCAACGTAGGCCTCCTCGGCATCGGCACCGTTGGCGCAGGCACCTTTACCGTGCTGAACCGCAACGCGGAGGAAATCATGCGCCGCGCCGGGCGGCCGATCCGCATCACGGTGGTGGCGGACAAGAACATCGAGCGCGCCAGGGAGATCACCCAGGGAAAGTGCCGGGTCACCGACGATGCATTTTCGGTGGTGAGCGACCCGGAGGTGGATATTGTCGTCGAACTGATTGGCGGCTATGGTGTGGCCAAGGATCTGGTGCTGAAAGCCATCGCCAACGGCAAGCACGTGGTTACCGCCAACAAGGCGCTGCTTGCAGTGTACGGCAACGAGATTTTCACGGCGGCGCAGAAGATGCGCGTGATGGTCGCCTTCGAGGCGGCGGTTGCTGGCGGCATTCCCATCATCAAGGCGCTGCGCGAGGGACTGGCGGCCAATCGCATCGAATGGATTGCGGGCATCATCAACGGCACCACCAACTTCATTCTGTCCGAGATGCGCGACAAGGGCTTGAGCTTCGATGCCGTGCTGAAAGAGGCGCAGCGGCTGGGCTATGCCGAGGCCGATCCCACCTTCGACATCGAAGGCGTGGACGCCGCGCACAAGATCACCATCCTGGCGGCGCTGGCATTCGGCATCCCGATGCAGTTCGACAAGGCGCACGTCGAGGGCATCTCCAGGCTGGACGCCACGGATATCAAGTATGCCGAGCAGCTTGGCTACCGCATCAAACTGCTGGGCATCACGCGCCGCACGCCTGAAGGCATAGAGTTGCGCGTGCATCCGACGCTGATTCCCGCCAAGCGTCTGATCGCCAACGTGGAAGGCGCGATGAATGCTGTGCTGGTGCAGGGCGATGCGGTCGGCGCGACGCTGTATTACGGCAAGGGGGCGGGCGCGGAGCCCACCGCCAGTGCGGTGATCGCCGACCTGGTGGACGTGACGCGCATGCATACGGCCGATCCGGAAAACCGCGTGCCGCATCTCGCGTTCCAGCCGAACCAGCTGGCCAACCTCAGGGTGCTGCCGATGGACGAGGTGCAGACCAGCTATTACCTGCGCCTGCGCGTGGCGGACAAGCCGGGCGTGCTCGCCGACATTACGCGCATTCTCGCAGACGAACAGATTTCCATAGATGCGGTCAACCAGAAGGAGCCGGCCGAGGGCGAAGAGCAGACTGACCTCGTCATGCTCACCCACATGACGCGCGAGAAGCGCATCAACGCCGCCATCGCGAAGATTGAGGCTCTGGGCGTGGTGGCCGGGAAGGTGACCAAGCTACGGCTGGAAGAGCTGGGCAAGTAGGCATGCATGCTGGCTTGCCGCCGCTAACCGCGCCTGCGACTGGCTGGTTGCGGCTAACGGCTTTTTCCATATGGGAGGACCGGATCATGCCGGGTGAGACGACAGGAACAGTGCGCATCGTTCTTCGTTTAGAGGGGCTGCTGGTAATGGCGGGGGCGATGCTGGCTTATGACAAGTACGGCGCTGGATGGGGAAATTTCGCCTGGTTCTTCCTGACGCCCGGTCTTTCGCTGCTGGGTTACCTCGCCGGTCCTCGTGCCGGTGCGGTCTGCTACAACGTGGCGCACTCTTATTTTGGAGCCATTGTCTGTGTGATTGCCAGTCAGCTGTTCGGTGCTCCACTGCTCATGACGGCGGGTATCATCTGGTGTGCCCATATCGGTTTCGATCGTGCACTCGGATATGGGCTCAAATATTCTAACGGCTTCGGCTTCACTCATCTGGGACGCATTGGACGGCACGCCAAAGCCACACCCTAGAACACAAAACGGCAGCTTCCTGAAAGACACCATGAAATACATCTCCACCCGCGGTAACGCGCCTGCGAAAACGTTTACTGAAATCCTGCTGGGCGGCCTCGCGCCGGACGGCGGGCTGTACCTGCCTGAGCGGTATCCTAAGGTGACGCGCGCCGAGCTGGACGCATGGCGCAAGCTTCCCTATCCTGAACTTGCGTTCGCGGTGCTTTCCAAATTCGCCACCGACATTCCGGCGAGAGACCTGCGTGCGATCGTGGACAAGACCTACACCGCAGCCGTGTACAGCAACGGCCGCGCCGATTCCGATTTTTCGCAGATCACGCCGCTGCGCACACTATCTCCTGGCGTGCACATCCTCGAACTGTCCAATGGCCCGACGCTCGCGTTCAAGGACATGGCGATGCAGTTGCTCGGCAACCTGTTCGAGTATGCCTTGGCGAAACAGCACGACGAATTGAACATCCTCGGCGCGACCTCGGGCGATACCGGCTCCGCCGCCGAATATGCGATGCGCGGCAAGAAGGGCATCCGAGTATTCATGCTGTCGCCGCACGGCAAAATGAGCGCGTTCCAGCGCGCGCAGATGTATTCGCTGCAAGACCCCAACATTTTCAACATCGCCATCACCGGCATGTTCGACGACGCGCAGGACATGGTGAAGGCCGTTTCCAATGACCACGCGTTCAAGGCCAAGTACAAGATCGGCACGGTCAACTCGATCAACTGGGCGCGCGTGTCGGCGCAGGTGGTGTATTACTTCAAGGGCTATTTCGCTGCCACCAAGTCCAACGATGAGCAGGTGGCATTCTCCGTGCCGTCCGGAAACTTCGGGAATATCTGCGCTGGCCACATCGCGCGCATGATGGGCCTGCCTATCGCTCAACTGATCGCCGCGACCAACGAGAACGATGTGTTGGATGAATTTTTTCGCACCGGCGTCTATCGCCCGCGCGACACCAAACACACGTACGAGACCAGCAGCCCATCGATGGACATTTCCAGGGCGTCCAATTTCGAGCGCTTCATGTACGATCTGGTCGGGCGCGACGCGGCCAAGGTGCGCGAATTCTGGAGCGCGGTCGACAAGGGCGGCGCCTTCGACATCCGGAATACTCCCTATTGGGACGCGTTGCCGAAGTTCGAGTTTGCTTCCGGCAAGAGCACGCACCAGGACCGGCTCAAGACCATACGCGAGCTGTGGGAAGAATATGGCGTGATGATAGATCCGCACACCGCCGATGGTGTGAAGGTCGGCCTGGAGCAGCGCCGCCCCAGCCTGCCGCTCATCTGCCTGGAAACCGCCTTGCCCGCCAAGTTTGCCGAAACCATCCAGGAGGCATTGGGCCGCGCTCCCGAGCGCCCCGCCAGGCTCGAAGGCATCGAGCAACTGCCGCAGCGCTGCGAAGTGATGAACCCGGACGTGGAAAAACTGAAGGCATTCATATCAGTGAACATTTCGTAGTAAAATTCACAGCGTCGCCTTCATAGGGTTGCCGCTTGAACAACCTCGCCCTGCTCATCCTGTGCTTTGTCGCCGGAGTCTTGCTGCGCCACCTCCGGCGTATGCCGGATAACGCGCCGGCGACGCTCAACAGCTTCATTATTCACATCTCGCTGCCCGCGCTGGCGTTGCTCTACATCCATCAACTGAAATTTTCGGCAGAGGTGTTGCTGGTCGGGTTGATGGCATGGCTGGTGTTTGGCCTGTCCGTGGCGTTTTTCTGGCTGGTCGGGCGCTGGCTGCAGCTAACGCGCGCCACCACCGGCGCATTGATGCTGGTCGGCGGCCTGGGCAATACTTCGTTCTTCGGTTTGCCCATGGTCGAGGTGTATTTCGGCAAAGAGGGCCTGGCCACGGCCATCATCGCCGACCAATTGGGTTCTTTTTTCGCGCTGTCGGTCCTGGGCGTCACCGTGGCGGGCATCTATTCATCTGGCCGCCCGACGGCAGCCGAGATCGCCAAGCGCATCGTTCTGTTTCCCCCGTTTATTTCATTGGCCATTGCACTGATCCTGATCCCGGTCGAGTACGCGGGCTGGTTTACCGCGCTCCTGGTCCGCCTGGGCGACACCCTGGCCCCGCTGGCGCTGCTCTCGGTGGGTATGCAGTTGCGTCTCGGGCACGTGGCCGAGCAGAAGCGCAATCTCGCCATCGGGCTGGGATTCAAGCTGTTGGCTGCGCCCCTGGCGATCTATCTGCTGTATGTGCAGTTGCTCGGCGCACATGGACAGGCGATCCGCATCACCGTCTTCGAGGCGGCCATGCCGCCCATGATCACCGCAGCCATCGTCGCCACTGAGCATGAGCTCAACCCGGCGCTGGTCAATGCCATGGTGGCCGTGGGCCTGCTGGCCGCCTTTGCCACCCTGTACGGCTGGTCCCGGGTGCCTGTACCACTGTGAATGAAACGGCGCATGCACGAATGAATATTGAAAGGAGATGAAGCGCATGAATTCAAATAACAAACGCCTGGTGTTCAAGATAGGCGCGCCGGGACTCGCGCTGCTCGGTGCGGGCGCATGGCTGCTGGCCGGCAACACCCATGCCGGCCCCAATGCTCCCGCCGTTTCGTCTTTCGGCAGGCCGGCACTGACCGTGCGCACCACCGTGCTGCACAACGAAAAATGGGCGCGCACCCTGCAGGCCAACGGCAGCATCGTGCCGTGGCAGGAAGCCGTCATCGGCGCGCAGGTGCAGGGTCTGCGCATCGCGGAGGTGAAAGTCAGCATCGGCGACCACGTCAAGCAGGGCGAAGTGCTGGCTACGCTGGACAATGTCGTGCGAGCCGAGGAGGATGCGCCGCGTGCCGTGCAGGGCCGCATCGTGGCGCCTGATTCCGGCATCATTTCGGCGGCAAATGCCACCGTGGGTTCGATGTCGCAGCCGGGGGCGGAGCTGTTCCGCCTGATCCGCAAGGGCCGGCTGGAATGGCATGCCGATCTCACGGCGGATGAGCTGATGCTGCTCAAGCGCGGCATGACCGCGGAAGTCATGCTGGGCGAGGGACGGCTGATCAGGGGAACGGTGCGCGCGATCTCGCCGTCGGTGGACCCGAAAACGCGTTACGGCTATGCGCTGGTTGCGCTGCCGGAAAGCGAGGGTGTCGTGGCCGGGGCGTTCGCGCGCGGCGTGTTCGATCTCAACGGCGGCACGAAGACGCTCCGGTCCCTGCCGCAGTCCGCCGTGATGCAGCGCGGCAGCGTGACGTTTGTGCTGGTAGTGGGCGAGGACCGTCATGTGCACGAGCGTCCGGTGAAGATCGGCCAGCGCAACGGTGACCGGGTGCAGATCTGGGAGGGCTTGAAGCCGGGCGAACCGGTGGTGGAAACAGGCGGTGCCTTCCTCACTGAGGGCGATGTCGTGCAAGTCATTCCGAACTGAGGCTGAATCATCATGAACGTATCAGCGTGGTCCATACGCAACCCCATCCCGGCCGTGCTCGGGTTCATCATGCTGGCCCTGATGGGGCTGATGGCGTTCAAGGCCATGAAGATCCAGCTGTTCCCAGACGTGGATCTGCCCATGATCACGGTGACCGCCACCATGCCGGGCGCTTCGCCCGACCAGATGGAGGCCGAGGTGGCGCGCAAGATCGAAAACGCGCTGGCCGGCACCCAGGGACTGAAACATCTCTATACTCAGGTCAGGGACGGCAGCGCAACCATCAGCGCCGAATTCCAGCTGGAGCGCGATTCGCGCCTGGCGCTGGAGGATGTGCGCTCAGCCGTTTCGCGCATTCGCAGCGATTTGCCGCGCGAAATGCTCGACCCGGTGGTCAACAAGGTGGAGATGAGCGGCAAGCCCATGCTTACCTATTCGATCGCCGCGCCCAACATGAGCGAGGAAGAGCTTTCCTGGTTCGTGGACAACAATATCACCAAGCTCCTGCTCGGCGTGAAAGGGGTAGGCAATGTCGCGCGCGTGGGCGGCGTAACCCGCCAGGTGCGCGTGGAGCTCGATCCGGCCAAGTTGCTGGCGCTGAACGTCACGGCGTCCGAGATTTCCAGCCAGCTGCGCCAGATCCAGCAGGAAGCGCCGGGCGGGCGCACCGACCTGGGGGGTATGGAGCAATCGGTGCGTACCGTGGCGACGGTCAAGACCGCGGACGAACTGGCGCAGATGGACATCAGCCTGCGCGACGGGCGCCATGTGCGGCTGGGACAGGTCGCCGATGTCGCCGACACCATCGCCGAACGGCGCACGGCAGCGCTGCTCGATGGCGTGCCGGTGGTGGGGTTCGAGATCACCCGCTCGCTGGGTGCGGGCGATGTGGAGGTGGCAGATGGCGTGACCAAGGCGCTGGCCAAGCTGAAGGAAGCGCATCCCGAAATCACCACCGAGCGTGTGTTCAACATGGTGGACCGCGTGTCGGAGACCTACGAAGGCTCGATGGAAATGATTTTCGAGGGCGCGGCGCTGGCGGTGCTGGTGGTGATCTTCTTCCTGCGCAATGCACGCGCCACCCTGGTTGCCGCCGCCGCCCTGCCGCTGGCGGTGGTACCCACCTTCGCCATGATGTACCTGTTCGGCTTCACCATCAGCATGGTGACGCTGCTCGCACTGTCTCTGGTGGTCGGCGTGCTGGTGGACGATGCCATCGTGGAGATCGAAAACATCATGCGCCACCTGGAAATGGGCAAGACGCCCTACGATGCGGCGATGGAGGCGGCGGACGAAATCGGCATGGCGGTGATCGCCACCACCTTCACCCTGGTGGCGGTGTTCCTGCCCACCGCCTTTATGGGCGGCGTGCCGGGGCGTTTCTTCGTGCAGTTCGGCTGGACGGCGGCGGTGGCGGTGCTGTTCTCGCTGGTGGTGGCGCGCATGCTCACGCCCATGCTGTGCGCATACATCCTGAAGCCCCGCGTCCGCCACGAGACGCCGCGCTGGATCTCGATCTACCTGGGCTGGGCGCAGTGGTGCCTGCATCACCGTGCGATCACATTACTGGCCGCGGTGTTGTTCTTTGGCGGGTCCATCGCAATTGTCAAGGCTGGCCTCATCCCCTCCGCGTTCCAGCCCAAGGACAACGATTCACAGACCCAGGTGTCTCTGACCCTGCCCCCGGGCAGCAGGTTCGAGGAGACCTATGCCCTTGCGGAGCAGGCGCGCAACATCATCCGCCAGAATCCTGAAGTAACCAGGGTGTACACTGCCATCGGCGGCGGCTCATCCGGCGGCAATGCGTTCGAGCCGGCGGGCGCGGCGGATGTGCGCAAGGCCACGCTTTCCATCCAGTTGCGCCCGCGCTCCGTGCCCAGGTTCACCAGGCAGCAGGCGCCCTCCGCGCGCAAGCTCAACAAGCAGCAGATCGAAGACCAGTTGCGCGACGCACTCACGGCATTGCCCGGGGTGCGCGTCAAGATCGGCATGGGCGCGTCGTCCGACAAATATCAATTGGTGCTGACCAGCGAGGACGGCGAAGCGCTGACCGCGTACGCCCTGAAAGTGGGACAGGAATTGCGCAGCATACACGGCATCGGCAACGTGGTATCCAACTCCAGCGTGCTGCGCCCGGAAGTGGTGGTGCGTCCAGACTACGGGCGCGCGGCAGATCAGGGCGTGACCACCGGCGCCATAGCCGACACGCTGCGCGTGGCGACAGCGGGTGATTACGATCAGGCGCTGGCCAAGCTCAACCTGCCGGACCGGCAACTGCCCATCATCGTGAAGCTGCGCGACGAGGCCAGGCAGGACCTTGGCCTGCTGATGCGCCTGGTGGTGCCGGGCGCGCGCGGTCCGGTGATGCTGGGCAACGTCGCCTCGGCGACCCTGGAAAGCGGGCCAGCGCAGATCGATCGCCTCGACCGGCGGCGCGATGTTTCCTTCGAGATCGAATTGGCCGGACAACCCCTGGGCGAAGTGGAAAAAGCGGTTCTGGCATTGCCCTCCATCAAGAACATGCCGGCAGGCGTGGAGATGGCGCCGATCGGTGATGCCGAAATGGCGAAGGAACTCTTCGCGAGCTTCGGCGTGGCCATGTTCACCGGAGTGATGTGTATCTACATCGTGCTGGTGTTGCTGTTCAAGGGCTTCATCCAGCCCTTTACCATCCTGTGGGCGCTGGTCCTCTCCGTGCCCGGGGCGATCCTGGCGCTATTCGTGACCGGCTCGGCGCTTTCCATGCCTGCGATGATCGGACTGATCATGCTGATGGGCATCGCCACCAAGAACTCCATTTTGCTGGTGGAATACGCCATTACTTCGCGCCGCGAGCGCGGCATGAACCGCGCGGAGGCATTGCTCGATGCCTGCAGCAAACGGGCACGGCCCATCGTGATGACTACCCTGGCGATGGGTGCGGGCATGCTGCCGGTCGCGCTCAATATCGGCGTGGGCGACAACACCTTCCGTGCCCCGATGGCGGTGGTGGTGATCGGCGGGCTGATCACCTCGACGTTCCTCAGCCTGCTGGTCATCCCGGTCGTGTACTCGGTGGTGGATGATGCCATCGAGCTTGTCAAACGCATCGTCAGGTACTTCAGGAGCCGCACTAATGAGCAGCATGCGGGATGAGCGTTATGCAGCGATGAGTACTTGTTCGGCACCGGGCCGGTCGATGGAGGCTTCGCCGGAGGCGCTGGAAAAGGCAGCTCGCACGAGGGTTGCCTGAGCCGCGCCATGCTAGGTCGAGGCACTCGCATGGCGGGCGGGGAAAATTCGAATGCGCTGGCTTAGAAATAGCCGGTAATCATGGCTCCGAACCCGAAATTCGGGCTGCCGCTTGCAAACCCCTTCAGAAAATTCACCTGCACCTTGGTGCTGGCCGAAGTTTTCTCCGAGACATAGACCGTCACTTCGCGCTGGTCGCCGCTCGCGGGGGTAGGGCTCTTCGCCACATCCAGCATGATTCCGGTGCTGGCCTCGTCACTCATCTTTTGGCTCGCGCCTATCGTGCCGTAAGGGGCATTATTCATCACTATGCCAGCGGGGGCGCCATAAACCTTGTATCCCGCAGTCGCAAAAAGCGTCGCCCGGTGCAGGGAATAATAGCCATCCACCTGTGCGGAGTAATCGTTCTTTCCCGTGCCCAGGCCTTGCTTGGCATCCGCCGTGCCGAACTTGATGTTGCCGACCAGGTCGAGAGCAAGCGCATCGGCGGAGAACACCGTGCGGCCGGCCGAAGCGGTAACATCGCCCAGACCGGAATTGGTGGTGCGGATCGTGCGGACATTGCCCGGCCGCACCAGACCCAGCCCGCGAATGACACCGCCGGGCCCGGTTATGCTGATGTAGGGCACGGTCAGCTTCAGGGTCCAGTCATCGGATTCGTATTTGGCGGTAACTGGAATATACAGGATGTCGGTCGCCAGTCTTGCGCCATATTTGCCCGTGCTGTAATCAAACCCGGTGCCAAGGCTGAACTGGTCCTCGGCCATGGCCGCCGTCGAAATGGCGGATATCGCCAGTGTGACAAGAAATTTTTGCATCGAATCCCCCAGAAAATAAGCATCCCGGCGGTTCCCCGCCGGGATCGTGCATGCCTACAACTCGTGATTAACGTGCAGGACGCTCAGGCTTCGCAGGGCGCTCCATCTTTTCATGGCGCTCCATGTGCTCGTGCTTGGCTTCCTTGCGCGCCTCCTTCTTCTTTGCTTCCTTGCGCTCGGCACGCTTTTCGGCGGCCTTGGCCTCATTGGCTTCCACCTTCTTGTCCGCGTTCTGAAGCGCCTTGTTGTCAGGGTTCTTGTTCAGGTTCTTGTCCACGCTGGCATCGCCCTGCGCGGCGGGTGCAGGCGGCGTCTGGGTAGGAGCGACCTGCGCGTACGCAACGGAAACGGAAGCAGCCAGAATTGCGGCAACGATCGAACTGGTCTTGACCATGAACTTCTCCTTCAGGTTGGTTGGGGAAAAATTTGTGTTGCACGGCCATTAACGCACCGTCCTTGCCGCCCGTTGACACTTGCCGACGGGTGGGCAAAGAAAGGCGCATGGGCGGGCCCCAGCGCGCCGAAGAAAATGGCGAGGTGCGCCCATACCCAGAACCAGTAGTCCGCCTTTTCCTCGGCAGGAAACTCCAGCAGCGGCCTGGCGGTGAAGTGGAACATGTTGGCGATGACGAGGGAAACTGTTCCATGGCGACCTTTCCCGGGCGCGGGCGCACGGGCGGGCGAGTTAGAGTACCATAGCAGGGTTTTGCATATCACCGGAGGCCGGAAACATGTCCAATGCGCGTCTGCCCACTCTCTTTATTCCGCACGGCGGCGGTCCATGTTTTTTCATGGACCCGATGCCCGGGTTTCCGCCCACGCTGTGGGATAAACTGGCAGCCTATTTGCGCGGCATCCCGGCAGTCATCGGCCAGCGCCCCAAAGCCGTGCTGGTGATTTCCGGCCACTGGGAATGCCCGCTGCCCACGGTGCTGAACGTCGAGAAGCATACTCTGCTGTTCGATTACTACGGATTCCCCGAACACACCTATCATCTCACCTATCCTGCGCCGGGATCGGCGGAAGTGGCGGCGCGCGTGCGCGAATTGCTGGCGCAGGCGGGCATTTCTTCCGAAGAAGAGCATGAGCGCGGGCTGGACCACGGCGTGTTCGTGCCTTTCAAGCTGATCTATCCAGGCGCGGACGTGCCCATCGTACAGCTCTCGCTGCTGCACAACCTCGATGCCAGGCAGCATCTGGCAATGGGCCATGCGCTGGCGCCGTTGCGCGACGAAGGCGTGCTCATCGTGGGCAGCGGCAACAGCTACCACAACCTGCGGGAATTCTTCTCGCCCAGCAAGGATGCCGGAGCATCGTCGGCGCAATTCGATGCCTGGCTGGGCGCCGCGGTCGCAGCACCACCTGCCGAGCGCGAGCGGTTGCTGACGACCTGGCACGATGCTCCGGGTGCGCGCGCATCGCATCCTCGAGTCGAACACCTGCTGCCGCTGATGGTCGTTGCCGGAGCGGCGGGGAACGACGCGGGGCGCGTCACGTATCGCGAAGAAATGTTCGGCAAGATGTTTTCCGCGTGCCAATTCGGGTAACCGCCCGCGTGCCGGGTATAATCACGGACCATGATACCCATTACCATAAGCGCCGCGCTCATTTCCTACGCAGTCATGCTGGCCGCGTATTTCCTGCACCGTCTGCGCTGGCTGCACGTACCGGCCATGCTGGCCATCATCGTGTTCGATGTGGCCATGCCGTTCTACCTTTACCTGCACCGCAACTGGTGGAAGCGCCTGATCGAGCAGGGAGACATCGCCTCCTTCCTGGTGTGGATGCACGTGGCACTGCTCATCATCATGTTCGTGCTGGACGGCGCGCAGGTAATCACCGCACGCAAGATATTCAAGGGCGATCACACCGCACGCGGTGACCACCGCACCCAGGGCAAGGCGCTGCTGGTAGTGCGCGGGCTGGTGGTGGTCACCGGCGCGATATTGGCGAACCCGGAATAGCGCAATGAACCCGAAGCTGGCAAAAACCCTATTGCTGCTCGCAGCGCTGGCATGGCTCGGCGGCTGCGAGGAACACGTCGATTACCAAAATGAAGGCCTGAATTTCGACGTAGACCAGGACCTCCAGACCGCCCTCCAGAAAAACCAGATGCCCATGCTCGCCGCGAGGCTGGGCTGCACCGCCTGCCATGCCATAGACCACAGGGTGGTTGGCCCGGCCTGGCAGCAAGTCGGCAAGCGCTACCAGAATGCCGCCACCTTCGAATATGCCGGCAAGAGCTATCCCCTGGTCGAGGGCCTGGTGCAGAAAATCTCCCACGGCGGCGCGGGCAACTGGGGCGTGGAACAGATGCCCGGCTTTGACCCCAGCGGCTCCAAGCATGAGCAGATCGAAAAGCTCGTGCGCTTCATATTGGAGCTGGGAAAGCGCTAGCTCACCCCAAGGCCTGGGCCGGGCGATGGCTTGCGCCTGCCGCGCCCCATCTTTCGCGGCAGCCCTTCCAATCCCGGCGTCCGCCCCCCTATATATTTTCACGTTCGTGCAATATTCCCCGGCGTGATTCGTCTTAACAGGCATGGATACCACACTCGCACCCGAAGCGCTGATGGCCGAAAAGGATAAACGCATCGCCGAAACCGTGGCCCGCGAACGCGGCAGGCTCGGCAGCTTCATCCGGCGGCGCGTGCCCGACCCCGGCGAGGCCGAGGACATCCTGCAGGACGTATTCTTCGAATTCACCGAAGCGTACCGCCTGCCGGAACACATCGAGCAGGTCTGCGCCTGGCTCTTTCGCGTGGCGCGCAACCGCATCATCGACCGCTTCCGCAAGAAGAAGGAAGAACCGCTTGCCGCATTGACGGGCGAGGAAGACGAGCAATTCTGGCTGAACGAAGTGCTGCCCTCGCCGGACGCCGGGCCCGAAGCCGCCTATGCGCGCCGCGTGCTGATGGAAGCGCTGCACGAAGCACTGCAAGAGCTGCCCGCGGCACAGAGCGCAGTATTCATCGCCCACGAGCTGGAAGGCAAAAGCTTCAAGAAGCTGGAAGCCGAAACCGGCACAGGCATCAACACCCTGCTCGCGCGCAAGCGCTACGCAGTGCGGCACCTGCAGGCGCGCCTGCAGGAAATTTACGACGAATTCGATTTATAGAAGGACACTGAAATGAACAAATGCAAGACCGGATGCAGGACCAAATGCTGGAAGATGGTCCCCCTCGTGCTGCTCGGCGTCGCCGCGCTGGGCTTTGTGGTGATGGAGCTGTGGAACTGGCTCATGCCCGCGTTGTTCGACAACGCCCACGAGATCGGCTACCTCCAGGCGCTGGGCGTGGTGCTGCTGAGCAAGATACTCTTCGGCGGCCTGCGCGGCCACGGCTGCCCCGGACGCTGGCGCCACCGCCACCATCACTGGGAAAACATGACGGCGGAGGAACGCGAAAAATTCCAGGCTGGCATGAGCGGATGCTGCGGCGGCAAGTGCAAGGATTCCGCTGCTGCCGCCGAACAAAAGGAATAAGAAAACGCCGATTACCTGATGCGCAAGCACACATCGACGGGTCGGACTCGAGCGATCCGCTCGCCCGAGACCGGCCTCTAAGCACAAATAGAAACGGCCCCGCTTGCGGGGCCGTTTCTGTCTTCTACCGGCGCGCGCCGCTCACTGCCCGAAGAATTCCTTCACCTTGCTCATCCACGACTTCGCGCGCGGGTTATGGCGCGCGGTGTCGGCCTGGTTGATGGCTTCGAATTCGCGCAGCAGTTCTTTTTGCTTGTCGGTGAGGCTCACCGGGGTTTCGATCACCACGTGGCAGTGCAGGTCGCCGTAGCTTGAGCTGCGCACGCCTTTGATGCCCTTGCCGCGCAGGCGGAATATCTTTCCGCTCTGGGTTTCGGCCGGTATCTTGATGCGTGCGGAGCCATCGAGGGTGGGAATTTCGATCTCGCCGCCCAATGCCGCGGTGGTGAAGCTGATCGGCATTTCGCAGTGCAGGTCGTTGTGGTCACGCTCGAAGACCTGGTGCGGGGTGATCTGGATCACCACGTACAGGTCGCCGGAGGGGCCGCCATTGACGCCGGGTTCGCCCTCACCCGAAAGGCGGATGCGGTCGTCGTTGTCCACGCCGGCCGGGATTTTCACCGACAGGGTCTTGTGATGCTTGACGCGCCCGGCGCCGTGGCAGGACGGGCAGGGTGAGCTGATCTGCTTGCCGCTGCCGTGGCAGCGCGGGCAGGTTTGCTGGATGGAGAAGAAGCCCTGCTGCATGCGCACCTGGCCATGGCCGCCGCAGGTGGTGCAGGTGGTGGGGCTGGTGCCGGGTTTGGCGCCCGACCCATGGCAGGTGTCGCACTCGGCCATGGTGGGCACACGAATTTGCGTTTCGGTGCCGCGCGCGGCCTGTTCCAGCGTGATCTCCAGGTTGTAGCGCAGGTCCGCGCCGCGGTGCACATTGCTGCGCCCGCCGCGTCCTCCGCCTCCGCCGAAGATGTCGCCGAAGATGTCGGAAAAATCGAAGCCCGCCGCGCCTGCGCCGCCGAATCCGCCGCCGCCCATGCCGCCCGCCTCGAATGCGGCATGGCCGTACTGGTCATAGGCCGCGCGCTTCTGGCTGTCGGAAAGCGTCTCGTAGGCTTCCTTGGCTTCCTTGAAGTGCTCCTCCGCCTTCGGGTTATCCGGATTGCGGTCGGGGTGGTACTTCATCGCCAGCTTGCGGTAGGCTTTCTTGATTTCTTCGCCGGAGGCGTCGCGGTTGACGCCGAGGACTTCGTAATAATCTTTTTTCGACATGTGCTCTATTCACCACAGAGACACAGAGGCACAGAGAACTACAGAGGCCTGAAACGCGCGGGTTCGGGTTTCAAGGTTTTCTCTGTGTCTCTGTGCCTCTGTGGTTAGCAGGTTTTACTTCTTGTCCTTCACTTCGGTGAACTCCGCATCCACCACGTCGCCTTCGTCCTTGTTGCCCGGCTCGGCATGCGGGGTGCTGCCGCCGCCTGCGGCCTTGGCCTGTTCGGCGGCGTACATCTTTTCGCCGAGCTTTTGCGCAGCCTTTGCCAGTGCTTCTGTTTTGGATTCGATGGCGGCCTTGTCGTCGCCCTTGACGGCTTCTTCGGCGTCCTTGAGCGCGGCTTCGATGGCGCCCTTTTCGCTGTCGGAAAGCTCATTGCCGTAGTCGGTCATGGACTTTTTGGTCGAGTGGATCAAGGCGTCGAGCTGGTTGCGCGCAGTGATGACTTCCATGGCCTTCTTGTCCTCGTCGGCGTGCGCCTCGGCGTCCTGCACCATGCGCTGGATTTCTGCTTCCGAAAGACCCGAGCTCGCCTGGATCTTGATCTTGTTCTCGCGGCCGGTGGCCTTGTCCTTCGCGGAAACGTGCAGGATGCCGTTCGCGTCGATGTCGAAGGTCACTTCGATCTGCGGCATGCCGCGTGGTGCGGGCGGGATGTCGGTCAGGTTGAACTGGCCCAGGCTCTTGTTGCCGGAGGCCATTTCGCGCTCGCCCTGCAGCACGTGGATGGTCACGGCATTCTGGCTGTCCTCGGCGGTGGAGAACACCTGGCTTGCCTTGGTCGGGATGGTGGTATTCTTCTTGATGAGCTTGGTCATCACGCCGCCCAGGGTTTCGATGCCCAGGGAGAGCGGGGTCACGTCGAGCAGTAGCACGTCCTTCACCTCGCCCTGCAGCACGCCGCCCTGGATGCAGGCGCCCACGGCCACGGCTTCGTCCGGGTTCACGTCCTTGCGCGGCTCCTTGCCGAAGAATTCCTTCACCTTTTCCTGCACCTTGGGCATGCGCGTCTGGCCGCCGACCAGGATTACGTCGGCGATGTCGGACGGCGATACGCCCGCATCGCGCATAGCGATACGGCAGGGCTCGATGGTCTTCTCGATCAGGTCGTCCACTAGGCTTTCCAGCTTGGCGCGGGTGATTTTCACCGCCAGGTGCTTCGGGCCGGAGGCATCCGCCGTGATGTAGGGCAGGTTCACCTCGGTCTGCTGCGCGGAAGACAGCTCGATCTTGGCCTTCTCGGCTGCATCCTTCAGGCGCTGCAGCGCGAGCATGTCCTTCTTCAGGTCGATGCCGGTCTCTTTCTTGAATTCTTCCACCAGGTGCTCGATCACGCGCATGTCGAAGTCTTCGCCGCCGAGGAAGGTGTCGCCGTTGGTGGACATCACCTCGAACTGGTGCTCGCCCTCGATCTCGGCGATGTCGATGATGGAAATGTCGAACGTGCCGCCGCCCAGGTCATACACCGCGATCTTGCGGTCGCCTTCCTGCTTGTCCAGGCCGAAGGCCAGGGCGGCCGCGGTCGGTTCGTTGATGATGCGCTTCACTTCCAGCCCGGCGATACGGCCCGCGTCCTTGGTGGCCTGGCGCTGCGAGTCGTTGAAGTAGGCGGGCACGGTGATCACGGCCTCGGTGACCGGCTCGCCCAGGTAGTCCTCGGCGGTCTTCTTCATCTTCACCAGCACCTGGGCGGAGATTTCGGGCGGCGCGATGTCCTTGTCGCGCACCTTCACCCAGGCGTCGCCGTTCTTGGCCTTGACGATGCCGTAGGGCACCATGGCGATGTCCTTCTGCACCATGGGTTCCTCGAAGCGGCGGCCAATCAGGCGCTTCACGCCGTACAGCGTATTCTTGGGATTGGTCACTGCCTGGCGCTTGGCTGCCGCGCCGACCAGGATTTCGCCGTCTTCCATGTAGGCGATGATGGAAGGAGTGGTACGCGCGCCTTCTGCGTTTTCGATCACCTTGGGCTTGCCGCCTTCCATGACGGCGACGCACGAGTTCGTGGTGCCTAGGTCAATGCCAATAATCTTTCCCATGTTATTTCCTTTCGAATGAATGCGTAAAACCGAATCTGTTGCCTTGCCCCCTAGATTGAGGGCAGGGCAGGGAATTTCAAGTGCTAGTCCTTGGCTTTTGCCACTGTCACCAAGGCAGGGCGCAGCACGCGCTCGTGCAGGCTATAGCCCTTTTGCATCACGCTGACCACGGTATTGGGCTCCTGCTCGCTTTCCACCACGCCGATGGCCTGGTGCTTGTGCGGGTCCAGCTTTTCGCCTACCGGGTTGATTTCCTTGATATTGAATTTCTCGAAGGCGCTGTTGAGCTGCTTCAAGGTCAGTTCCATGCCGTTCTTGAAGCTCTCGACGTTCTCGGTCTGCACCGCCAACCCGGCCTGCAAGCTGTCCATTACCGCCAGCAGTTCGCTGGAGAAGCGCTCGACGGCGAATTTTTGCGCCTTGGTGATGTCTTCCTGCGCGCGGCGGCGGATGTTCTCGCCTTCGGCCTTGGCGTACATCCAGGCATCGTAATGTTCCTGCGCCTTCAGTTCGGCGGCCTTCAGCATTTCCTCCAGGTTGGGCATCGCCTCCGGCGCACCCTTGGTTTCCTCTGCCTGGGGGTTTTGTCCCTGTTCCCCAGCCTGCGGCTTGTTTTCGATGTTTTCCATGTGTTTCTCCAAGATAGACTGGCGGGTAGATGAGGGCGGGATTTGAGGTTTCAAGAGCCGGACGGAAAATATCCTCGCCGCGAGTGCGGCGGCATCGGGTGGCGGTTACGGTTCGACCCGCACACCGTCTTCGATCTGGTTGGCGGGGTGCCTGATGACCACCTCGCCCGGCGCCAGCCCCTCCAGCATCTCCGCCTCCTGGGCGTTGCGCTGGCCAATTTTTACCACGCGCCGCTTTGCCCGGCCTTTTTCGACGCTGAATGCGCACCACGACTCGGCGCAGCGAAACAGCGCGCTGGCGGGAACCTTGATCACGTTATCCGCGGCCCAGACGATTATGTGGGCATTCACGCGATATCCGTCGCCCAGAGACTGGGGGGCATCCACAAGAGTGGCCACGACATTGGTGCGCTTCTCCTCGACGCCCAAGGCGGAGACCTTGGTGTAGGCATAGGGTTCGACGCGCTGCACTTGCGCCTTGAGCGGCTGGCTCCCACCCCAGCCATCGAGCGTCACCGGCATGCCGGCTTTGACTTTCACGGCCTCCGACGACAGCAACTCGATCACCACATCGAGCTTGCTCAGGTCGCCCATGGTCAGCAGCGGCGTTCCCGCGGTAACCACGCGTTCGCTCTGGTCGGGAATGCGCAGGATGCGGCCTGCGACCGGCGAGCGTACCTGGAACAGCGCGTTCTTTCCGCCCACGTCGGCAATCAGGCCGGACTTTGCCAGCCTGACTTCCGCTGCGGCCGATTTTGCCCTGAAGTGCGCGGCTTCTACCTCGTTGGCGATGGTGACTTCGGCATTGCGCGCCTGTTCTGCCGCCTGTCCGGACATGAAACCTTCCTTGACCAGGCGCTCGACACGCGCGCTTTCGCGCTTCGCCTGCGCCAGGTCTTCCTGGGCGTGGCGCAGCAGTTCTTCCGCCGCGCGCTGCTGGCTCGCGGCGGCGGCGACGCGAGCAGCCAGCTCCTCGCGCTCGCGCACGCTCAACGGCATTGGGGCGATCTCTGCGACCACCTGGTTCTCCCGCACCGAATCGCCGTCGTGCAGGTCGATGCGCGACAGTCTTCCGGCCACCGGCGCGGTTACGATAAAGCGGTCATGGCTGCGCGTTTCCCCCTGCTCGTCCACCGTGATCTGCATGGGGCCTTTTTCGACCTGGCCGATATCGGCGCGCAGTGGCGCCGGGCGCAAAAATAGTGCGATCAAGGCCAGTGCGGCCATGGCCGCCAAACCGTAAGCTGCTTTGCGCCAGGGCAGTGTCTTCATGTTCTTACTCACGTGTCTTGAGGACGGCGATCAGGTCCAGCTGCCTGATGCGCCGTGCCACCAGCAATGCCGAAAGGATAGCCGAAATCAGGGTCGCGATGGCAGGATAGATGAAGGTCATTTGGCTGAAGACCAGCGGCAACCGGAACAACTCGCGGTCGAAAGCCGGGACGAGCAATGCACACATTCCGTAACCCAATGCCAATCCGACGGGAATTGCGCATAGCGTCAGCGCTGCCTGTTCTCCCAGCAACAGAACCAACACCTCGCGCTGGGTGAAGCCCAGTACGCGCAGGCTGGCCAGTTCATTACCGCGCTCCGAGAGCGCGATGCGTACGCTGTTATATACCACGCCGCCGACGATGATGGCGGCGAACAGCATTTCGATCATGCTGACCGTGGTGAAAGCACGGTCGACGATGTCCCGCACGCTGCGCATCAAGGCGCTGCGTATTGCCACGCCGCCCACGGCGGGCATGCGCTTGAGCAGGGCGTAGAGCTGGTCTGCGTGTGCCGGGTCAACGCTGAGGTAGGCCCCCGAGATCAGATTGTCCTCGCGCAGCAGGCGCGCGAGCGCCTGCGCATTCATGTAAGCGCCGATGCCAATGAATTCATCCGATAAACCCGCGACGGTGACCTCGCGCACCTGGCGGGCTCCTTCCAGCACTTCGAGGGTGACCGTGTCGCCGGTCATCACGCCCAAGATTTGCGCAAGTTTTTTGGTGAGCAGCAAGCCATCCGGCGGCACCTCCACGGTGTGCAACCGGCTATCGACGATCTGGCGTAGCTGGCTGTCCGGGGAGAGGCCGGTTACTTCGATTTGCTTGCTGCGATACTGGTGCCGCAGCCGCACTGGAACGGCGCGGAACGGCTCGGCGCGCAGTACGCCAGGCAGTTGCCTGATTTCATAAGCCGCGCTGGCCGCGCGTGGATCGTGGAACAGCACGGTGACGTCATCGCGCTGCACCAGGTTGAACTGCACGTCCATCATGTGGTCCACTGCGTCCAGCAGGAAGCGGGCAACCATCATGATGCCCACGGCAACGCCGATGCCCAGCACCGATAGCAGGGCTTTCCATGGCTTGCGCGCCAAGTTGCGCACGATCATGCGCACCGATGTCGGGAGCCAGCGCGCGATGCCTGAGCGCTCCATGATGCCGGAGCGGAAAAGCGCAGGCGCTTCGGGGCGCATGGCTTCGGCCGGCTGCAGCGCGGTGACGCGCCGCACCGCGCCGATTGCTCCGGCGCACGCCGCGACCAGGCTGACGAGCACCGGCCAGAAAATCACCCCAGGGCTGATCACCAGCGGCATTTGCGGGAAGTGAAAGTATTCCGCGTACAGGTTGTTCGTCTTTTCGCCCAGGTACAGCCCGAACAGCAGGCCGGGTAGCAGTCCGGCCAGCACCGTGAGCACGGCAAATTTCAGATAGTGCAGGCCAATGATGGCATTGGAATAGCCAAATGCCTTGAGCAGCGCGATCTGCATGCGCTGCATCACCACCAGCCGGGACAGCACGATGTAGATCAGGAATATCGCCACCCCCAGAAATATGGCTGGAATATACGTCGCTGAAATCTCGATCTCGCCCAGCTCGTCGCTCAGGAACCGGTTCGACAGCTGGTCCTTGCGCCCATAGGCGCTGAGTCCGCCATAGCGCAGCAATAGCTGGTCGAGGCGGGTGATCACCTCTGCCTCGTCGGCTCCTTTCGCCAGCGTCAGGGAAACATCGTTGAACGCGCCCTGCATGCTGTAGGCGGAGGCGAGCGCCTCGCGCCCCATCCACAAGACGCCGAAACGCTTGTTGTCCGGAAACAGCATGCCTTGCCCAACTTCATATATGTATTCGGGAGAGAGCGCGATGCCCACTACCGTCAGTTCGCGCCAGCGGCCATTGAGTATCGCGCCCAGCCTGTCTCCCACGTCCAGCTTGTTGGCCTGCGCGAACACCTCGCTGACCAGCACTTCGTCCGGGTGCGATGCCTCGATATAGCGTCCGCGCCGCAGGAACAGATCGTTCAGCATGTTCGCCTGATGCTCGGGAATCGAAACCAGGCGGCCCGATGCGGGCTCGGCCAGGCCGGGGACATCGAGCGTCACATCCGCCACCACGCGGGTGCGCACTTGCGCCACGCCCGGCAGGGCGCGTATCTCTCCGGCAAGGCTCTCCGGCGCACGCTTGAGATGAGCGAACACATCCGCAAAGCGGTAGCCGCTGTAATAGTTCGTCTGCGCCGCTTGCAGCGAGATGTAGGCGCTGCGCATGGTTACCTGTGCCGCCACGCCGGACGCCACGACCAGTGCGACCGCCAGCACCTGGCCGCGCAGGTGCCACAGGTCGCGCCACAACATTTTGGCAAGCGGCGTCACCAGGCGATTTCCGACGGCGCGAGCCTGGCTTCGTTTTGCCGTACCTCGACGATAGCCCCGCTGCTGATGCGGATGACGCGATCGGCCATGCCGGCAATCGCCGCGTTGTGGGTGATGACGGCGGTGATGGTACCGAGTTCGCGATTTACCCGCTCAAGGACCTCCAGCACCAGCTTGCCTGTTGCATAGTCCAGCGCGCCGGTGGGTTCATCGCACAGCAGGACGTCGGGGCGCTTCGCGACCGCGCGTGCAATCGCCACGCGCTGCTGCTCGCCGCCTGACAGTTGCGAGGGAAAGTGGTCGTGCCGGCCGCCCAAGCCGACCAGCTCCAGCGTCTGCGCCGGGTCGAGCGGGTTCTCCGCAATCTCGGTCACCAGCGCCACGTTTTCCAGCGCGGTCAGGCTGGGAATGAGGTTGTAGAACTGGAACACAAAGCCCACGTGTTCGCGGCGGAAGCGGGTCAGGCTCTCATCGTCGGCGCGTGTCAGATCGTGATCCCGGTAATAGACCTCGCCGCTGGTGGGGCGATCGAGACCCCCCAGGATGTTCAGCAGGGTGGATTTGCCGCTGCCGGAGGTGCCCAGCAGCACGGCAAATTCCCCCTGAAGCAGGTCAACCGTCACATTGCGCAAGGCATGCACCTCGACCTCGCCCATCCGGTAAATCTTGTTCACCCGGTGCACATGAAATACCGATTCCGTCGAATCGTGGCTGAAATCTTCGGTGCTGTGTTCGTGGTCTGGCGGCATGAACATCCCTCTGTCGGTAATGAGAGCCAGGACGCAGGTGCTACGGGCCGGGCTAACCGGCGTGACCCTCATGGCGCCATTTTCCGCCTGTCGTCCTTGATGCGCAATCGCGCCCTTTCGGAATGCGGTGGGGGCCGCAACACCTCCTGGCATGAGATAATCTGGCATATTCAGAATTGGTGCAGCCGTTTCCCTTGGCAGCAGAACAGCCGTGAGCCCGCAAACGAATTACCACTGGCGCATCGCCGGGTTTTACTTCTTTTACTTCGCCTTTGTGGGGATGTTTGCGCCTTACTGGAGCCTGTACCTCAAATCCATACATTTCGATGCGGTGCAGATCGCGGTACTCATGTCGGTTCAGCCGGTGATGCGCATGGCGGCGCCCGCGCTCTGGGGTTGGCTGGCTGACCACTCCGGCAAAAGGCTGCTGGTGGTGCAGCTTGCTGCGCTGAGCAGCGCACTGTGTTATCTCGGCGTGTTTTTTACTAGCCAGTTCTGGGGCATGCTCCCGGTGCTGGGGGCGATGAGTTTCTTCTGGAGCGCTTCCATGCCGCTGGTGGAGGCGACTACACTGGCCTACCTGGGCGAGCGCACGGCGCATTACGGGCGCATCCGGGCCTGGGGCTCGCTCGGTTTTATCGTTGCCGTGCTGGGGCTGGGATATGCCTTCGACTACATTGCCATCGGCTGGCTGCCTTGGGCCGGGCTGTTTATTCTGTTAGGGATACTGGTCTTCTCGCGCCAGTTGCCTGCGGTCGAAGCGCGCGCCCATCACACTGACAGCCACCCGGTGACGCGCATTTTGCTGCAGCCGCAGGTACTCGCGCTGTTCGGCGCGTGCTTCCTGATGGCAGCAGCACACGGACCCTACTACACGTTCTTTTCCATTTATCTGGTGGAACACGGTTATGCCAAGAGCGCGGTGGGCCTGTTGTGGGCGCTGGGGGTGATTTGCGAAATCGGCGCGTTCTTCCTGATGCCCTGGCTGATGCGCCGCTATACGCTGCCGCAAATCCTTGCAGTGAGCTTTGCCTGTGCTGTGCTGCGCTTCGCGCTGATCGGATGGGGAGTGGATGTGCTGGGGCTGATCCTGCTGGCCCAAGCGCTGCATGCAATCACCTTCGGCACCTTCCACGCGGCGGCGGTGGCCTTGGTCCATCATTTCTTTCGCGGGCGCCATCAGTCCCGGGGGCAGGCGCTATATGGCAGCCTAACCTATGGCGCCGGCGGCATGCTGGGCGGCCTCGCAAGCGGCCCGTTATGGGAGCACTGGGGGGCCTCGGTCATGTATTCGATGAGTGCGGTGATGGCCTCGCTCGGCTTCTGCATTCTCCTGTGGAAGTTGCGCCGGGTGGACGAGTGGCAGGGGTAATTTGATTGGCCTCCTAAAGTCGGGTATTCTTGCGCGGTAAGTAAGGTTCTTGTCTATGGCGCGCAGATGAACTTGCTGGAATCTGGAAACAACAAGAATTTGCCGGTCGGCCCTGGCCCGGCGCTAGGCGACACTCCACAACGAGCGCGATGAGTTTCGTTTCCATAGAGTTTGCGTTCGCCGCACTCATATTTTTTCCCATCTATTGGGGCCTGCGTGCCGGCAAAAACGGGCAGCTCTTGCTGCTGACCGTTTCCGGATACCTGCTCTACGCCACATGGTCACTGGTCTCGGTCGTGGCGCTGTTCCTGTTCAGCGTTTACGTGTGGCTGGCAGGCTGGTGGATCAACTCCGCAGCAGGCGACGGGAAACGGCGCGTGCTGCTGTCGGCAGGGGTGCTGATCAGCGTCCTTTGGCTGCTTTTCTACAAGTATCACGAATTCCTGAGGCAGGCCGCAATTGATCTGTTGCAGCATCTGGGGCTGCGTGTGTTCCTGCCGGTGATTGATGTCGCGATGCCTATCGGCATTTCGTTTTTCACCTTTCAGGCCATCAGTTACCTGGTGTGGCAGCACCAAAGTCCGCCCCAACGCACTCCGTTTGGCAGGCTGGTGCTGTACCTGTCGTTCTGGCCGACGCATTTCGCCGGGCCGATATTCCGGGCACAGGATTTCTTCAGGCAGATCGATAACGGCGAATTCGGAAGGCCGATTCACGGCGAACGGGCGGTCTATTTCATCCTGCTTGGCCTGGTCGAAAAGATGGTGTTCGCAAACTGGCTGTCCGGCACGTTTGTGGACGAAGCCTTTCAGTACCCTGAAGCGCAGACCACCGTATCCATCATCGCGGCGGTATTGGGGTATTCGTTGCAGATATTTCTGGATTTCTCCGGATACAGCCTGATCGTTATCGGCCTCGGCCTGCTGCTGGGGTTCAACCTGCCCGTCAATTTCAGGCAACCCTATCTGGCGCGCAACCTTGGGGAGTTCTGGCGGCGCTGGCATATTTCGCTTTCCAGCTTCATCCGTGACTATGTCTATATTCCGCTGGGCGGAAATCGGAAGGGTTATACGCGTACCCAACTCAACGTCATGGCCGCGATGCTGATTTCGGGATTGTGGCACGGGGCGAGTTACAACTTCCTGATCTGGGGGGGGCTCCACGGCTTTGGCGTGGTGTGCCAGAATCTGTTCGGCAAATTCTTCGGCAAGACATTGCCGGGGATCGTCGCGCATGCCCTGACGCTTGCTTACGTTGGCCTTGCCTGGGTCTTCTTTCGCGCAGACTCCACCGGCGCCGCGTGGTCCATGATAAGCGGGGCCGGGAGAAACTTCGGAGAGCTTGGCCGCCAGCATTATCTTCTGATCGCCTTCACTGCGCTGTTCTTTTTTTGCAGCGCGCGGATAGATGCCATGGAACGGGACACGGCGAATTTGATCAGGCGTTTGCGCGGCTGGCGGCTGGCGGCTGCAGCGACCGTCGCGATGTTTTTCATCATCCTGTTCGGGCCAAGCGGCGTCCCGGGTTTCATCTACTACAGGTTCTAGCATGACCAGGCGCACGCGCGACATCTATTTGCTGCTGGCGGTCGTCGTTTCCGCCAATTCGCTGCTGTGGCTGGATTCATTCGACCGCTACCTGAACAGCCGCTACCACATCTACTTGTCGGCGTATCTGCCCGATCCCGCATTTACGCCTTCAAGGAATCTGCAGCGCATGCTGGGCTTGGGCGACAAGGACGAGCAGGCAGCCATGGGCGGTGAGCCGGAGCCCGCAGATCCTGCTGTCGCAGTTGAGGCCCAGAGCCAGATGCTGCAGGCAGCATCGCAACCTGCTGCGGCGTCTCGGGTGGCAGCGGTACTCCAGATGGCAGCCGCATCCCAGCCACAAGCGGGGGAGCAGATTGCGGCGGCGTCG
>Ga0316628_100000318_pt1 | contig 29978 bp, 25 predicted proteins | sample OWC_Aug_M2_C1_D5_FD_207648 | JGI IMG/M metagenome (GOLD analysis project Ga0316628, IMG submission 207648) | Wetland soil microbial communities from Old Woman Creek delta, Ohio, United States - OWC_Aug_M2_C1_D5_C | ecosystem: Environmental > Terrestrial > Soil > Wetlands | place: USA: Ohio...
GCAATGCCTTTTGAAAGCCTTGGACGATCGCATTGAGCAAATCCATGCTGGCATCTCCTCTGACCTTTCCGCAGGTTGCTCTCTGGGCACCCGCGGAAAGGTCGGATTAGAAAACTCCCGCAGGGACAAGCCCTGCGGGAGAATGGAACGACGTTACTTGAGGTCAGCCACGCACTTGTCGGCGGCCGTTTGCATTGCAGCAGCCGCGTCGGCGGGCGTCATCTTGTTAGCCATGACGGCTTCCAAGTTCGGTTTTATCGCGTCCCAGACGCAACGCATCTCGGCCTGAGGCGGCATACCGGTACCGTTCGCCAGGTCAGCGGAAGACCCCTTGAGGATTGGATCGTCGGTGATCAGCTTGTCGCTATAGAGCTTGGCAACCGAGGGCAAGCGCTTGTCGGACTTGACCCAGCCGAGCTGCACGTCATCGGAGATAAAGTAGTTGACCAGCTTCTTGACGGCCTCGAGCTTGTCGCCCTTGAGGCTGGTCGGGAACATGACGTACGTGCCCGAGGTGTACGGCTTGGGCCAATCGGCGCCCGTAATCTGCGGGATCGGGGCAGTGCCCAGGTCAATCGTCTTGGTGGCGGTGACCGTCGTATAGTCGCCCAACGACCAGTCGCCGTTGATGATCATGGCCGCCTTGCCGTCCTTGAACAGCGTATCGGCGCAGCCATAGTCACATTCCTTCGGGACAATTTGATCCTTGAACTTGAGATCCTGGACGAACTGCAATGTCTTCTTCATCGCGTCGGTGTTGAGCGTGGGTTTCTTGCCGGTGTCATCAAACACCTTGCCGCCAAAGCCACCCAGCCACGGCACCAGCCAGAACGACTCGTTCAGGTTATAGGCAAGGCCCTGCTTGCCACTCGCGGCCAAGTCCTTGGCTGCCTTGATCATCGCCGCGGTGTCCTTGGGCGCTTCCTTGACCATATTCTTGTTGTATAGCAGCATCAGGTTGTTGCCATACGAAAGCGGAATGCCCCAGGTCTTGCCATCCAGCTTGACGGCTTCGAGTGCGCCGGGCATGAACGTCTTTAGATCCCAGCCCAGGCCATCCACTGGCTGAATGAGTCCAGCCTTGGTGAACGGGCCGGCGTGGTCGTTGACGGTCCACAGTAGGTCAGGGCCTTGATTGGCGAGCATCGAGGTCTGAAAGTTCTCGCGCAGCTTCTCGACGTCATAGTTGACGACCTCAACGGTGATGCCGGGGTTCTTGGACTGAAAGTCTTGGACAAGGCTCTTCACCTTATCGAGTTGGTTGCCACCTTCCTTCGTCCACAGCGTGAGCTTGACAGCGGCCGGAGCTTTCGTCGGCGGGACAGCCGTGGGCGCAGGTGGTTGAGTGGGTGCAGGTGCCTTGGTCGGTTGAGCAGCCGGAGCTTGGGTTGGTGCAGGCGCTTGGGTCGGCGGCACTGGCGTGGCCGCCGGACCGCAGGCAGCTAACACGAGGCTGGTGAGCACCAACACCGACAACAAAGTGAGTAGGTTCTTTTTCATTTTGAGATTTCTCCTCTCTCCTCAAGAGTTTGATTTTGAGATAGTTTCCAGACGAGATGGGTTTTGCTCAATTTGATTTTCGTTCCTTGTGGCCTCCTTTCGCCCTGGGCGGTTGTGCCGTCCGGGCCGAATCGTTCCGCTACCCCAAGACAAGTCAAGCAACTCGAGCGCCGTGCGGCGGTGGAGCCGTCGAATCACGCATGATCAACTCGCATGGGAGAAGCTTTTTGACGGGCGTGGTCAGTTCACTCTCGATGTGAGCGATCAGCGCCTGCGCCGCTTCACGTGCCAGATCATAGTAGGGTGCGCTGCTCGAAGTCAGGTGCGGGCTGGTCAGCGCGGCAATCGGGCTATCATTGCTGCCGACAACCGAGCAATCGCCTGGGACGCTGAGGCCAGCTTCTTCGAGGGCTTGCATCACGCCAATCGCCATCAAATCGTTAGCGGCAAAGACCCCAGTCGGACGATCCTCGCCCAGCGCGAGGAACTGGCGCATGGCACTTGCGCCACCTTCTTGGCGAAACTCGCCGTATCCGATTAACCGCTCGTCGTAGGGCAGACCGGCTTCTTCTAACGCCTGGCGGTAGCCTTCCAGCCGGTCGAGTGTAACCACCATGTTGGGACGACCGCCGAGGAACGCGATACGCCGGTGCCCAAGTGCGGTGAGATGTTGGACGGCTTCGCGTGTAGCCTGCCGGGCATCCACTTCGATCCAAGATATTTCCGGCGTATCTTCTACCGGGCGACCCAGCAAAACAAACGGCAGATGTTCGGCCAACAACACATCGGTGGTGTCCACGCCGACGCGGGAAGCCTGCACAATCATCCCGTCCACTTGGTGCGAGCGGATCAATTGAAGCGCTACTTTAGGCTCGTGCTTGGGGTCATCCGCGCCGACCAGCGTCAAACGGAAATCTTGCCGATAGGCTACATCCGCGAGGCCGCGCATGACCTGGGGAAAAAATGAATCCACAAAGAACTCTTCCTGAGTGTAAGGGATAACCATTCCCAGTGTATGGGCACGCCGCGTTGTGAGTGAACGAGCAATGGCGTTAGGGTGAAAATTGAGTTGACTGGCAGCATCCATCACACGCTGGCGAGTGACCTCGCTGATCTTGGCGCGTCCCGAAAAGACACGCGAGACAGTGGAAGGATGTACGTGGGCAAGTTCTGCAACGTGCTTGATCGTGGCTTTCACGAACGCCTCTTGGGTCTAAAGGCACATCTATCTTGCGAAGGTGTCGTGCAATCGGTTGCACACTCAAGTATAGTATACATGCAATCGGTTGCATTGTCAATAGTCTTATGCACAATTTTGAAATTTGCATACTTGACAGAAGCTATAAAGGTTAGAATCCGGTTGTCCAGAACGGAATGCAGGGCTACCAAGAACGGCAAGACCGGGTTCAAGTAATTGATGGTAGATGTGAAGATGGTGACAGATCAGCGTGATGACCGGTAAACTGGAGGAATGCCACCTCTGCAAAGGTGGCTGTTTGTCAAGCTTCCGTGACCGACGCCGCTCAGTCCGAAGCAGAATCTGAATCTGCCGTCCGAGATCTCTGCCAAGCCAATTCCTCATCCGATAGTGGCACTGGGGATGGCGGCTGACCGTGATCTACCTGTAGTCCAAGCATTGGGTCGTCAGAAAGGGCGGCCAGCGCCGCTGACAAGTCCAATGGCACATCGAGATCCGGTGCGCGCAGAGGAACCGGCACAATCGGCAAGTGTTCCTGCAATTGGATCGGCCACAGTTCAGCGGCGTTGGCTTGGGCCCGGATCAGCGTGATCAGGTACGGCGTGTCGGGCACGCTGGAATGCGCCAGGGTTCGCGTGCCCTGGCGCAACAGATCAATTTCCAGCGAATGAATGCCAGCCAAGCGCATGTGATGGCGTTTTTGGCGATAGGTTGTCAAGCCGGACTCGCGCTTGTCGAAGGGAGAGAGGATTTCGATGCGGGTGATCAAAAGCTCTTGGGATACGATGCGGATTTCTACGCTTGCCAAGCGGACTTGCGGACTGGAAAGCGGAATGGTCAAGGGAGGTGTCACGTCCACCCACAACGCGCCGGTCTCGTCCAGGGTCGGTTCGGGTTGTGGCACGCCCTCCAACGTTTTGGCCTTTGCGTTCGTGTACAACAATCCACTTTCAGATTCGGACTCGGCGTTCTCGAAAATGTGAACGGCGAGCCGCGCTTCGTAGCGCGGCTTGAGGTAGGGCATCAACTGCAGTCTGATCTTGTCGGCCAGAGCGTAAAAGACGCTGGGCCACAAGTCACTTGCCAAATACGGGTCCATCCCCATGAATGGTGACGGCATGAAAAGCCCCTACGATAACCATTCACCCTTGCGAATGTTTTCGCCAATGTTGCACGTTGCAGCAACGAATTCCGAGCAACCTTCGCGAGGGTGAATACGCTGGCTATTTCCTCTTGTCCCGCGTATACCGCCTATCCACCCGAGTGTATAGCGGTAACAATGCGGTGCTCGCCGCGGACTTGGCGGCCTCCACAGCTTTCCCGGCGCGTTTCTTGAACGCGTGCTGTGCGGTGAGCGCCCGCATCGAGGCCATCGTTTGCGCCGTGCGCAGCGTAACCTCGGCCTGCGCCCGCGCCTTGGCAATCGGCGTGAACCATGACATGGCAAACGGGCGATCTGTCACGCCCCAGCGGACAACAGCCGCGGCCCACGTCAGCCCGGCACCAAACCCCACCAAGCACAGGTTATGGCCATCTTGGCAACGCCCTTCCTCAATGGCCTCAACCAACGCGATGGGAATGCTGGCAGCTGAGGTGTTGCCATACTCTTGAATGTTGACAAAGACCTTGTCCATCGGCATATCGAGGTGGCGCGCGGCCAATTCGATGATGCGCAAATTCGCCTGGTGGGGGATGAGCAGGTCAATGTCGGACAGCGACATCCCGGCCTGGGTGATGGCTTCAGTCGCTACCTGACCCATCACGCGCGTGGCGAACTTGAACACCTCGCGGCCATTCATGCGTATCAAATGGTCGCCGCGAACGATTGCCTCCGGCGTCATCGTCTCACGCGCACCCAGGGTGATGTGCAAATGTTGAGCGCCGGAGCCATCGGAGCCGAGCACGAACGAAAGCACACCGGTCGGCTCGTCACACGCCTGCACGACGACGGCACCAGCGCCGTCACCGAACAACACACACGTCTCTCGGTCATTCCAGTCAACGTTGCGGCTGATGGTCTCTGCCCCGATGACGAGGACATTCCTGTGCAGGCCAGTCGAGATGAACCCTTGCGCCGCTGCCAAGCCGTAGACAAAACCTGTGCAGCCGGCCTGGAGCTGAAACGCGCCACACCGGGCGCCGAGCATATCCTGCACCAGGCTGGATGCCGGCGGCAACAGCATGTCGGGCGATGTGGTCGCCAGGATAATCAAATCGAGGTCCTGCGGCACGAGTCCCGCTTGGGCCAGCGCGGCTCGGCTCGCCGCCACAGACATGGTCGCCGTCGTGTCACTTTCAGCGGCGATATGGCGTCGGCGGATGCCGGTGCGCGCGACGATCCATTCATCACTGGTGTCCACTCTCTGTGCGAGGTCAAAGTTAGTCAGTACTTGAGAAGGAACAGACTTGCCCCATCCGACGATGCGTCCGTACTTCATTTCAACTTACCTCCGCTGCAGGATATTGGATTGGACAACGACCATCTGCGGCGGCAGACCAGAGGCCGCCAGAGTATTCAGCGGACGACTGACTCGGAAATTGTCCGCCCGAGTCGCGCACGCCCGCGATGGCGAATCACGTAGACGACAATACCGACCGCCGAGACAACAGACACGGCCGATCCCAACGCCGCCGCAATGACAAGTATGGCGTTGCGTGTCCGCCACGTCACTGCCTTACGGCTGGCCGACGTCGTGGCGATCAATTGCCGGCCCAATTGGTGAACGAATACGGGGCTAGGTTGCACTGGCGCGAGTGTACGTTGTGTGCGCTCGGCCAACTGCATCAGCATCTCTATCGAAGCAAGCTGCTCTGCGCTCGCGTCCGGCAACGTCGCCGGCTCAGCCTGCCCTCTCACCAACCGATCTGCGTGTGTGGCTAGCAGATCGGCAACAATCCGGTCCTTCATCAGTCACTCCGCAGGATACGTCACCACCGCCAGCGTTCCCGGTCCAAAATGGACTGCCAGCGAAAGCGCCAGATCGTGCACAAACGTCTCGCCGCAGTTGAGCACGCGCCTGGCCTGTTCCAACAGCTCCTCGGCTTCTGCGGGCGCTTGAGCATGGATGGCTGCCAGATTGACACGGGCGTCCCCTACGCGCTCACGCGCCATCTCCAGCACTCGCTCGATAGCCCTCTTGCGCGTGCGGACTCGATCCGCCATTTCCATCAACCCGCCCTCTGCCCGCACGATGGGCTTGACATTGAGCAGCGAGGCCAGCGCACCCTGAAACCTGCTCACCCGCCCGCTCATTTCGGCGAATTTCAAGTTGGCCAGGGTAAAAAGATGGTTCACCTGTGGGCGCGCCGCTTCCAACCGCGTGACAATCTCCGCCACGCTCTTGCCTGCCTGCGCCATCCGAGCCGCATCAAGGCACATAAAACCCAACCCGGCCGACCCAGCCCAACTATCGAACACGTATACCTTGACGCGGTCCGCGAGAGCCTCGGCCGCCATCTGCGCCGAAGCGAGAGTTCCGGAAAGCTGGCCGGTGACGTGTATGGAGAGGATTTCGTCCGTTGGATTGGCAATCGCCTGGTACATCTGGGCAAAGTCGCCGGGCGGTGGCTGCGAGGTCTTGGGAAGCTGCCCCTCCTGCTCTACCAGGCGGTAAAACGTAGCTGGGTCAATCGTTTGCCGGTCACGAAATGTCTGGGTGCCGAATTGGATGTGGATTGGCACGACGCGAATGACATACTGCTCCATCAACGCGTCCGGCAAATCACAGGTACTGTCTGTCACGATGTGAATCATATGTCTCCTATGATGGCTTTCATCTGACAAAAGGCCGCCGGCAAATCACTCGGCCTCTTCCGACATCGCCCCTTGCAGTCCCAATTCGTCGCGCAGCGAAATCAGCGTGCGGAAGTACAGCGACTTGACCGCCCCCTCGCTACGTCCCATGATCCTGCCTACCTCGGCGTTGGACATCCGCTCCACAAATTTCAGAATGAGCAGTTGCTGGCGCTCGGGCGGCAAGCGCCGAATGGCAGCCAGCAATCGCCCATGATCTTCGTTGCTTTCGGTAACGGACTCTGGCCGCTCGTAGCTCAGGCCAGGCAGAACGACGTCGTCCAGCGGCGAAACCGGCCGGCGGTTTCGATCACGGTGCCAATTGGCGACCAAGTTGTGTGCGATGCGGTATAACCACGCCGAGAACGGCACGCCACGTTCGCTGTAATGAGCAATGTGTGTCATCGCCCGCTGAAACGTGCGCGCCGTCAGGTCTTCCGCCTCGTGATAGTCGCCGGTCCGATAATAGACATAGTTGTAGATCTTGCCGACGTAACGTTCATATAGAACGCCAAATGCAGTCGGATCGGTTTTGGCCCGCCGGACTAGCTCGACTTCGTCTCCCGAGTTCGACAACGCTTCCCCCTGGCAAGCCCAAGGGGTTCTGTCGTGAATCCACCTATAGAAACCCCATTGGGCGGTTGAGGTTACGGCGTAACTGCTCGCCCATGCGAACGCTACAATTGCCTTTGTCGCATGTCACTTTGAAACCTTCGCAAGGTATCTGAGCAGCCGCGTTACGCCGTCCATTGTAAACCTTGCTCGTTATCCCGTCAAACAATCCACTGCTGTTTCGTGGTATAATCGCCGGGAACAGTTACATGAGCTTTGATCGGCGTGGCCGAAACCCACCTATGGCGCGGTACGCAGCAACTGCGGGGGGCACAGGCCAGAGCTTTGACACGTCAGGAGCACCATGACGACAGTTACTAAAAACTTGGCTGTGTTGACGAGTGGTGGTGACGCTCAGGGGATGAACGCCGCCGTGCGCGCGGTCGTCCGCACGGCGCTGGACAAAGGCTTGAACGTTCACGCCATCTCCGAAGGCTATCAAGGCATGCTGGACGGCGGCGATCGCATCCGCAAGATGACATGGGATTCTGTCGGCGGCATTTTGCAGAAAGGTGGTACCGTCATTGGCACCGCGCGCTGCGATGACTTTCGCAAACATGAGGGGCGCCGGCAGGCGGCGCGCAATCTATTGGAACACGAAATTGATAACCTGGTAGTGATTGGCGGAGATGGCAGTCTGACCGGCGCGAATGTCTTTCGCAAGGAATGGCCCGATCTGATAGCCGAATTGGTGCAGATGGGCCAAGTGAGTCAAGAGGTGGCTGCACGTTGCTCGAATTTGACTGTCGTGGGGCTGGTCGGTTCCATTGACAATGACATGTACGGCACCGACATGACGATCGGCACCGACACAGCGCTGCACCGCATCGTCGAAGCGATTGACGCCATCAGTAGCACGGCAGCCAGCCACCAGCGCACCTTTGTGGTCAAGGTGATGGGACGCAATTGCGGCTACCTCGCGCTGATGAGCGCCATCGCTACCGGCGCGGACTGGGTGCTGATCCCAGAAAACCCGCCGGACGTGGGCTGGGAGCAAAAGATGGTCGAGGACCTGCGCCTGGGCCGCAAAGCCGGGCGGCGGGATAGCATCGTCGTCCTGGCTGAAGGCGCACGGGATCGGCGGGGCAACACCATTGGCAGCTCGCATGTCTCCAGAGCATTGGAGCAAGGTCTGGGGGAAGAGGTGCGAGTAACGGTGTTGGGCCATGTTCAGCGCGGCGGCTCGCCCAGCGCCTTTGATCGCAATCTGGGCACGCTCATGGGCTATGCAGCCGTTGAAACCGCGATAGCCGCCAAACCCGAAGATGAGCCGCAACTGATTGGGATGAGAGGCAACCGCATTGTGCATTCGCCGCTGATGCAGTGCGTCCAGCAAACACAGACCGTGGCCCAGTTGATCGAAAAGCATGAATACGAAAAAGTGTTGGACATGCGCAATCCTAGCTTCAGAGATGCCTATGGCACTTTCAAGATCTTTATACGTGCTGAGCCGCACCCCCGGCCCGAAGGACAAACGCCGCTACGTTTGGCCGTGCTCAACGCAGGTGCTCCTGCGCCGGGAATGAACTCAGCCGTGCGAGCGGCAGTGCGAATTGGGTTGGACCGCGGCCACATCATGCTCGGCGTCGAACAGGGATTCGAGGGACTGATCAAAGGCGACGTCAAAGAAATGAGCTGGATGAGCGTCAACGGATGGGCGTCGCTGGGCGGCTCGGAACTGGGCACCAATCGCAAAGTCCCTGACGGCAAGGAATTGTATGCCATCGCGCGCACCATGGAGGTCCAATCCATTCAGGGACTGCTTGTGATTGGCGGCTCGACGGGCTATCAGGCCGCCTACAAGCTGTACGAGGCGCGCCGCACGTTCCCGGCCTTTAACATCCCGATTATCTGTTTGCCCGCCAGCATTAACAACAACTTGCCCGGCTCCGAACTGAGCATCGGCGCAGACACGGCCTTGAACAGTATTGTCGAAGCGGTGGACAAAATCAAGCAGACAGCCGTGGCCCTGCGCCGCTGTTATGTGGTCGAGGTCATGGGCCGCCAGTGCGGCTACCTGGCGATGATGAGCGGGCTGGCGACCGGTGCAGAGCGCGTTTATCTGAACGAAGAAGGCGTCAAGTTGCGCGACTTGCTCGCCGACCTCGAGCAACTGATCGCCGGGTTCAAATCCGGCAAGCGTCTGGGGCTGTTGATTCGCAACGAACAGGCAAACCCGATTTATACCACCAGCTTTATGTGCTCGTTATTTGAAGAAGAGGGCGGCGATCTATTTGACGTGCGACAAACTATTCTGGGGCACGTGCAGCAGGGCGGTGACCCTTCGCCTTTTGACCGTGCGCAGGCCACGCGCCTGGCCGTCCGATGCGTAGACTATTTGATCGAGGAAGCCGGCAAAGAAGAGCCGGGAGCTATGTTTATCGGTTTGGAAGCGGGCAAGATAGAATTCCATCCACTCGAAGACCTGCCGCGCATGATGGATGATGTGCATGGTCGGCCCAAGAAACAATGGTGGATGGATCTGCGCCCCGTCGCCAAGACTTTGTCGCAACCAATGCCGCCCGGCGGCAATTCATAGCGACTTGCGCGCCGAAATACAGATGTAACGGCCCAGCCACCTTTGCGAGGGTTTCAAGGAAGCGTCTGGCGAACGTGCTTACAACCCTCGCAAGGATAAGTCGTTACGTACAGATATTCGAACAGAACTTGAATCAGGCAAAACCGGAGACGCAATGACCACCCTAACCCTTGATGAGCAAGTCGCCTTGTTGATGCAGGGCACAGAATACGGCGACGACCAACTCAAATCTGCGATGGCAAATGAGTTGCGCGAGCGGCTCCAGGAAGGCCGCCCGCTGCGCGTCTATTGCGGCTTTGACCCGCGCACCTCTGACTTACACGTGGGCCACACGATTCCCATGCGTAAGCTGCGCCAGTTCCAGGAGTTGGGCCACGAGGTGACATTCCTTGTCGGCACGGGCACCAGCATGGTGGGCGATCCGTCCGACAAGAACGAAGTGCGCACGAGGCTAAACCTGGAGGAAGCGGAACGCAACGGGCGCACTTATGCCGAACAGGCTTTTGTGATCCTCGACCATGAGAAAACCAAGATTCGGTTCAATCACGAATGGCTGCTCGATCTCAAGCTGGCCGACCTCATCAAACTTGGCTCGGCCTTTACCGTGCAGCAGTTCATCCAGCGCGAGAATTTCAAGCTGCGCTGGGAAAAGGGCGATCCCATCTACCTGCACGAGACGTTCTACGCACTCATGCAAGGCTATGACGCGGTGGCGATGAACACGGACGTGCAAGTGGGCGGCAGCGACCAACTGTTCAACATCATCGCCGCAGGGCGCAAGTTGCAGGAGGCGTACGGCCAGCGCCCGCAAATCGGCATCATCATGGGTATCCTGCCCGGCACGGACGGCGAGGTCAAAATGTCCAAGTCATTGGGCAACCACATCCCGATCCTGGCCGAGCCAGCCGATATGTACGGCAAAGTGATGAGCCTGCCCGATAGCGCCATGCCGATTTTCTTCAGGCTCGCCACGCGCTACCTGCCAGCGCAAATCAAAGCCATCGAAGAGGCGCTGACTGGCGGCACGCGCCATCCGCGCGATGTGAAGATGGAACTGGCGTGCGAAATCGTCAGCATCTTTCACAGCGACGTGGCCGCTGCCGAAGCCGAAGAGCAATTCAAGCGCGTGTTCCAGGAACGCGAGTTGCCGCAAGATATGCCCGAGTTCGCTCTGGCCGGGCCGACGGACATCGTCAACCTCTTGGTGCAGGCCAAGCTTGCGCCCAGCAAGAGCGAAGCGCGGCGGCTCGTGGAGCAGAACGGCGTCAAACTTGATGGGCAGACAGTAGAAAGCATCGAAGCTGTCGTTGAGATCAAGCCACAAGTGCTTCAGGTGGGCAAGCGCAGATTTGTCAGGCTGGTGAGCCAGACGGAGGCGCCATGACAAACACATCCGCAGCCAAGAAAGGGTTGCCGTGGGGCACGATCATCTTGCTGTGCGTGGTCGTCGGCTTGCCACTGCTGGCGTGTCTGGGCAGTATTGGCGTGGGCTGGGCGATGTTGAGCGGCGGGGCACCCAGCCTCGCGACGGGTGATGCAGTGGCCGTGATCTATGCCGACGGCGTCATTGCCAGCGGCACGGAAGGAACCACGCGCATCGCAACAGGCATCACCCCATCAAGCATCAAGGCCGACTTGGGCCGCGCCGACGGCGACCCTTCGGTCAAGGCCGTGGTGTTGCGCATCAACAGCCCCGGCGGCTCGGTCGTCGCCTCAAATGAAATCTACAAGCTGCTCAAGGATTTCAAAAAGCCGCTCGTCGTTTCGATGGGCGAAGAAGCTGCTTCGGGCGGCTATTATATTTCGTGCGCGGCCAAGTGGATCGTCGCCAACCCGGACACGCTCACCGGCTCCATCGGCGTCATCAGCGAAATGACCAACGTGGACGAGCTGATCAAAAAAGTCGGCGTGCAAATCGTCGTCATCAAGACCGGCCCTAACAAAGACATTGGCAGCCCGTTTCGCCCCATGACCGATGACGAAAAGAAAATCTGGCAGACCGTGATTGACCAGGCGTTCGACGGCTTTGTGCAGGTCGTCGCCCAGGGGCGCGGCTTGCCGGAGGACAAGGTGCGGCAGATCGGCGACGGGCGGGTCTATAACGGCAGACAGGCCAAAGAACTGGGGCTGGTGGATCAACTCGGCTATCTGGACGACGCGGTGAACAAGGCGGGCGAACTGGGCGGTATCAAGGGCAAGCCGCGCGTGATCGAGTACATACACGCGCCGACGCTGACGGAACTACTCACGGGCGTCACAACACATGCGCCAGCGCTCTCGCTGGATCAATTGCTCGGCCTCGACGCCGTGCCACGGCTCGAGTATCGTTACATTGGCCCGTAGACTCTCGGAGATCAGAGGTCGGAGATCAGTAGACTAACGTTGAGATGGCTCCTCTGATTTCCGACCTCTGACTTTCGGCTTTCAATAATCCATGAACACAACGCTATACCGATCTCCCGAAGCGTTCTCGGCACTGGCGAGCGAGTGGAACGGGCTCTTGCATCGCACGGCATCTGACACGCCCTTTCTCACGGTTGAATGGCAGCGCACCTGGTGGGAATGTTTTGGCGACGCCGATTCGTTGTTTGTCTACGCCTTTCGCGACGAAGCCGGTGCGCTGGGCGGCATCGCGCCTCTCTTTCTCGCCCACGAGGGCGGCCAGCGCCAACTGCACACCGTCGGTTGCGCGGACATCTGCGACTATCTCGATCTTATCGTCGCCCCAGGCTACGAGCAAGCGGTGTTTACCGCGCTGCTCAACGCTATCTCCGCTCCCGATGCACCCGCGTGGGACGCCATAGACTTGTGCAATATTCCCGAAGCCTCACGCACGCCAGAAGTATTGGAGACGCTGGCACAGGCACGCGGCTGGCGTGCGACACGGAGCGTGCAAGAAATCTGCCCACTCATCCATCTGCCTGACACCTGGGAAGGCTATTTGGCGCTTCTCGACAAAAAGGAGCGCCACGAGTTGCGTCGCAAGCTGCGCCGCGCAGAAAGTGAAGAGTCCGTCCAGCTCTACATCACGGAAGGCTCGGACACGCTCGATGCCGACCTGGATGCATTTATCACGCTGCTCGTCGTGAGTCGGCCCGACAAAGCCGCGTTCATGAGCGACCAGATGCGCGCCTTTTTTCACGCGGCCGCTCATGTGGCGCAGCGCGCCGGCTGGCTGCGACTGGCCTTTCTGCGAGTCGGCGGCGTCAATGCCGCAGCGTACATGAACTTTGACTATGCCGGCCGCATCATGGTCTACAACTCCGGCCTCGATCCCAAGAACTTTCAATGGCTCAGCCCCGGCATCGTGCTGATGGTAAAGCTTATCCAACAAGCCATCGAGCAAAAACGCGCCGTGTTCGATTTCCTGCGCGGGAACGAAGACTACAAGTATCGTCTGGGTGGGAAGGACACGCACGTGTACCGACTCCTCGTCGAGCGGCAAGCCCTATGATGCCAGAACATATTGCAATGCTGTCCGTCCACACTTGCCCGCTGGCCATGTTGGGCGGCAAAGAGACGGGCGGAATGAACGTCTATGTCCGCGACCTGACTCGCGAATTGACACGACGCGGCATCTCTGTGGATGTCTTTACCCGCTCGCAGAATCCACACCTGCCGCATGTCGTGCACAGCCTGGGCGAGACGGGCCGCGTCATCCACATTCCCGCCGGCCCCGAAGAGCCGTACAACAAGCACAAGGTGTTTGACTACTTGCCCGAGTTTGTGGACAACGTCTTGGATTTCGCCAAACGCGAGGGCATCACTTACGATGTGATTCACAGTCACTATTGGCTTTCCGGCTGGGCCGCGCGAGAGCTGCGCGCCGCGTGGGGCGCGCCGATTGTCCAGATGTTTCACACGCTCGGCCACGTCAAGAATGAAATTGCCGCACCCGGCGAGCGCGAGCCTCAACGTCGCATCGAATGGGAAACTAGAATCGTCGGCTTTGCCGACCGCCTCGTCGCTGCTACGCCCGCCGAAGAGGAACAACTCGAAAAGTTCTACGGCGCGGATCCAGCCAAGATCTCCATCATTCCGCCCGGCGTTGACCTACAAATGTTTCACCCACACCCACCCGAAGACGCTAAGTCACACCTCGGCGTCAAGCCGTGCGACCGGATGCTCTTGTTCGTCGGGCGGATCGAGCCGCTCAAAGGGATTGACACGCTACTGCGCGCGATGGGGCTTTTGGCTCACGAATGTCCCACCTGGGCCAGTCAGATTTGCGTCGCCATCATCGGCGGCGACCCGAACACAACCGAGAACGAGGAGATGGAACGCCTCAAGGCCATTCGTGCGGAATTGGGCATCACCGATCTGGTGACGTTCTTGGGCGCGCGCGACCAGGACAAGCTGCATCATTACTACTCGGCGGCGGAAGCCGTGATCATGCCTTCGCACTATGAATCGTTCGGCATGGTCGCGCTGGAAGCAATGGCCTGCGGCACGCCCGTCATCGCGTCGGAAGTCGGCGGGCTGGCGTATCTTGTCCGAGATGGCGAGACCGGCTTTCACGTCCCGGATGGCGACCCGGTCGCGCTGGCGAGCGCGATTGCGCGGCTGGTGGAAGACCCCGACCTGCGGAATCAGCTAGGCCGTCGGGCGCACCGATACGCTCAGAATTACAGTTGGGACTGTATCGCTGACCGCATGTTGCCACTCTACGCCCAAGCGATGGCAGACTCGTCGGCACTGGCGCTGGTATAATCGGTCGGCTCAGACTCGAGTTGCCTTCAATGTCCACATCGGTTTGGGCGCTGTTGGTGACATCCAAAGTCTAGATCTGAGATTTGGGATTTGAAGACCGAACTGCTTCGCTCGATTCCCTACTTTGCCCCGCTCGACGAGGACACACTCGCGTCCATCGCCGCGATTGCTGTGCGCCGCGTCTATGAGCCCGACGAAGTGATCTTTCTCGAAGGCGATCCGTGCGCAGGGCTTTTCATCGTCCAGACCGGCCATGTCAAAATTTACACAGCCTCGCCGGAGGGCCGCGAGCAGATCCTCACCATCATCGGTCCACGTGACTCGTTCAACGACGTGGCAGTGTTCGACGGCGGCCCCAACCCGGCCAGTGCCCAGGCAATGGAGGCTGTCGAGCTACTCGTCATCGAACGCCCTACGATGTTGAACCTGTTCGAGCGTTACCCCAAGCTGGCGCAGGCGGTCGTGACCGTGTTGGCCGCGCGCGCCCGGATGCTGGTCCGCATGGTGGAGGACCTCTCGCTACGCTCCGTCACCGGACGACTCGCCAAACTGCTCCTCGACCAGGCCTTGCAAGGCAGCGAGGCCGTGCCGCTCACTCGTCAACAGATGGCAGCGCGGCTGGGCACCATCCGCGAGATGGTGAGCCGTGCGCTGCGCCAACTGGAAGACGAAGGCCTCGTCCGCCGTGAAGGCCACGAAATCATCATCACCGATCGCACTGCACTAGAGCGCCGGTATCAGATTTCAAATGACAAATGATATGTTCGAGGTAACTGCTCAGGCTGCGCCGGTCAAATAGGCGCGACTTGGATCGAGCTTATCGAGATCCGCGCCGTATTGAGACCAAGCAGGCGCGGCGGCTCGGTTTCGATATACTGCTTCGCAGCCACTCAACCAACGCCGCCAGCATGGCCTCCTGCCCAGTCAGTTTCGGACCTCTGACCTCCGCCCCCTATAACAAAAGTCACAGACACCAGGTACCCTTTGGTGCTAGAATGTCTGCAAAGCTTTGTGAGAACAGGAATCAACCTATGACCACTCCACACAAGATCATGCCTGAAATTGACCTCGCCAAATGCAATGGTTGCGGCGTGTGCGTGGAACGCTGCCCGACCAGGGCGTTGGCGATGCGGGAAGGAAAAGTCTTTATGGCCCGGCCCGACGTGTGCTCTTATTGCGCCACGTGCGAAGACGTTTGCCCAATGGAAGCTATCGCCCTACCCTATCAAATTGTTCTCGCGCCACAAGGACGATCCGAATGAGCATCACGCCACTGGACAGCCGAGACTTTTACGACCGGCAGGCGGCCATCTATGAAGTGATGAACGATTGGCCCTCGCGCCTGTCGCTCGAGCTGCCGTTCATCCGGCGAGTGTTGGAGGAGGTAGCAGCGCGGACAGTGCTGGACGTGGCGTGCGGCAGCGGACATCACGCTGTCGCGCTGGCCCGTGAATGCTATTCCACCTGCGGCGCTGATGCAAGCGCCAGGATGGTTGCACAAGCCAAATGCAATGCGGCGAAAGCTGGCGTATCCATCGAATTCAAGCAAGCCAACTTTGCAGACATTGGCGCGCAGTTTGACAGAACCTTCGATGCCGTATTGTGCCTGGGTAACTCTTTGCCGCATGTGCTGACCGAAACAGAGCAATTGGCAGCGCTGGCAGCCATGCACAAGCAATTGCGAGCGGGCGGCGTGCTCATCCTGCAAAACCTCAATTACGATTTGCGCTGGAAGACCCGCCCGCGTTTTTTTGCGCTCAACCCGGTGACGCTGGAAGGCCAAACGGCGCTCATCTGGCGGATGGCAGACTATCACGATCCAGGCACACGCGTGCCGGGAAGAGATGGACCATGTCCGGAGCCGGGCCTCATCACGTTTCACATCGCCACCATCGAGCAGGATGCAAGCGACAAATGGCAGGCGTCCGTCAAGAGCACGCTGCAGCGCCCGCTCTTTGCCGCCGACTTGACCCGATGGCTGACAAAAATCGGATTCAAGGACGTAGCTCTGTTCGGAGGAATGGATGCCAGCACGTTTGATCCCGGTTCGTCAACTGACCTGGTAATTGTGGCAAGGTAAAACGTGCTGCGTGCTTCGTGGACCGTTATGCAATACACAGCACGCAATACGTTTCATGTACAGGAGCAATCATGCGCATTCTCGTGGTGATTAGTGGTGAATACGGCCAACGTCACGTGGACAATCTCCGCCAGCACGCGCCGGCCGATTGGAGTGTCGCCGTGTGGAAAGCGCCCCGGCTGTTACCGCCCATCGTGGACGACGCAGAAGAGTTTCTGCCGCCTCAACTGCCCGCGGCTGATCTCATCCTTTCGCTGGGCGAACACCCTGGCGTGGCGACGCTCTTGCCCGACATCGCCAAAATGACGGGAGCCACGGCCGTCATCGCGCCGATTGACAACGCTGCGTGGTTGCCGAACGGTCTGGCTCGCCAGGTCGAAGGCTGGCTCAAGCGGATGAATGTTGCCTCCGTGTTCCCCAAGCCATTCTGCACGCTGACCGAAAAAACATATAACGTGATCCGCAACAAGAAACCTTACGACAATGCACTCATCGCCGAGTTCGCACAGCACTTTGGTCGCCCGGCGTTCCAGATCGCGGCGGACTCGTCCTCAGGCCAGGTCACATCGGTCGCCGTCACGCGCGATGCTTGCTGCGGCTGCGCGCGATACGTCGCCGAAAAACTTGTGGGCCTGAGCGTGGACGAGGCCGAATACGAAGCCGGCATGTTGCATCACCACTATCCGTGCCAGGCAACCATGGGCGTGGACAGCGACTATAATGACACACTCTTGCACGTTTCCGGCAACATTATGCGCGACGAGGTCGCCGTGCAAGTAAGGCCGTTCCGACAGATTCAATATGTTGTTCCGGTTGGGCGTGTGGATGCACCCATCCCACAGGAGAAAGTTCGATGAGCCATTTGCAACTGCGCGACGTGATCACGTTTTCCGCAGAAGGACACAGCCCGTATTTCTTTCACGATAGCGAAAGCTTCAAGTCACTCGTCGTAGGCTTCGAGCCAGGTCAAGGCACGACCCTGCATCCCGCAGGCCCGGCGACATATTACGTGGTCGAAGGCGAGGGCTGGATCACCGAAGGCGAGACACGCCGTGCAGTGCGTCCCGGGTCGGTGGTCGTCGTCGGCGCGGAGGTGCCGCGCCGCATTGAGGCGCACACCCGGCTGATCGTGCTGGCTGCGCGTGGGGGATAGATATTCGAGCTCGGCATTACAGGGAAAGTAACTTCTCAGCCACCCTTGCGAGGGTTTCAAGGAAGCATCTGACGAACGGACTCACAACCCTCGCAAGGGTGGCAGTTACCAGGGAAAAAGCGGGGCACAGCGCCCCGTTTTTCTTTTGCCCAAAATGCCGCTTGACATTTTAGAACACTTGTGCTATCCTCACTTCACTGTACTGGCACCCTTGCAAAGGTAGTATCCGCAAGGACGGGCCATTACATTTTACCTTGCAAACGAAAGGATAGGAGGTGCGAGATGGCCAAGAGTCAAGCAGAAAAAGAGCAATCCGGCAAGGCGAAGGCGTTGGAGCAGACGCTGTCCGGTTTAGTGAAGCGATTTGGCGAAGGTGCGATTATGCGATTGGGAGAAGCGACACATATGCAAGTCGAGGTTATCCCCACCGGCTCCATCGCGCTCGATTTGGCGCTGGGCGTGGGCGGCATCCCGCGTGGACGCATCACCGAAATCTATGGCCCCGAATCCGCCGGCAAGACGACCTTGTGCCAACACATCATCGCCGAAGCCCAACGCCTGGGCGGCACGTGCGCCTTCATTGACATGGAGCACGCGCTCGATCCCAGCTATGCGCAGTGCTGCGGCGTCAACATTGACGACCTGTACATCGCCCAGCCCGACACGGGCGAGCAAGCCCTTGAGATCGCCGAAGCCCTCATCCGCTCCGGCGCGATGGACGTGCTGGTGGTGGACTCGGTCGCCGCGCTCGTCCCGCGCGCCGAGATCGAAGGCGAGATGGGCGATGCGCACATGGGGTTGCAGGCACGGCTGATGAGCCAGGCGTTGCGCAAGCTGTCCGGTGCAATCAAGCAATCCAACACCGCCATAGTGTTCACCAACCAACTGCGCATGAAGATCGGCGTGATGTTCGGGAACCCGGAGACGACAACGGGCGGAAATGCACTCAAGTTCTACTCGTCGGTGCGGCTGGACATTCGCCGGATTCAGAGCATCAAAGCAGATGCCCAGGTCATGGGCAATCGGACTAAGGTGCGCGTGACAAAGAACAAGGTCGCGCCGCCCTTCCGTGAGGCCGAGTTCGACATCATGTACAATGAAGGCATCAGCAAAGCCGGGGATGTGCTGGACATTGCTTCGAATCTAGAGATCGTGACCAAGCGCGGCGCGTTCTTTTCGTTTGGAGACACGAGGCTGGGTCAGGGGCGTGAGAACGCCAAAGAATTCTTGAAGGGAAGCCCTGACCTCTTGGCGCAAATCGAAGCGCAAATCCGCGCCAGCGCTGTTCAGACATCCGAAGCCCTCATCCTCAATGGCAGCACGGACGCAGAGCCAAGTGTGCAAGAGGAGGCCGAGGCAGAGTTGGTTGAAGAACTGGAGACTGAGGCTGTCGCTCAAGCGGCATAGGTCCAGACAACCGGCGAAAGCGCCTGAGAATCTTCAGGCGCTTTTTCTTGGGAAGCCATAACAGCCATATGGGGACTTACTTCGATATCCCAGGTGGTGCACCGTTTGACAGTCCGCACACAGACATGTATAATGTCGCCCGGATCAATTTAGGAAAGACAGAAAGGGCACACTATCGTGGGCGACGTTCAGGAACAGGCGGCAACACCGACTCAACCGCAGGGCGCAAAAGCGCTGCGCCTGGCGGACCTCAAACCCAAGATGCGTTTTGAGGGAACGGTTAAAAAGATTGAGCTTTTCGGTGCATTCGTGGACATTGGCGCCGAGCGCAATGGATTAGTCCACATCTCGCAACTTCGTCAGGGCGGTCACGTCAACCGCGTCGCCGATGTCGTCAAAGAAGGCGACCGGGTGACCGTATGGGTCAAGAGCGTAGAGCCTCAGCAGAGCTTGATTAACCTGACGATGATCGAGCCTCCACCGTTAGACTGGAGCGACTTGCAGCGGGGGACCAAGGTCACCGGCAAGGTCGTGCGCGTGGAGGACTTTGGGGCGTTCGTGTCCTTCGGTGCGCCGAAGGACGGGCTGATCCCCACCGGGCAGATGGTCAAGGGCCGGCGCATTAACAAACCGTCCGATGTCGTGGCCGTGGGCGACGAAGTGACAGCGTGGGTCATCAGTGTGGACCGCAAACGCGAGCGCATCGGATTGTCGCTGGTCGAGCCGCCGGCAGTGTCCTGGGCCGAGGTCAAAAAAGGCCACACCTACACGGGCAAGGTAACCCGGCTGGAGCGCTATGGAGCGTTTGTGGACATTGGCGCCGAGCGCGACGGGCTGGTCCACATCAGTGAGCTGGCTCCCGGCTACGTCCGCGACGCTTCGGAGATCGTCAACGTCGGCGATGAAGTCGAAGTCACCGTAGTGGATGTGGACGCGCGCAAGCGGCAAATCCAGCTCAGCATGAAGGAAGCTAACACGGTGGAAGACGAGCCGGAGGCAGAGCCGGAGCTAACGTTGATGGAACAGGCTTTCCAGCAAGCTCGCACCACTGCCCGCCCGCGCCGTGAGAGCGTCCAGAATCAATTGCGTGGTGACAAAGCGCGAGGCCGCGGAGAGCAAAGCGACATCATGCGGCGGACGTTGGCGCAGCGCGGCCCACGCGACTAGGGCTTGTTCCAGGAAGGCCTTGCTCCTCACAAGCGATCGTTGTCCTGAAGAACAAAAACAGCGGACAAATTGTCCGCTGTTTCATTTACAAACAATCATAGACAAATGGCCTACGCAGGCCACTTGGGTTGCGCACACCGCCGAGATGCCCTGACAGTCACTCCCTACCTTCGGCGACAACTACCAATCGTCGTCGTCATCCTCATCTTCATCAAAGTCCAGGTCTTCGTCTTCGAGGTCTTCATCCCACTCTTCTTCTTCCTCGTCGAGGACCTCTTCCTCTTCCTCTTCTTCCTCTTCCCAGACTTGTTCTTTGAGCAGGTCTTCATCTTCCTGAGTGTACGTCAGGCACCCCAGCTCAGGGTCCAAGTCAACCTGGTCTGCGCCGCAGAAACCGGATTCCAGATTCTTGCAGTCAATGTACCGACAACGTATGCGGGGCATGGGAAGCCTCCTTACAGAACTCTCGACGGCCAAAAGCCCGAGAATAGGGTTGTACAATCATAGTGGTGGCAATATGAAGACTGCCGACAAGATGCGAATTGGCAAATGTCATTTGCTCTTCAGCGCCGCCTCGAAGCGAGACTGGAACTCACTAAAGGATAATGCACCCACAATCAGCTTGTTACCGATGAAGAACGACGGCGTGGCTTCCACGCCAGCCACCTGGGCCGCTTTGCTCGATGCATCCACATCTGCCAGGTGCTTACCTGAGTTCACACACGCCGAAAAAGACTGCACATCAATGCCAACTTGCTGAGCGTATGATGCAAGACTATTAGCATCGAACGCGCCCTGGTTCTTGAATAGCAACGCGTGATATTCAAAGAACTTGTTCTGGTCACCTGCGCACAGCGAAGCCGCCGCGACTTGTTTCGTCTCTGACCCAAAGCCAAACGAATGCACAATATATCGCACCTTGCCCGTCTTGATGTACTGCTCTTCAATCTTTGGCTCAATGTCGCGACTATAGTCGCGGCAATGCGAGCAGCCATAGTCGGACACTTCAATCATCGTCACCGGCGCATTCAGGTCGCCTTTGATTGGGCATGGAATGTTCCCGCACAACGACAAGCCGGTAGGATCATTGGCCAGAGCCGTCTTGGGCTTGAACATTCCACTTGCCAGTGCAATGATCACAGCCACAACAACCACCGCCCCGCCTATCACCAATAAAATCACGCCGGTAGAAGCACCTTGTCGCCTCCCTCTCTTGATCACTTTGCGCTGAACTCTAGGCACCTGTCCCCCCTGCCTTCGACTTAGCCTTCACGAGGCATCAATACATCAAAAGACATCTTCCGGCCAATCCAACATCTGGGCTGCGACGCTTGCGCCCGCCTCGACTTGCGTTTGCCCTTCCGGGATGATCACGAGCGCATTCGCGGCAGCCAGCGCGCTCAGCACATTGGACGCTTGTCCACCACTGAGGCGCGCCACGTAGCGATCACCTTCCCGCTGCACCCACGCTCTCGCGTACGTCTCGCGTCCGTCGCTGGTAACCGGTTCCGCCAACTCAACCTGGACCGTCGGCTTGCGCCAACGAGTGCGGCCGCACAACTTGAGGATAGCCGGGCGGACAAATTGCTCGAACGTCAGCATCGCCGACACGGGATTCCCCGGCAGCCCAAATAACGGCACACCTCGGAAGTGGCCGAACGCCAGCGGCTTGCCGGGACGCATCCGCACGCGCCAAAAGTCCAATTCGCCTTCGGCCCGCACCACATCCTTGACCAAGTCGTATACGCCAACCGAGACGCCCGCCGACACGACAAACAAGTCTGCGCCCGCCTGAAAACCCTCGACCAGCTTGGCCTGCACTTCAGATGCTGTGTCGCGCGCAATACCCAGTTGAATTGGCACGCCGCCGTAGTGTATCACCTGCGCGGCGCTACTCCAGCCATTCGCGTTACGGGTCAGACCAGGTCTGAGCGGCTCTCCAGGTTGCACCAATTCGTCGCCCGTTGCCAACACCGCCACGCGCGGGCGGCGAATCACGCGCACGTCGGCCATTCCCAACACGGCCAACAAGGCAATTTCTGCCGGGCGAATCGCAACGCCGGCACTCAATGCCCGCTCGCCACGCTGCACATCGCCTCCCGCTCGGCGCACATGCTCTCCATATTTTAGGCTTGTAAAGACCTTGACTTGCGCAGGCAGCGGAACACCACTGCGCATCAGCTCGTCAGTGGACTCGACCGGCACGACGGAATCTGCGCCTTGCGGGAGCGGAGCGCCCGTCATGATCCGCGCCGCCTGTCGCGGCCCGACAACGATCTCGGACGAGTGACCCGCGGAAATGTCGGCTACAACGTTCAAGACGATAGGCGTTTCGCGACCCGCGCCGGAAACATCCTCAGCTCGCACGGCATAACCGTCCATGGCTGAATTGTCAAAGGGGGGCAAATCATCCTGAGCGAAGACGTCTTGCGCCAGGACACGCCCCAACGATTCCAGGAGAGGCACCACCTCAGGGCCACACGGCTGAAAACGGTTGAGAATGATTTGCTGCGCTTCCGAGACTGAAAGCATCTCGACTGTTTGTGTCATCCGTGAGCCTGTATCCTGTCAATTTCGCGTCGTGACAATACCACAGAGGCCGCTATCTGTCAAGATGTTTTCGCGGGCTGCCTGCGCGACACAAGGGCTCCGAGCAGTACGCACCACGTCACCGCACTGATTGCGAGTCCCAGCGTCCACGACGCCGGTTGGAAAAACATGCGCACGCGATGCGTCCCCGGTTCGAGATACACTGCGCGGAAAGCGAAATTGGCGGGGAGAATCCTGGCCGCGTGCCCATCCACCTCCACATGCCAGCCGGGATAGTAGACTTCACTCAAAACAACATATGCGGGCATGGGTGTCGTCGCGTCCAACTCAATGTTATTAGGATCCCAACGCCGAACAGTCAACGCATCACCCGACGGCGATCCCTTCAGCGCTAGCCCACCCTCAACCACGACCTGGCGTGAAGGATCGAACTCTGGCTGGTGAATCGCAGCCCAAGCTTGCTCGCCACTGGAGACAGGAATGGATTGGTATACCAGCATCACACGAGGGAGCGCGGCAGCGTTGACATAGACATCAATTTGGGGGTCTCCGCTAAATGCCAGCCTAAAACGCGCATCACCCGGCGGGTTTCCTTTTTCGGCCAGCACATACTTGACATTCAGGAAATTGTACAGCGCACTTCCGCGCGGCCCCATTCCACCAAGGTAAGTATTGTAGGCAGCCAATCCCAATGGGTTATAGATGCCTCGGATGTCGGCCACAGCGTGCATCGCGCCGGCGTCAGACTGCCACGCGGAGGCCGGCTCGCTGTCAACGCGGAACGGTTCTTGATCACCCTTCAAGAAATCCACAACCGCCGGATGGTTGTAGCCAACTGTGGGGTCATTCTTTTCGACGTCCACCGACGAGCCGAGCACAATCAAGTCTACCGCGAGCACGGCGACGGCAATAACACCAACGCGAGCCGGGGTCGTCCATCGCCCACGCCGCGCCGCCAGGACAAGCGAGCTGGCGACCAGCAGAATTACACCCAGCACGACGCTGTTCATCACCGACGAAAAGCGATGCGCCAGTCCGGCATCGTAAGCCGAAAGTGAGATCAGGAAATAGCTCACGGGCAGGCCGATGCCCGCCAGCCCGACGGCGATCCATCCTATACCTCGGCTCAGCGTATGCAGAACCGCTCGGGCATAACGTGCGAGCGGCGAAATGAGCGCGTCGAGGCCCAGTCCGGCTAGGATCGCCAGCGCGAAATCGGCCAACATCACAACTCGCGCCGGGGCACGTAGTTGTCCGAAAAACGGCACAAAGCGATACAACCAGCCATGCAGCGCACTATATCCACCGAATGCCAGCAAGAACGCTGCCACCGTCGCAATCGCCAGGAAGACGCGTTCCCCCTGTCGCTCCCGTTTGCGCTTGAGTGCCACGCCTAAAATGGCTAGTGCCAGTGTCAACACCCCTGCATAGCCCACCTCGACGCGCAGCCAGGGCGACCATGAGCCTGCCCCTCGTCCAAACAGCCCCGGCACGACAAGGCCAACCAAGCCGGCCGGCGGGAGCGAATACTGAGTCGCTTCGCCATAGTCTAATCCCGCACGCCCGGTATAGCGCGTCATCTCGTTGGATGGGATGATCATTAGCGCGGCGAACCCAAAGGCAACGAGGGCGGTGATGGCAAACAAGATCAGCGGGCGGAGCTTGGTCCATCGCCCCCGCCCTGACCCTGCCCCGAAACCAGGGGAGGGAGTAAAGGTTACAAACAGTGCATAGCCTCCGAGCCACAGGCCGATGAACAGCATCATCTGGGCATGTCCGGCCAGAGAGGCCATTCCCCACAAGGCGCCCGCGGCAAGGGCGCAGTGGAGGCCCCCATCCCAAACCTCCCTCGCTTCGCGGAAGAGAGAGGCGCTAAATGTCGCAAAAATCAACGGCAGCCATGAAGCGACAGCGATGAGGTTATAGTTTCCAAAATGAATGACGAACACATCAGAGAACATCCACGCCAGCGCGCCAGCAAACGCCGGAACGCGCCGAGCTTTCATCGTTCGCAGCAGGATGTACATCCCCACGCCCGCCCACCAAACATGCGTGACCGACATCAGCTCCATCACAAAGTAGGTGAGCTTGGGGACAAGCAGAAAGACAAGGAGGTTGACGGGGTAAAACAGGCCCGACTGATTGTCGGCAGCGAACGGCATGCCGCTATAGAGGTACGGGTTCCACAGGGGGAGGATGCCGGACCTCAGGCTGCGTGCGGCGAAAGTGTACGTGGGCCACAGGAACGAGACCAAATCGCCGCCGCCCGAAGGCATCCACGCGCCGCCAAAGAGAATGCGCCAATAAAATCCGGCGCAGGTCAGCGCAAGGAGGAGGATGGCGAAAAGGTCAAGCTTGCGGCTGGATAGGTTTTTGCCGATCACTCTAGTCACCAAGGCTGGAGAGTCCGTGTAGACAACTCGAGATTCTACAAAGTCACAGTCTGGAGAGCCCGCCAGACTGTTCATTTGATCTCAATCGGCCCCACCTCGACATATCCCGGCCCATCCACCACCGGCACGGTCTCGATATCGGGATAGGTGTACATCCCCACGCGCATCGTGTACATGCCAGGCGCAGCATCGGGTGCGATGGACACATCGAACCATGTGACCACCGTATCACCCGCGCGCCAACTGCGCGATGGAAAGCCAACGCCATCCATCTGGCCCACACGCTTGCCGGCAGTGTCATAGAGCTGGTTCGTCCAGTGATAGTCCACGCCCGACGGCGGAGGCGGGTCCACGCGCCAGGTCAACTGCCAACGGAATGTGCCGCCGGGCCGCCCATCGCCCGATAGCTGCGCCGCCAGCAATTGCACGCCGTTAGCCCATCGGTCAGGGCCAGTAGGCGATATGCTGCGCACTTGTGTTGTTGGTGCGGCCCCGCCTGCCCATAAAACGAGGCTATACTCACCTTCGCCGGGACGCAGCGGAATGTGAGTGGCACTTCCTTTACCAGATGCACCCGGCGCGTAGACGACGGCGGCTGGTGCAGTGGGGTAAACCATCGCCTGTCGTCGGTCAACCACACGCGACGCGTACGCTGGATCAACCAACACATCCCAGATTGAAGCGACCTCGTCGGCTTCCACATTGTCTCCCTCGGCCATCACCAAGATATCGCCCTTCACCTCACGCGCCATTTCTTCAGCCGACCGGACCGCTTGCAGCGTCAGCCCGACGGGTGTGCCATAGCCGCCCGACGTGTTTCGTCCAGCGACGAACTGCATGATCGAGAGGTAGCCATAGATTTGCGCCGCCGCAATGACCACGATCAGCGCCCCGCCCCACCAAGCTACATGCCAGCGCGGACGTTGTCGAGTCAGCCAGACGATGAACATTGCCACCAACACATACGGCCAGGGATACAACAGAATAAAATAGTGCGGAAAGACCGGCGTGCTATGCCAGACAAACAACAGGGTTGGAAAAACCATCCCCATCGCCACGACAAAACCAGCTTTCGCCTGCACGTCATTCCCGTCATTCCGCGCACGCGCCGCTCGCCAGAGCGCCCAGGCCAACGCCACGAGAACCACCACACCCAACACAACGAACAACGGCGCAACTGGCAATAGGCCACTGAGATAGTTGCGGAATTCGTTTGCCCCGGCCAGGCTGTGCAGATTGCTGCCCGTCACCATGATCCACGCCATCTGAAAAGCAGTCGTGTCAACCACAGCTTTGCGATACAGCACCGTCTGAATGATCCGTGTGATATTGGGAAAAGCGTGTGCCTGGCCCGTCATCGCGTCTGGTGCAATCGTTGTAGCATCAAGATACAGAAAGGGAATAAAGCCAAGCACGCCGACGACCGTCATGACTACCAGCACCCGCCACAACCACTTGCGCCACCAGAACAACAGAAGCAAAAAGACTGTGAGAAACACCAACGTCAACGCACTATAATGCAACTGGATACAGGCCGCCAGCGCCAGCACGTGACCAATCAACCACCACGCTTTCTCTTCCACAAACGCCAGGTACGCGGTCCAGAGATACGCGATGACAAACGGAGGCAGCAAGTCCTGCGCCCACAACTTGCGGCTGTTGAGCACCGCCCACGGCGCAACCGCAAACAGCAGCGCCGCGATCAGCCCGGCCGTCGGCCCGGCTATCCTGCGCGTGAACGCAAACGTCATCGCCACAGCCAATATGTTGAGCGCCGCCACAAATCCGGTGGCCGCCAGCGGGCTGGACGATACCGCATATGGAATTGCCAGCAGCCATTCCGAAAGTGCGCCGTTATAGATGCCCACCGACGATCCCAATCCCCAGATCGGCACACGGCCGGTGCGCACCATGTTCAACGCCAGGCGCGAGATGTTGGCCTCATCCAGTTTGTATTCCACCCAATCGAGGTGATAGAAGCGAAGCCCGGCGGCGAGGAGCAGGATAACAAGAAGCAAGATGCAGGCTGCAGGCTGCAAGGTGCGCGGGGTATGCCGTGTGCTACGTGATGACATTATTGACCCTTCAGCCAGGAATGAAGCGCGAACCCGAGAAAGCCGGCGCAACTGGCAAAATGCCGCCCTGTCTTGGGCTCACCCGTCTCGGCGTCGAACGACTCGCACGCCAGCCCGCCATCGAGCGGAGCCGCGCGCAAGGCACGCACCGCGCGGGCAGCACGCTCGGGTCGTGTGCTCGATGCGGAAAGCAGCATGTTCGCCAGACTGAGCGTCCACGAGTATGGGGCATGGACGCACGAGGCCGTCTGGAACCGCCCGGCAGGGCCAAGATGCGGATTGTCCGTCGAATCAATCCAGCGGCAAGTGTTGCGATAGATGACGTCGTCCCTGGCGCAAAAACCATAGTGCGGCAAGAGGGCTACTGAGCCTGGCGGCTCGTCGAACAAAACGTGATGGCCGTCGAGGTCCACCGCGCCGGCGAACTGCTGGCCTGTTGGCCCATCCACCACGCAATGCTCCATGATCGCCTCACGCACATCTCCGGCACGAAGAGTCAGCGTCGAGCTGGCAACCATATGCCCCTGCCCGGCTTCCAGTTCTGCCAGAAAGGTCAATGCCTTCCACACCAGCACATTGTCGAAAGTCACGTAAGGCATAGGCGCAGGATCGTCTGTCGAAAGCAGGAACGTCGCGTAGAGGTCAACGTCGGGATGCTTGTGGGAAGCCAACAAAGATGGAAACAGATCGAGGCCGTGCATGACAGCCGGCTCGCGCAGCACGCGCAGATCGTCGGTTGCCTGTATATACTTTTCCAGCGCGACGAGAAATGCGGCGAGTTGATCCAGCTCAAAGCCCGGATACAACACAACGCCGTTGATGTAATGCGCGTGGACACCCGCGTTGCGCTCGCCGAAATGGCGAGCAAACGCAGTGACCAACGCTTCGCGCGCGAGCTTGTCATCCGTCAAGGTCAAACCGGGCAGAGACCACAAAAGCGCATCACGTGCCCAGAACGCCGCGCTGACATAGTAAAGCGGGCTGCGCGATGTGACGAGCGCCAACTCGTCCGTGTCAACCGTCCGTCCGGTCGCGAACAATTGATTGAACCACAGGTTGCGCGCGGCGAGTTGACCCAGCTCGTCGTTGGGCAACCCCGCGGGCCGATGTGCATCAGCCCACTTGTCGGATTCTTCCAGCAATCGCTGCCATCCGTGACGGCGCATGTCCACCGTCGTCGTGCGCGCACCATCGCGTTCCTGTGCCACGGCAAAGTAAAACGCCAACGCCTGTGTCTCGCCCGGCAACAGGCGATATACCTTGCCTAATCGCGCGCGGCAGCCGTTCGCGTCCAACGACTGCTCGTCGAGCAATTCGGTCGAAGCGACAGCCAGCGCCGCGCCTCCGACAGGCGACGTCATCTCCATCACCAGGCTGCGCGTCCACGTGTCCCAGGCAAAGTGGCGATGCCCACCCGTCACACGCCGCGAAAAGATGCAGCGGCTAAACTCATCCCAACGAAGGGCGACTTCAAACGTCACCTCGCGCGGCTCGGTCGCGGCATTGGTCGCTTCGAGCACGATGACAAAGCCACGCCGGCCTGGCGGCGCAAAGATGAGTAGCCTCCCGCCGACGCCATCGCAGCCTCTGGAAAAGGACGACAATATGCCCGTGGGCGAGGAAGTGGCTTGTACATCAAGCGGCTCGCCTTCGACGCCGATGTTCGGCGCGATGAAGGGGCTGCCGGAAAACTCGAGCAACCCGCGCGCCTCCATCGAAAGCACATTGACGCTTTCAATCCGGCCATCAGGTCGCACGGTCGGCAGCGAGACGTATTCGTTGCCGGTGGGAAAATAGAGCTGGTACTCGGCAAGAGGCTGAGGAACCGTGAGAAGATTTGCAGAATCTGTCATTGTCAATCGGCAGGGCGATGGATCATTCGCCGTCCATTTTGCTCGCTCGTGCGATAATCAGCATAGATGCGCGGAAAATATTTTTCATACAGCGGCAGGTTGAACTCTGGTGCATGCTCGGCCCGGAACGCGCGCAACGCCGCCATATCCAACTCGCACACGACAACCTCTTCTTGATCCTCACTTTGCGCCTGGGCAAGCGCGCGCTGATCAGGCGGCAACAATCCGACCGGCGCATAGACGCTACTCCGCCCGCGGTAATGCAGGCCAAAGAGATCCGTGACGATAAAGACATACAAGCCGTAGCACGGCGATTCCTGTACACGCGTCCGGATGCCGCGCGCCGCCATCCATTCCCGATCACCAAAGCCATCGGCTGAGGGATCAATCAAGATTTCTGCGCCAGAAAGAAAAGCCAACCGTGCCGTCTCCCAAAAAGTATAGTCCATGCAAATCGGCATCGCCGCGCGGCCAAATGGCAGATCAAACACTTTTAGCCCGTCGCCGGGGGTGAGCCAACCTTCTTCGTCCGTGAACAAATGGAGCTTGCGCTGCGTGCCGAGGAAGCGACCGTCGGGCGCGAACAGGTGCGCGTAACTATAGAGCTTGCCATCCTCACCCGGCAGGATAATCGAGCCGGCCATCAAATGAATCCCGAACTTCTGCGCCAACGTCGAGAAAGTATCCACGTGAATTTTGCGCGCAGCCGGCGCGACGGCCCGGAACACGTCACCCACGCTCACCTTGGCCCCGCCCGCCAGATCATTGATCGCATCCTGCATCGTCCGGCCCGATGCCAGTTCTCGCACGCCCGGCAGCAACCCCACCAGCGGCACGCCGGAGAGCTCCGGGAACGCCACAAACTGTGCCCCTCGCTCGACGGCAGCGCACGTCAACTTGTACGCATGGAGCGCGTACTCACCCGCGCTGGATGCAAGCTCCATTCGC
>Ga0316628_100000319_pt1 | contig 29919 bp, 27 predicted proteins | sample OWC_Aug_M2_C1_D5_FD_207648 | JGI IMG/M metagenome (GOLD analysis project Ga0316628, IMG submission 207648) | Wetland soil microbial communities from Old Woman Creek delta, Ohio, United States - OWC_Aug_M2_C1_D5_C | ecosystem: Environmental > Terrestrial > Soil > Wetlands | place: USA: Ohio...
TGCAGCGGACGGTCCTCGCTTCGCGAGTCCCGCCGCTGAGCTCAGGTTCGTTAGGCGTCACTGAGAGCGAATCGTGAGCGTCCCGTTCCTGATGGCATTTGCTGGCGGTCTTGCGCTGGGCGGAGTAGGCGTCCTTGGGCCATTCATACTGGCCATAGTGGCAGCGCGAAAGGGCGTTTCGTACTCGCCATTTCAGGACCGCCGGCACTGGCTTGTCCAGCGCTTTCGCGATCTTCCTCCCGAGATCCTGAGCGATCCTGACTTGGCCAAGCTGTGGCGGCTGCTGAGAGCAGCCCTCTGGTTCGGTTTCGCGGTGGCCGCGGTGTCGGCACCGCTGGCGTTCTGAGGCTGCCATTCGGGGCAAGGGATCTATAGTCAGCGTCAAATGGGGTGCCGCCTAACCCCTATCAGGCCCCCGGTTGTCAAGAGCGCAGTTTTAGAAGGCGAGCGATTGGAGCTCGCTGCGCTCTGTAGGAGCGATCTCCCTCGTCTTCGTCGCTGACTTGGCTTCACGATCTGGCGCAGCCGGAAACGGCGCTGCACCCAACACCTATTGGGGCTCGGCAGGCGGCTATGCCGCATGGTCGCGAGGATGTCTCGCGGCGTCCCCCAAGCTCGTTCGTGCCCTCGTCTCGTCCAGTCAAGTCGTGGAGCTCAGCGGCATCCGTTGGATTCGGGCTCGAGGGAGGGGCAGCGTCGAATCGGAGTGAGCGATCGAAGGAGGCAGCGCCGGTGTCTCTTCAAATCGGCGAGTTGCCCGACGGTGGTTCCCCTGGTTTGCTCGCGGGCTCGAAGCCCCAGACTGCCGTGCTGTGCAAGCCTGTTGGGGATCGGGTCGAAGTCGGCTCTCGTTAGGCGGTGAGATCACCGGCGCTCCTCCAGAGTGGACTCAGGCGGCCTCGTAGAAGCGTCGAGCGTCGAAGGGTACCTGGCGCTTCTGCATGTAGAAGACTGCGCGTCCGATCTTGTGGGCCAGCACGGAGAGCGCCTTGGCCTTGCCGAAGCGCTGCACCAGTCGACTGTGGAGCTTCTGGGCCGGTGGATTTTGGCGCAGCAAGAGCACGGCGGCTTCGGAAAAGGCCCACTTGAGGTGGACGTTGCCCTGCTTGCGGGCCCGTGAGCCTTTGAGTTTGCCGGAGGACTCGCTGCGCGGTGCGACGAGCCGCGCGTAGGAGCAGAACTCCTGCACGGTTGAGAAGCGATCGAAGTCGGGGATCTCGTAGAGGATCGTCATGGCGAGGATCTCGCCGATGCCGTGGATCGAGCGCAGACGATAGAAGGACTGCAGATCGTCGAGCTTGGCGGTGCGCACGAGGACGCGTTCGAGGCTTGCGATCAGTTGGTCGAGCTCCGCGAGCAGGCGACAGTCGCAGGCCATGGAAATCCTCGCCGAGCCCTTCGGGAAGCGGGCGGGGAAACCGGCGCGATTCGCGGTGCGATCGAGCCGCACCTTCACGGGCTCGAGGTTGTACTGGCTCTCGGACATCTTGAGGTGGGCGAGCAGCTCGGCGCGCCGGCGCACGAAGAAGAGCCGACGACGGAGCAGATCGCGGGTGGCGCGCAGGGCGCGTGGGTACACGTAGGCGAGCGGAAAGTGGCCGGAGCGCAGGAGCTGCGCGATCTTCAGGGAGTCGATCTTGTCGGTCTTGGACTTGGTGCCGTGGATGATACGCATTCCGAGTGCGTGGCCGAGGACGAAGGGGATGTGCTCGTCGTCGCAGAGATCGGCCAGCCAGTACCAGGAGAAGATGCACTCACAGGCGACCACGAGATCGGCACGAAACGGTGCGATCGCGGCCACGAAGTCCTCTCTCCGGCAAGGCAGGTTGCGATGCAGAACGACTGCGCCGGCGCGGTCGAGCACGCAGACGTACATGGTGCGTCCGTGCAGGTCGACGCCACAGGTGAATTCGTGAGTGCAGGAGTAGAATCGCATGCGGTGCCTCCTCTGGCTGGTTGTTTGGTCGCCACCGGCAACGCTACCCCGTGGGTAGGGCCAGAGGGGGCCTGCATGAGATTCAATTCGCTCCAGCGGACGGTCCTCGCTTCGCGAGTCCCGCCGCTGAGCTCAGGTTCGTTAGGCCTCCAGGAATCGTTCCGTGACTGCGGGCGAAGAGTGGTTGCCGGTTATCCAACTGAGCGTGCTACTGCTCATGGTGTTGGTCGGTATTCCCGTGTGGCTCTGCCAGGAACGGCTTTTCCACAGGCTTGAAGAGCGCCACCCAGAGCTGTACGAAGCTTTCGGTAGGCCGACCCTTCGTGACCTTGGCCCGCTGCGTCGGCGGCTACGGTTGGTGCGCTTCTACTGGTCAGCGTCAAAGCAAGAGGTCCTTGGCGACGACGCGGTCATGCGATACTGCCGACTGTTGCGGCTAACGGACTCGGTCGAGGTCGTTTTGTTGGTTGCATACCTTGGCGCTGGCGCCTTGACCCTGTTGGCGAACTGGCGATGACTGGTCGGCCTAACCATTCGCTGCAGCCGACGCGCCAAGCATTGTGCGGCCCGCTTCGCGGGGCAACGCTTGTGGCGCGCCGCTGAGCTCAGGTTCGTTAGGCGACCAGGAAGGAATAGTCACGGTCTCGCCGTTCACCCACGCAAGAATCCGCGGAATCCACCGGAGACAGAGATGAAACGAATGGACGTGCTAACCATTTTGTGCTTGTTGTGGGTGATGCTGCTGTCCTTCCACCTCACCGACGACATGCTCCACTCGGGACCGAACCAAACATGGGTAGCCCAGGGAGGCACTGTCAACCTTGTTGTCGCGGTGCCCGCCCTGGCGCTCTGGCTGTTCGCCGCGCTGGTGCTCAGGGAACGTCGGTCCGGCTACGTACTCCTTCTCATCGGATCGCTGTTTGCTCTCGCCATGCCCATCCTCCACATGACAGGACCAAGGTTTGCCGGCGGCGAGATTGCCAAACCAAGCGGCGCCTTCTTCTTTGTCTGGACTCTTCTCGCGCTCGGCACCACCGGAACGGTCTCGGCAATCCTTTGCGTTCGAGCGCTATGGTCCTTTCGCACCACCAAGAAGCCAATCGCTTGAACGCGAACGCTAGGGGCAAAGAGAGCATTTGGGCGGTTGCGGTTGGCCGCCTAACCCCTCGTTGCAGCGGACGCGGGCAAAGGCGCCCGCGCCGCTGAACTCGAGTATCGTTAGGCGGCGGAACAGCAGCCCTGCAACGTCGCTAGTCGCTCCGGAGGGTCTGATCATGCCGTCCGAGTCTTCATCGACCGCTCCCCTGCTTTCCCAGGCGCTGCCCGGCACCTGGCGACTCGTCACCCGCATCGATCGCACCCTTGATGGCGAGCTGCGTGAAGAGCCGTCGCTCGGCAGCGATCCGGTAGCTCTTCTGTTCTACGACAGAGCGGGGCACTTCTCGGCGCAGTTCATGAAGCGCGATCGGTCCAGTACCAACGCGGAACCGGGCAGCAGCTCGCCGCCAGCAAACAACACTCGAGCTCAGGGCGGGTACGACGCCTATTTCGGCTCGTACTCGGTCGACGACGCGAACGGGACCGTGACCCAAACCCTAGATGGAGCGCTGTCGCCCGAGAATGTCGGTCTTATCGTTACGCGCGAGATGTTGGTCTCTGGCAACGCCCTGACGATCGCTCTTCAGACCACTTCCGGCGCGCAGCAGGTGATTCGAACGCTGGTCTGGGAGCGCATCGGCTGAGAGTCCCCGAGAGTCCCCACGCGACCGCTCCTGCCCCGCCGCCTAACCCCTCGTTGCAGCGGACGCTACCCGAGTGACGCGGCGAGCTCTTTTGCGTCTGGCGTCGGCCGAATGCGGCTCCGCTCAGCACCCCAACCGGGTAGCACCGCTGAACTCATGAGCCGTTAGGCGCCGGCGCGAACCGTCAGCGACGGAGGTGCGTCTGTGAGAAGCAAAGCTCTCCAGCTCTTGGCCGCGTCCGCATTGATCGTGACCGCAGCCTGGGGCTACCCGGGCGAGCTTAGAGACGGTGAGGCCAACACCGCGGGCGGAGCACGCGCCTGGCTCGAGCGCCTCGCGGACTTCGAGCCGGATGCGGAGAGCAACTGCAGAGCAACTAGTGCGCTCTTTGCCACGTCAGTCCGGTACTTCGGCAGCCCAGCGGTGGATTCTGAGTTCGTGAGGTTCGCCACCGAAGGCGACACCCTCCGATCCTGGATTGCGCGGTCGCGAGCCGCGAAAACTCCAGACCAACGTGAGCAGCTCTTGACGCAGATGACTGGCAGCTCCCATCTCTGTGTCCGCTGCCAAGCCGTCCAGCGCCGATCGGTCGCGTATTCAGAGATAGCACCCTATACCCAGGAAGAACGCGGCCTTCGGCGGACGTGGGATGCTCTCCGGCTCAAGAACGAGCGGTTCGTGAGCGCCGCGCGGTCAGGCGACGACGCTCGGATTCGGGTCGAGACAGAGTCCTTGCGTGGCTACTTCGTGTACTTCCAAAGGGTCGAAGACCACTGGCAGTTCGTTTGTCGCGATGGCTACTGGATTTTCTGACACCCGCCGCCGAACCATTCGCTGCAGCGGACGGTCCTCGGGCCTGCTCTATGCGGTGTTAGTCGTGTGGCTGTACTGGCGACTGCAGCGGAACAAACGGGCCGCTGCACCACGGTGCCCCCAGTGCGGAGCGGCTCTCCAGGGCCTCTCCGAGCGAATCGCCGTGGCAACGGGGCGGTGCGACAGTTGCGGTGCTCAAGTTGTCGAATAGCCTGTCGGTAATCGGTGCGCGCGGTCGGGTAGCATGTCGTGCCAGCGGATGGCAGGGCGGCGCTTCGCGTGCCCCTGCCGCCGCTGAGCTCCAGATCCGTTGGGCGCCCTGGTAAGCTCGACCAGGCTTGGTCCGATGACAGTAGCCCCCGGAGGTCAGCTGTGGATAGCCTGCTGCGCTTCCCACTCGCGGTGAAACATGACCCGTCGATTGACGCATGGTTGCGCGCTCAGCGCGGTGATCTTCAGCTACTTGCAGAAACATGGTTCGCACGCATGCGGCAGTGTGGCGACGATGTGCGCGAGCTGATGCACGACGGATGTCCCACGGCTTGCGTTCACGACGCAGCGTTCGGCTACGTCAACGCATACACGGATCACGTCAACGTCGGCTTTTTCTTTGGTGCGTTGCTGAAGGACCCGGCGCGGCTGCTGGAGGGAACGGGCAAACGCGGCCGCCACGTGAAGCTGTGGCCGGGTCGTGAAGTTGATCCCGCAGCTCTAGCGCAGCTCATCGCAACGGCGTATGTCGACATTCGTGCGCGGCTCGGAAGTGACGCGGCTGCGCCCGAGACGACGGGCCGCGCTGGGGCTGTGGTCGAGAATCGAATCCGGGCAAGGCCAGTCCCTAACCCAGAGAGGAAAGTGTGATGAGCGACAGGCGTGCATTCGTCAGGGTGTTCTTTGTCCTCGTGTCGTTCGGCGTGGTGAGCCTGCTCGCAATGCTGGGACGGCCGGGCCTTGCGACCATCCGCCTGGTGGACCTTGTTCATCTCATCGGCACCGGAATGTGCTTCGGCGGGGCGATCGTGGCTCTTGTTGCTCATCGACGCGGTCTGTCATCTCCGTAGGCCAAGGTACCGACTCCGGCCGCCCAACTAGCGCCTGCAGCAGGCCCGGCAGGCACGTTCTGAGGTCCCGCGCCTGCTCGTTGAAGGGACTGAAGAGGCAGAGGTCAAGGTGGCAGGCAATAGGAGTAGCCGAATGAGAGGTAGGAAGAGCGCGGTTTGGATAGCGGTCGGAGTTGGTTTGACCAGCCACCCAACCCTGCACTGCAGCGGACGGTCCTCGCTTCGCGAGTCCCGCCGCTGAGGTCGGGTCCGTCGGCTGGCAACCTCACCTGAGATCGGAGGTCCGTGATGATCCCGCCTGTCGCCGTGCACTGTGGTTTCGGCGGCCTGCTCGCCGTGGGCTCTCTCCCCCTGATCGCTCGCGCGGTGCCTATGAACCGGGTGTATGGCATCCGCATTCCGAAGGCTTTCGTCTCGGATGCGAACTGGTATGCGATCAATGCGTACGGGGGAAAGCTCCTTGCGGTCTATGGGCTCGCCCTCGTTGCGTTCGGCCTCTTCGCCCGCGACGCTGCGCCGCCGCCATCGAGCCCCTGGACCGCCGTCTTCATCGTCGGCCCCATGCTCCTGGTTCTCCCTCTCCTCGGGCTCATCAATTCCTACGCGCGTCGACTCCCTGATTGAGCGTGGCCCAGTGCGGCCGTTCGTTCATCGCGGCCATCGACCCGTCACGAATCGTCCCGCGTCACCGCTGCCGTCCGACCAGCCGTTGCCGCGGACTCGCTTGGCTCGCCGCTGAAGGCCCTTGGTCGGGCGGCGGGGATACCTCGGAGCGGCCTGCAGGACTGGTATAGGATCATTGCCCCCGGGCGCCACCATGATGAACGACAACCCCTACCTCGCAGCCGCACCTTTGGCTGCAGGCGTGCTTGCCGCCGCCTCGGGAAATGGCGGCGCGGCTTTTTCGGTCCTCTTTCGCCGAGTCGCTGGCGGCGAGAGCGTCGGGTTTGTCGGTCTGTTCATCTGTCTGGCGTGCATGGCAGCCGTGGTCGTGGCGTGGCTGCGGTTGCGTGGGAATCGGCCCGAGCGATAGCGGGCCCTCCCCGAGTGTCCTGTCGCCTGGCCATCGCTACAGCGGACGGTCCTCGCTTCGCGAGTCGTGTCGGTCGGGTAGGATTCGCAGGGCGCTTGACGAGGTAGTGACATGACCACCGCTGACGTTGCCGAGTGCATCCGCAGCGCGCTTGTTGAGGCGGCTCTTCGCGCATACGACGAGCAGGGTCTCTGGGCCGAGGGTCGCTGGGAGGCGGCCGTGGACGCCCTGCGGTCCGTGGACCTGGCGGCGCTGCTTCTCGCCTTGGACGAGCGTTCGTCAACCCCTCCACGGACGCCCGCGTAGTACTTGCCGCTCTGCCGGCAGTTCCGCTGTCTCCCATGCCTTTCGATCTGCAGCCCACCCTGCACGGGACCCTGCTCGAGCTTCGACCGCTGCGGCCCGACGACTGGGGCCCGCTCTTCGCCGTGGCGTCGGACCCGCTGATCTGGGAGCAGCACCCCGAGCGCGAGCGTTACAAGGAGGAGGTCTTCAGGGAGTTCTTTCGCGTGGCGCTGGAGTCGCGGGGCGCCCTGGTCGCGATCGATTCGAGCGCTGGGCGGATCATCGGGTCCTCGCGATTCCACGGCTACAGTGAAGCGCAGAGCGAGATCGAGATCGGCTGGACGTTCCTGGCGCGGCGCTATTGGGGCGGCCGCTACAACGGCGAGATGAAGCGCCTCATGCTCGAGCACGCGTTCCGGTTCGTCGACAACGTCGTGTTTCTGATCGGTCCCCAGAACTACCGGTCGCAGAGGGCGATTGAGAAGGTGGGTGGGATGCTCGTCGGCTCGCGTGTCGCGAATGGCCGTGAGAGCCTCGTGTACCGCATCCGCAGGGATTCGTTCCGCACACCTGGGGGCGCCTTCGACTATCATCTCGCCGGCCGAAAGGAGCCCCCATGAATCCATCGCAGAATCCAGATCCGGAGCCGGTCGACGGACAGCGGCAGGTCGAGGATCTGCAGGAGCAGAGCCGGCAGGCCTTCCTCGCCCAGGACATCGACCGGCTGAAGCGGCTGTGGTCCGAGGACCTGGTGGTCAACTCGCCGCTCAATCGCGTTCTCGACCGCAGCCAGGTCCTCGACCTCCTGCAGAGAGGCGTCATTCGACACGCCTCCTACGAGGAGCACATCGAGCTGACGCGGCGACACGGCGACCTCGTGATCGTCATGGGTCACGACGTGGTGACCGACAAGCCCGACGGACCGCCGGTGACGCGGCGCTTCACGAACGTGTGGCGGGCGACCGCTGGGACGTGGCAGATGATCGCGCGCCACGCCAGTCCGGTCGGGCAGGCCTGAAGCAGGCGCCGCGTTCTCGCCCGCCGCTAGCTGCGCGGTCGGCCGACCGGCAGCAGGAGGCGCGGGTGCTCGCCGGCGGGCATCCCGAGCAGGCGCTCGACGTCGCGGTCGGCGAAGGCGCCGACCGGGACGGTGCCGAGGCCGAGGGCGACCGCCTGCAGGCAGAGGTTCTCGGCGGCGTGGCCGACCTCGATCGAGACGTAGCGCTCGGCACGCTCGCCGTAGCGCGCCGCGGTGCGCGCCGGGACCGCCGCCACGACCACCACCGCCGGCGCCGCGGCCACCCAGTCCTGGCCGTGCGCGGCGGCGGCGAGCGCGGCGCGCCGGTCGCGGCCGTCGATCGCGCGGAGCCGATGGGTTCCGGGCTCGTAGCGGTAGAGCCCCGGCGGGAGGCCGTCGACCCTGCCGGCGAGGAGCCACAGCTCGAGTGGATAGGTGGCGCCGGCCGAGGGCGCGGTGCGGCGGCCGTCGGGGCGGTTGGTGCCCTGGGCGGCCCACAGCAGCTGGCCGACCTCGGCCAGGGCGAGTGGTGCCGGCGCGAACTCGCGCACCGAGTGGCGCTCGGCGAGGGCCCGCTCGAGCGGCATCGAGCCGGTCCTCTGCGGCGCCGGCAGGGCGATCGTCGCGGTTGCGGGTGGGGCCGGTGCCGACATGGCCGGGCTCGCCAGCCACGCGAGGGCGACCGCGAGGGCGAGCCAGCCGAAGGGAAGGGGAGGAGCGAGAAGCGCGCTCATGGCGACCTCCGCGTGGACTCCTCTTCAGGGTAGCGCGATTTCGGGCCGGGCGGCGGCATGCAGGAGCACGGCGGCCGTCGCGCCGCAGGCGGCCGAGCCCGCCACTGTCCGCGCCGGATGGATCTACTCGGAAGTGACCTTGAGGAACGCCTCGAGCTTCTCGGAGAACGCGACCGGCACCTCGGCGTGGGGCAGGGTCGCGGCGCGCTCGAAGACTTCGAAGACCACGCTGTGCAGCCGGTGCAGCCAGAGGTCGGCCACCTCGACGGAGGGCGACGCCGACAGGCGCCCCCAGGCGACCCACACCGGGAGCTGGAGCCGGGGCAGCACGTCCTCGACGTTGTGGTTCAGGTAGCCCGCCATGTAGGCGGCGAGCGCGGCGTGGGAGCCGGGCTCGTGGCTCGAGCGGTAGTGGTGCTCGACCAGGGCCGAGTCGACGCGCTCGGGTGAGGCGTACACGTCGCGCGCCAGGTACTGCGCCAGGTTGGAGCGGCTGGTGTAGGCGTTGAGCGCCGAGGTGCCGAAGATCGGCAGGCGCAGCATGCGGTGAACGACGGCGTCCTTGATATCGGGCTCGTCGCCGTTGAGCTCGATGCCGTGCGGGACGACCAGGCCCAGGCCGCGCAGCAGCTCGGGGTGGTCGACGCCGACCTGCACGGCGTAGGCCGCCGGCAGGCCGGCGGCGACGATCCACGCCCGCTGACCGACGACGTCGCGCAGGAAATCCGCCACCAGGGCGAGGTAGAGCTCGCCGTCGTAGACCAGCCTCGGCTTGGCGGAGCGTCCCCAGCCCAGCAGGTCGGGGGCGAACACGGTGTGGTGCTCGGCCAGGATCTCGGCCGCGAGCTGCCACTCGCCGCTGTCGTGGCCGGGGCCGAAGGAGTGCAGAAGCAGCACCGGGCTGCCTTCGCCCAGGCGCTGGTACACGATCTCCCCCTCCCGCCAATCGAAGCGCTGCGGCCGGCCCCAGGCGGGGACCGGCAGGCGGCCCGCCCGCCGTGCGATGAGCGTGTTGACGAGCGCCGGCACGCCGATCGCCGCGCCGCCCAGCAGGACTCCCTGGACGAGCCGCTTGCGTCGCCGCCGGCGAAGCTCCTCTTCGTGGCTCCTTGCCATACCAATTCACCTTACCACGGGGCGGTGCGGCGGCCGCCGCGCCGGCCGGCGGCTTGGCCCGTAACTGCCTGGTGGAGAAGGAGATCGTACCGGGACGACGCGGTCCGGGGGGCCGAGTGCTGCTATCCTCGGGCCACCAACCCAATGAGTGGCGACCTGCCTCTGGTTTCGGTCCTGAGCGAGCTCGCTCGGCTCGCGACGGAGGACCTCGAGCTGCGCCCGATGCTGCAGCGCATCACCGATGCGCTCGCCGGGCGCTTTGGCTGGGAGCTCGTCTCGCTGGTGCGGGTCGATCGCGAGCCGCCGCGTTTCGTTTGCGAGGCGGTGACCAGCCGCCTGCCGACCGCCGTGCAGGTCGGCTACAGCCGCGCTCTCGGCAGCGGCATCGTCGGCGAGGTCGGGGTCAGCGGGCAGCCGATCCTGCTCGACGACGTCGCGGGGTACCCCAACTACGTGGAGACCATGCGCGGCACGGTCGCCGAGCTCTGCGTGCCGGTGCGCCACCGCGGCCAGGTGGTGGCCCTGCTCAATCTCGAGAGCCCGCGCCGCGCCGCCTTCCGCGGCCAGCTGCGGCTGGTCGAGGCGATCGCCGATCAGATCGCCGGCGCGATCGCCAGCGCCCGCCTGTACCAGGAGATCCACCGTCGCGCGACCGACCTCGAGATCCTGAGCGAGGTCTCGCGCCTAGCCCTGGAGAGCGTCGAGCTGCCCCAGCTCCTGCAGCGCATCGCCGAGGAGGTGCAGCGCCGGCTCGGCTTCGCCCTGGTCGCTATCGTGGTCGCCGACGAGGAGCGCCGCGAGTGGCGCTACCGCGCCTTCTCCGGCGTCCTGGCGCTGCGCACCGCGGAGCGGCCGCGCTGGCCGATCGAGGCCGGCATCGTCGGCCGGGCGATCCGCAGCGGCGAGCCGCAGCTGGTGCTCGACGTCGCCGCCGATCCCGACTACTTCGCGGTCGCCGACGCGGTGACCGCCGAGTACGTGGTGCCGATCCGCTTCGCGCACGACGTGATGGGCGCCTTCAACATCGAGCACGACTCGGGCGACGTGTTCACGCCGGAGAACCTGCTGGTCCTGCGCCTGCTCGCCGATCAGGTGGCCGGGGCGATCCACATGGCGGCGCTCAACCAGCGCCTGTCCGCCACCGGGCACGAGCTCGAGGAGGCCAACCGGCGCCTGCGGGTGGCGAATCGCGCGCTGCTGCGGGCTTCGCAGATCGACGGGCTGACGGGAGTCGCCAACCGCCGGCGCTTCGAGACCGAGCTGCGCGCCGAGTGGCGGCGGGCGGTGCGCGGCCGCGCCTCGATCGCGCTGCTGCTGCTCGACGTCGACTGCTTCAAGGTGCTGAACGACCTGTACGGCCACCTCGAGGGCGATCGCGTGCTGCGCCTGGTGGCGCAGCTGCTGCAGGACGGCCTCGGCCGCCCGGGCGACCTGGTGGCGCGCTACGGCGGCGAGGAGTTCGCGGTGGTCCTGCCGGGTCTCGACCTCGACGCGGCGCTGGGGATCGGGGAAGGGCTGCGCCAGCGCCTCGAGCGGCTGAGGATTCGCCACCAGCGCGGCGCCGGAGTGGAATGGGTGACGCTTTCCGGCGGCGCCGCGGCGCTCGTCCCCGCGGCGGGGAGCGAGCCGGCGACGCTGGTCGCCAAGGCCGACGCGGCGCTGTACGCAGCGAAGCGCGCCGGGCGCAATCGCGTGCTGGCCGGACGGTGAACCGCCGGCCGGTGGTCGCGTATAGTTGCCGGAGGAGCCCGCCATGAGCCTTCGTCCGATCGTCCGCCTGGGTCACCCGGCCCTGCGCAGCCCCGCCGAGCCGCTGTCGGAGACGCGCCTCGCCAGCTCCGAGGTGCAGGCCCTGATCGACGAGATGTTCGAGACCATGGCGGCGGCGGGCGGCATCGGCCTCGCCGCTCCGCAGCTCGGGATCGGACTGCAGCTCTTCGTGTACGGCCTCGAGCGCGAGCCCGGGGACGAAGGCGAGTCGATCGCGCCGCGCGTCGTCATCAACCCGATGCTCGAGCCGGAGCCCGGTGAGCTGGTGTACGACTGGGAAGGCTGCCTGTCGATCCCCGGGCTGCGCGGCCTGGTGCCACGCCACCCGCGGCTGCGGGTGCGGGGCAGCGACCGCCACGGCAAGCCGCTCGACTTCCATGCCGAGGGCCTCGAGGCGCGCGTCATCCAGCACGAGAACGACCACCTGAACGGCGTCGTGTTCCTCGATCGGATGCGCAACCTGGCGTCGCTCGGCTTCGAGGAGGAGCTCGAGGCCCGGCTCGCCGAGAGCGAGAGCCCCGAGGCGCTGCGGCGCTCGGAGTAGCCTTGGCGCGCGAGCTGGTCGTCGTCTGGGCCGGCCGCCCGCAGCGCGACAACTGGGACGAGCTGTGCGCCGAATACCGGCGCCGGATCGCCGGCTTCATGCCGGTGCGCGACGTGCCGGTGCGGGCGCGAACCGAGACCCAGGGACGCCAGCGCCTGCGCATCGAGGCGGCGGCGCTCACCGCCGCGCTGCCCGATCCGGTGTACCTCGTGGCGCTCGATCGCCGCGGTGCGGCGTTGTCCTCCGAGGATCTCGCGGCGCGGCTCGGCCGGGTGCGGGACGAGTGGCCGCACGCGGTCGGCTTCGTCGTCGGCTCGGACCTGGGCCTCGACGAGTCGCTGCGCGCCACCGCGCGGCTACGCCTGTCGCTCGGACCGCTGACGCTGCCCCACGAGCTGGCGCGCCTGGTCGTGTACGAGCAGCTGTACCGAGCGCTCACTTTCCTGGCGGGAATGCCGTATCATCGTCGGCCGTTGTGAGATATGCTTTTTCGAATATCGTAGGAAAGGAGACGCCGAGAGTGCCTAAGACCCTGCCCAAGACCTCGAAGGCCGCCAAGTCGCGGACGCCGCGGCGCCCCACCGCGCGGCCGGCGGGCCGTGCGGCGAGTCGTCCGGCGGCTCGCGCGACCGCCAAGGCCGCGCCGCGCGCGTCGGCGGCGAAGGCCGGACCGCGACCGGTGGCGTCCCGGCCGCGCAGCGAGAAGCCGGTCGCCAAGCCGGTGGCCAAAGCGGCCGCCGCCAAGCCGGTGGCGGCCAAGCCGGTCGCCGAGCCGGTGCGCGCCGCGACGAAGCGCGTGCATCCGCCGACCGCGCGCGAGTTCGAAGCGATGCGCGAGAGCTTGCAGCACAAGCGCCAGGAGATGCTGAACCGCTACAAGCGGGACCTGCGGGTCGGCCAGGAGACGAGCGACGACGGCACCGACGACATCGTCGATCGCGCCAACAACTCGTATCATCGCGAGTTGATGTTCTCGCTCTCCGACACCGATCGCGTTCAGCTGCTGCAGATCGAGGCGGCGCTCAAGCGTTCCGAGAACGGAACGTTCGGGAAGTGCGTGCACTGCGGGCAGCCGATCGCCCTGCAGCGCCTGCAGGCCATCCCCTGGGCGCGCCTGTGCATCGACTGCCAGGAGCTGGCAGAGAAGGGCATGTTGGAGGACTGACGCCGCCAGGCGGTGACAGCGAATGCGGGTCCGCTCCTACATCGGCTTGCTCGTCGCGGTGGCCGCGGCGGTGGCCGCTTCCTACTGGACCCACCACAACCGCAGCCTCTTCTACGAGCCGTTCCACGTCACCAGCACCAGCACGATCCCGCTGTGGATCGTGCTGGTGCTGCTGTTCGTCGCCGGCTTGCTGCCGAGCGCCACGGCGCTTCTGGTCCAGAACCTGAAGCGCGACCTGGCGCTGCGTCGCGAGCGGCGCGCCGGGCGCGAGGCCGAAAGCCTGCGCTCGAGCTTCCGCCGCGCGGTCGACTATCAGGTCGATGGCCAGTGGCACCGCTCGGCTCAGGAGCTCGAGGCGGTGCTGAAGGGCCAGCCGGACCACTTCTCGGCGCTGCAGCGCTACGGCGAGGCGCTGCGCCACCTCGGGCGTGCCGACGAGGCCCTCGAGGTGCACCGCCGGGCGCTCGCCAACTATCCGCACAGCGTCGCGCTGCTCTACGGGCTGGCCGACGACTACGAGGCACGCGGCGACGCCGAGATCGCGCGCGAGACGCGGGCCCGGGTGCTGCGCGACTACCCGGGCTTCGGCCTGGCGGTGCTGCGGCGGCGGCGCAACCAGGCGATGGCGCTGCGCGACTGGGAAGAGGCGGTGCGCCAGCAGGAGGCGATCGAGACCCTGCTGCGCGAGGCCGGCGACGGCGCCGCGCTGTCCGCCGAGAGCGGGGTGGCGCGGGGGCTCGCCTACCAGCGCGGCGTTCGCCTGCTCGAGCTCGACCGGGTCGAGGAGGCGGCGGCGCGCTTCGAGGAGCTGCTCGCCAAGGAGCCGATGTTCATCCCGGCCGCGATCATGCACGGCGAAGCCGAGCTCCTGCGCGGCAGCGAAGAGGCGGCGCTCGCCGACTGGCGGCGGGGCTACGAGTCGACCGGCAGCCCGGTCTTCCTGCAGCGCATCGAGGACCATCTGATCGAGAGCTCCGAGCCGGTACGGGCGATCGAGACCCTGCGCTCGATCATCGCGGCGTCGAAGAACGACGTGCTGCCGCGCTTCTTCCTCGGGCGCCTGTACTACCGGCTCGAGATGCACGACGAGGCCCTGCGCATGCTCGACAGCGTCGGCGAGCGCATCCTCGCCTCGCCCACGTATCACTTCCTCCTGGCGCGCATCCACGAGCGTCGTGGCGAGATGCGCAAGGCGGCGGAGAGCTACCTCGCCTGCGTCCGCCAGCTGGGCATCGACAAGGCCGAGTACCGCTGCCGCTCGTGCCGCATGCGCTTCGCGGACTGGCGCGATCGCTGCGAGAGCTGCGGCACCTGGAACTCGATCGAGCTCGACTTCGAGGAGGAGAAGGTCTCCGCCGCGGAGCTCGGCATCCGCGAGGCGCCGATGTGGAGCGCCAGCGACGAGAGCGGCGAGTTTCCGCAGGTCGAGCTGAAGCGCTCGTAGTCGTCCGGTTCCCGCCTGGCTCGGCGCGGCTCTGACTGGCCTGACATGGCTCCGCGATGGCTCTGATCGAAAAGCTGCTGGAATCGATCGCGCGCGGCGACGTGCAGCCGGTGTACCTGGTGCGCGGCGACCTGGTGCTGGCCGAGCCCGCGGCGCTGCGCATCGGCGAGGCGCTGGCCGCGCCGGCGGGATGCGCGGCCGAGGTGCACCGGCGACCGTCGCGGCTCGCGCCGCTGCTCGAGGATCTGCGCACCTACTCGCTGTTCGCGCCGGCCAAGGTGATCGTGGCGGTCGACTCGGCGGTGCTCGCCGAGCGCGCCGCCGCCGCCGACCTCATCGACCAGGCAGCCGATGCGCTGCCGCTCGCGGCCTCTGGCGGCCTCGGGCCGCGCGAGCGCCCGGCGGCCTCGCGCCTGCTCCAGGCACTGCGCCTGTTCGGCGTCGACCCGCTCCAGGGCGAGCCGGCGGCGGCGATCGCGGCGCTGCCGGGCTGGGCGCTCGAGGGCGGCGAGGCGTACCGCAAGCGGCGCGCCGGCCGCAAGCGTCCGAAAAGCGAGGCGGAGAAGCTGGAGGAGGGGCTCGCCGGCCTGCTGCGGGCGGCCCGTGAAGAGGGCATCGTGGGCTACGCCGAGGGCGACCTCGCCGAGCTCGGAGCGATTCTCTCCGGCGGCCTGCCGCGCGGCCACGCGCTGGTGCTCGCCGAGAGCTCCGCCGCCGCCAGCCATCCGCTGGTCGAGGCGCTCGCCGAGCGGCAGGCGATCCTCGACGTCGGCGCAGTCGAGGCCGAGCGCGGCGGCGGCTGGCAGGGCGTCGAGCGGCTGGCCGAGGAGCTCGAGCGCCAGACCGGCGTCGCCGTCACCCGCGACGGGCTCGCCGAGTTGGTGCGGCGGACTCTGCGTCAGGGCGACCAGCACGCCGACTCGACCGCCCGTTTCGCCGCCGAGTACCGCAAGCTCGCCGAGCTCGCCGAGGGCGGCAGGATCTCGCGCCAGCTGGTCGAGCGAGCGGTCGAGGATCGCGGCGAGGAGGACGTCTGGCAGATCCTCGACGCGATCGCCGCCGGCCACGCCGACGAAGCGCTCGAGCGCACCGCCCGCCTGCTGCGCGGCGCCGACGATGCGATCGCGACCCGGCTGTCCTTCTTCGCGCTGCTCGCCGGGTTCTGCCGGCAGCTGGTCGCGGTGGGGGGCCTGCTCGACCTGCTGCGGCTGCCGCGCGGCGAGGCGAGCTACAACCGCTTCAAGGGCGCGGTCGCGCCGGCGCTCCAGGGCGAGATTCCCGGAGGCCATGCGAACCCGCTCGCCGCGCTGCACCCGTTCCGCCTGCACCGGGTCTACCTGGCGGCCTCGCGCTGGCGGGCCGAGGAACTGCGCCTCCTGCCCTGGCGGGTGCTCGAGACCGAGCTGCGGATCAAGGGCGACAGCGGCGAGGCCGAGGCGGCGATGGCCGATCTGGTGGCCAGTCTGTGCGCGGCGCCGCGACCGGCAGCGACGCGTGGCCGTCGCTGAGCCAGCACAACGATCGCAGGAAACGGAGCGGATCGGAGGGCAGCGGGGCGGACCCCGGAGGGCCCGCCCCGTGTCGCAGCCTGCGGCCCTACTCGGCGCCGACGCCGAGGTAGGTGCGCAGCTTCTCGTCCTCGAACTTCGCCTCGGCCGGCGCGTCCTTGGTCATCACCGAGACCAGCCAACCCACCACGAACGCGGCGGTCATCGAGACGATCGCCGGGTTGCGCAGCGCGAACAGCGCCTTGGGGTTCTTCATGATGTCCACCCACACGGTCGGGCTGATGACGATCAGCAGGACCGACAGGAAGGCGCCGGTGAGGATCGACCAGACGGCGCCCTGGGTGGTGAACTTCTTCCACACGATCGACAGCAGCAGGGCCGGGAAGTTGGCGCTGCAGGCGACCGCGAACGCGAGGCCCACCATGAACGCCACGTTCTGGCCCTTGAACGCGATGCCGAGCAGCACCGCGATGACGCCGAACACCACGGTCGAGATGCGCGCCACCTTGACCTGCTCCTGCTCGGTGGCCTGGCCGTGCTTGACGACGCTGACGTAGATGTCGTGCGACAGCGCCGACGCGCCGGCGAGGGTGAGGCCGGCCACCACCGCCAGGATGGTGGCGAAGGCGACCGCGGCGATGAAGCCCAGGAACGGCGTGCCGCCGAGCACCTCGGCAACCAGCGGCGCCGCCATGTTGCCGCCGGCGTCGATGCCCTTGATCACGTCACGACCGACGATCACCGAGGCGCCGAAGCCGACGATCGGGATGATGATGTAGAAGTAGCCGATGAAGCCGGTGGCGTAGAGCACCGACTTGCGCGCCGACTTCGCATCGGGCACGGTGTAGAAACGCATCAGGATGTGCGGCAGGCCGAGCAGGCCGAACATCAGCGCCAGGCCGAGGGAGACGGCGTCGACCGGACTGGTCACCAGGCCGCCGGGCTCGAGCGCGGCCTGCTGATACTTCGCGGCGACCGCGCTGTACAGGTTGCCGGGGCTGAAGCCGAACTGCGACAGCACCATGATGGTCAGGATGGTGACGCCGAAGAGGAGCAGGATGGCCTTGATGATCTGCACCCAGGTGGTGGCGATCATGCCGCCGAACAGCACGTACGCCAGCATCACCGCGCCGACGATGACCTCGGCCCACTGGTAGGGCAGGCCGAACATCAGCTTGATGAGGGTGCCGGCGCCGACCATCTGGGCGGTCGTGTAGAGCAGCACGGTGAGGATGCCGCCGACCGCCGAGGCGATGCGGACCGGGGTCTGGCGCAGGCGGAAGGCGACGACGTCGGCGAAGGTGTACTTGCCGAGGTTGCGCAACGGCTCGGCGATCAGGAACATCAGCGCCGGCCAGCCGACCAGCCAGCCGGTGGCGTAGATCATGCCGTCGTAGCCCTTCATCGCCACCAGGCCGGCGATGCCGAGGAACGAGGCGGCGCTCATGTAGTCGCCGGACAGCGCCAGGCCGTTCTGGAAGGCCGAGACGCTGCGGCCGGCGGCGTAGAACTCCTTGGTCGACCGGGTGCGCTTCGCCGCCCAGTACGTGATGCCGAGGGTGACGGCGACGATGGCGAGGAAGAAGAGGATGGCGGCAGCGGTCGGAGTTCCGAGAGAGGTCTGTAGGGCTTGCGGAGCTTGGGTCGCTTGCATGAGTGGGTCCCCTTACAGCCGGTCCTTCAGTTTCTTCACTTCGCTGTCGTAGGTCGTGTTGCCCCAGAACACGTAGATCGCCGTCAGCACCCAGGAGATGACGATCACGGCGACGCCGAGCGGGATGCCGAGCGTCGTGGCTTCGCCGATCTTGGTGGCCAGGAAGGGCTTGTTGAGCGCGACCAGAAGGATGTAGCCGTAGTACAGGACGAACAGGCAGATGGTGAGCACGATCGAGATCGCCCACCTTTTCTTGACCAGCCCCTTGAAGTCCGCCGACTCCAACAGCTCGTGAGGCTTCATCATCGCTGTCTCCTCTTCGTTGTCCCGGACGGTCCGGGGAATCGATCCTTCGTTCCCGCGCGGCTCACCGCAGTCCGCGCAGGGTCTTCGCTCCAAGGCGCGCGCGCAAGGCCAAGAAGAGCTCGGCGGTCGCGAGCGCATCCCAAAGTGCGTGATGGTTCGTGTACTGCGGCAATCCTAGCTCGGTTCGGGCCTCGGAGAGCCCGGTGCGCGGCGCCTGCGGGTGGGGGTGGAAGCGCTGCCGCTCGCGGGCCAGCCGGTACAGCAGATCGACGGTGTCGACGGTCGGTGGCTTGGGCCAGGTGAGACCGCAGCGGCGGTATGCCGCCTCCAGGAAGCCGAGGTCGATGCGCCCGAAGTGGACGATCAGAACGGTGCCCGTCAATCGCCGGTCGATCTCCGCCAGGACGTCGGCCTCGAGCGGCGCGCTCGCGAGCTCGCTCGGCAGGATGTGGTGGGCGCCCAAACCCTCCTGCGACAGGGACTCGCTCGCCGGCGGGCGCACCAGCGAGTACCAGCGCTCGCCATAGCGGATCAGGCCGTCGCGAATCGGCACCATGCCGACCGAGAGGATCGCGTCGCGCCGGGCGTCGAGGCCCGAGGTCTCGAGATCGAGCGCCCAGTACGACTCGGCCTGCCATGGTCGTCGTCGCTGCCACATTCAGCCCAACCGCTCGGTCGCGAAGCGCAGGGCGGTCGCCTCCTGCAACTCGCGGATCACCAGGAAGGTTTCCTTGAGATGGCGGCGCTCGAGCGACGACAAATCCTCGAGCGGCACCACGTTGCCGGGCTGGCCGCCGGCGCGCAAGGTCCTGAGCTGGGTGCGCAGGCGCAGGCGCAGCAGGAAGCGGAAGGCCTCGGCGAGGGTTGCGGCGCCGTCGCGCGACAGGGTGCCGCCGATGGCCGCGACCTCCAGCCGGCGCAGGGTCGGACGGGCATCGGAGCCGGCGGCGAGGGCATACAGCCGGGCCAGGCCGACGATCGGCAGGATGCCGCCCTTCTTGAGGTCCACCCCGCCCGGCTGGTCCTCGCGCAGCTGGCGGAAGAGGCCCAGAGGCGGCCGCATGCCGAGCGTGGCGCGCGCCAGGTGGGCGAGGAAGACGGGGGTGCGCCCGGCCAGGCGCAGCACGTCCTGGAGCGGCTCGAGCGACAGGGTGCCGTGCAGGGCGCGGAAGTCGAAGAAGTTCGCGGCCTCCATCAGCGCCTGCGGCTCCGGGGTCTCCAACCAGCCGCGGAAGAGGCGCAGCCACTCGGCGATCGGCCGGTGCCAGTGGGTGGCCATGAAGCCGCCGGCGCAGCGCGGGAACGACGCCGCGAGCAGGCTGTCGACCACGCGCTCGGAGAGCGCTGCGAAGTACTGGCGGGCCTGCGGCGTGTCGTCCTGATAGACGAGCGCGTTGTCCTGGTCGGTGAGCAGCGCCTGCTCCATGCGGCCCTCGGAGCCGAACACGATCCAGGCATACGGCGTCGGTGGCTCCCCGAGCCTGGCCTCGGCGAGGCGCAGCAGGCGGCCGATCAGGGCGTCGTTGAGCGAGGAGACGACGCGCCCGACCTGCGCTGCCTCGAGCCCGGCCCAGGCCAGCCCCTCGACCATGCCGGCGAGCTCCAGGGCGTAGCCCGAGAAGACGCCGGGCTCGGCCAGGTTTTCGATCTCGCGCAGCAGGTACAGCGGGTTGCGGGCCTGCAGGCGCAGCAGGTCGGCGTCGCTGACCAGGCCGACGATCGAGCCCTCGGACTCGAGCGGCGCGTGGTGCACGCCGTGCTCGAGCATGAAGGCCAGCGCCTCGAACAGGGAGGCTTCCGCCGGCAGCGTGTAGACCGGCCGGCGGACGACGGAGGAGAGCGGCTCTTCCGGCCCGCGGCCCTCGGCGAGACCGCGGCGCAGGTCGCGGTCGGTGACGATGCCGAGCGGATCGTCCTCGACCAGCAGCGCATCGACGCCGGCCCCGAGCATGGAGCGGGCGGCCTCGCCGAGGCTGGTCGAGGCGGCCATGCGCAGCGGCTGGCGCGGCGCCAGGCGGCCGACCGGGGTCGCGAGGTCGCGACCGACCGGCAACGGCTCGCGCTCGGCCTGCTCGCGCAGGCGCCGTCCGAGGTCGTGGAGGAAGAACTGGGCGAAGTCGGGCGAGCGCATCAGCCGGTCGAAGACCGCGCCCGGGATGCGGTAGGCGAGCGTGTCCTCGGTGGCGACGACGTCGACGAGCGGGCTCGACCGGCTGATCAACGAAGGGAAGCCGAAGCTGTCGCCTTCCTCGAGCGCCTGCACCTGCTGGCCCTCGCGCTGCAGCTCCACGGCGCCCTTGCGCACCAGCCACAGGTGCTCGCTGCGCGGGCCACCGCGCTCCAGCACCCGGCTGCCGGCCGGCAGGTAAGCCACTTCCAGGTTCTGCTCGACCTGCCGGAACTCCTCCGACGTCAGTCGATCGAACGGCGGATGGTGGCGCAGGAACTCGCTCGGTTCCATGGCTCTCCGGCGCTGGGTGGCCCGCCCGCGCCCGGGGGCAACGAGCGCGCCCCCGGGCCGGCTGGACCTTTGGGTTGGCCTAGAAGACGAACACCTGGTACTGGATCTGGAACTGGTTGCGGTCCTTCGCCCCCTTCGACTCGACCTTGGTGTAGGCGAACTTGAAGTTCGAGTTGTACCCCATCGGGTACCAGCCGATTCCGATCTGGGTGCGGGTCTGGTCGGCCTTCGACGCCAGGTCGAAGTCCTCCTTGGCGTACTGGAGGTAAGGCTGGATCTTGGCGCCGTGCAGGTAGTAGCCGAGCTCGGCCAGGATGTTGTTCTGCTTGGGCAGGCTGGAGATGAAGATCCTGGAGCCGCTGGCGCCGTCGACCTGCGAGTAGTCGACCTGCAGCGTGATGCCGTCGCCGCCGGCGACCGGCTGGTCCCAGAACAGATCGGCGCTGAAGTTGCTGTACTGCTTCTGCGAGTCGTAGCTCACGCCGAGGCCCAGGCTCTTTGCCTTGCCGAGCGAGGTGCCGCGGTAGAAGAGGCCCTTCTCGACGCCCCAGGCCCAGAAGGCGAGGCGGCCAACGTAGCGGAAGTCGTTGGTGCCGTCGACGCCGCGCAGGCCGGCGTACACGCCGCCGCGGTACTCGATGTGGTCATCGGCCAGGTAGCCGCGGACCCGCACGCCGTGGTCACGACCGACGTTGGCGGTCAGCGGGCCGCTCTCGACGAAAGTGAACGGACCGTAGTCGATCGCCATCAGGGTGGCGGCGGACTGCATGTGGTTGTAGCTGTCGTCGGTCAGCAGCAGTCCGGCGTCCACGTTGAAGGCGTTGCTCTGCGCGTAGGTGACCGCGAAGTCCTGGAGGTACATGTTGGTCGTCGTCTTCGATCCGTCGGGGTTCGACTTGCCGATGTTGGGAGAGTCGGTCTCGAAGAAGACGCTGAGCTTGTCGCTCAGCTTGAGGGCGCCGAGGATGCGGGCGCGACGCAGGAAGATGTCATTCGTCTGGTCCTTGGTGCTCGCGGTGTCGAGGGACTGGGCCTGGATCTGGCCCAGGATTCCCAGCTTGAACGACTGCTTGCCGTCGGCCGTCGCCATCTGGAACGGACCGAACTGGGCGACCGCGGGCACCGCGACGAGCAGGGCCACCGCGGCGGCCATGACCAAGCCACCACCTACGCGCTTCTTGACCGACATGTTCTCTCCTTTCCGGCGTCCGCCGGGGGTCGGGGCCACGACAGGGATGGGATGAAGGGCGGAGGAGCGCGCCGCCGGCCGGCCGCTGGCCGGCAACGGTTCACGGGTGATGGGGACGACCCGAGGTCTCACTCCATACCTCCCCAGTGCGCTGAAACGTTCCGCCGACCCTACACAGATTTCGGGTTGGCGGGAACCCCCCGCCCGGGTGGGCGGGCTCGCCTAGCCTCGGCCGGGGCGCGCGACGGGGAACCCGGCTTCCAGGCGCAGGCGCTGGAACGGTGCCAGCAGGCGCGCCGCCTCGCGGTCGCGCAGGTAGTCGCGCTCGCCGTACAGCTTGCGGTACACGGGCCACAGCGGCGGGAACTCCTCGCGTAGCCAGGGCAGGAAGCGGGCGCGGGCGGCGGGCCGCAGGAAGAGCGGCCCGGCGACGACGTCGGCAGCGCCGGCGGCGCGCGCCGCCGCGAGCAGCGGCCGCAGCACCGGCTCGCCGCTGTTGATCGCCGGCATGACCGGCATCACGAACAGGCGGGTCGTGAGCCCTTCGCCGGCGAGCCGCTCGAGGGCACGCAGGCGGGCGTGCGGCTCGGGGGCGTGGGGCTCGAGACGGCGCGCCAGCCCGGCGTCGAGGGCGGTGAGCGTGAAGTTGACGCTGACCGTGTGCTGGCGGTCGAGCTCGACCAGGAGATCGAGGTCGCGCAGGACCAGGGGCGACTTGGTGGTGATCGAGATCTGCAGCCCTTCGACCCGCCGGAACACCTCGAGCAACGAGCGGGTCACCCCGTGGTGGTGCTCGGCGGGCTGGTAAGGGTCGGTCGCGGTGCCGATCGCGATCGGCTCGCCGCGCAGGGCCACCTTGCGCAGCCGCCGCTCGAGCGCGGCCGCCGCCTCGCGCTTGACGAAGATCTTGGTCTCGAAGTCCTGCCAGCGCTCGAGGTCGAAGAAGCCGTGGGTGTAGCGGGCGTAGCAGTACGTGCAGGCGAACTCGCAGCCGCGGTAGGGATTGATCGTCCAGACGAAGGGCAGCCGGGGATTATCGCAGCGGTTGAGGACGTTGCGCACCCGCAGGTCGAAGTACTCGACGCCGGCCCGCCGGCGCAGCGCCTCGGCGTCGGGGTCGGGGCGCCCGACGGGAGCGATCGGGAAGAGGGGGAGGGTCAGGGAGCAGCTCATGGTTACGCCTTATTTACGCCTCACCGAGCGGCTTGTCAAGGGGCGGCTCACGGGGTCCTCCCGGCTACAATCCCGGCCATGCCCGAGCTTCCCGAGGTCGAGGTCCTGCGCCGCAGCCTGGAGCCGCTGCTCCGCGGCCGCACCATCCGGCGGGTCGAGGTGCGCGAGCGGCGGCTGCGCGAACGCGTCCCGCGCGGCTTCGAGGCGGCGGCGGCCGGGCGGCGCATCGAGGGGCTGCGGCGGCGGGCGAAGTACCTGCTGATCGACCTGTCGGGCGGCGCGACCCTGGTCATCCACCTCGGCATGAGCGGCCGGCTGACCGTGGTCGGGGAGCAGGTGGAACGCGAGCCCCACGAGCACCTGGCGTTCTACCTCTCGGGCCGCACCCGCCTGCGCCTGCGCGATCCGCGGCGCTTCGGCCTGGCGCTCCTCGTGCCGACCGCGCTGCTCGAGCGCGACCGCCATTTCGCCGCGCTCGGCGTCGAGCCGCTGGCGGACGAGTTCTCGGGCGAGCTCCTGGCGCGGGTGGCGCACCGCCGCAGGGGGCCGGTGAAGAACTTCCTCATGGACCAGCGGATCGTCGTCGGGGTGGGCAACATCTACGCCACCGAAGCGCTGCATCGTTGCGAGATCCGCCCGACGCGCTCGGTCGCCCGACTGTCGCGCGAGCGCTTCGAGCGCCTGGCCGCGGCGGTGCGCGAGGTGCTCGAGCAGGCGATCGGCGAAGGCGGCACGACGCTCAACGACTTCACCGACGGCCGCGGCGAGGCCGGCTACTTCCAGGTCGAGCTCGCGGTGTACGGGCGCCCGGGCGAGCCCTGTCCGCGCTGCGGCGGCACCATCCGCCGCATCGTGCAAGCCGGGCGCAGCAGCTTCTACTGCCCGGACTGCCAGCGCTGAGGGCTTTAGAGAAGCTTCGCCAGCCCGAGCAGGAGCTCGATCAGGATCAGCAGGACGATGGCGATCTCGAGCAGCGCCGCGCGGCGGTCGCGGGCGGTCTCGAGAACCAGCGACAGGGCCTCTTGGATGCTGCGCGACTTGGCCTCGAGCGAGGCGTAGCGGTCGGCGAGGTCGAACTCGTCGCGCAGGTCCTGGTAGATCTCGTCCATGACCGGGTCGTTCCACATCTCGTCGGGCTTGTCGAGCAGGTGGAGGACCGAGAGGACCTCGGTGCGGGTGATGACCGCCTCGGCGATCACGCGGTGCAGACGGCGGGTGCGCAGGCTGACGGTGCCGCGCCGCTCGAGCTCGGCGACGATCGACTGGGTGCGAGCGAACATCTGGTCGACCAGCTGCTCGTAGAACTCCATCGCGGCGCTCTGCGCGACGATCAGCGCCACCACCCCCGCCCGGGCCGGCGTCAGGCGGTCCAGGGTGAGCGTGCCGGAGGCGACCGCGATCGTCGCCGCGGGCTCCTCGCGCACCGTGAACTCCTCGTGCGACAGCTGGGCGGTGAGCTTGGGCCGCGCCCGGCGCAGGCGCGCGAGCTCGGTCTCGGCGCGCTCGCGGGGCACGTCGCGGAAGACGACCGCGCCGAAGGGGTAGAGAAACATCTCGCCGCCGCCGGGGGGCAGCGGCAGGCGCAGGCCCTGGACACCGGGCACCGCCTCCGGGAAGACCGCGGCGAGCTCCTTGAGGGTCGGGTTCTCGAGAAAAGCGAGGGCCTGGAAGATCTCGGTTCTCGCCGCCATGGCGGTGGAGGCTCCGGCCCCATGCTAGACCGAATCGGAAGTTGGTGTGCGAGGTGGCGGGGCGGCGACGGCGCAGTTTGCGTTAGGCTCGGCGGCGATGCTGCGGGCGGTCCTCCTCGACATGGGCGGCGTGTTGCTCGACGTCGGCAACGCCGCCGGCCTGCCGGTGGGGAAAGCCGACTGGCGGGGCCGCGAGGTGCTGGTCCAGGCGGTGCGGCACGCCGGTGGCCGGGTCGAGATCGATGAGCTGGAGCGCCTGCTCTTCGCCCCCTGGCAGGTCGAGTACGAGCGCCGCTACGAGACCGGCCACGAGGCGGCTTGGGAGCCCCACCTCCAGCGCCTGCGCAAGGCGAGCGGCTGCAGGGCGCGCAGCCTGACGCTGCTCGCCGCCTGGTTCGAGCCCTACGCCGAGACGGTGCGGCCGATGGCCGGCGCCGGCGAGGCGCTCGCCACGCTGCGCGAGCGCGGGCTCAAGCTGGCTCTGGTCTCCAACGTGCCGCTGCCCGGCAAGCTGTACGCCCGGCTGCTGCGGCGCCATCATCTGCTGAAGCCGTTCGATTCCCTGCATTGGAGCTACGAGTCGGGCTCGCGCAAGCCGTCGCCGGCGATGCTGCGCGCCGCGCTCGCCGCCCACGGAGTCGCCGCCGAGGAGGCGCTGATGGTCGGCGACCGCCGCAGCGTCGACGTCGCGGCGGGTCGCGCGGCGGGAGTGCCGACCGTGTGGGTGCGCTCGCTCGACACCGGCGGCCCGCGCCCGGACCACGAGATCTCGTCGATCGCCGAGCTGCCCGCTCTGGTGGAGAAGCTGCGATGAGGACGACCGTCGTCGCGGTGGCGGGCGGCACCGGCTCCGGCAAGACGACCGTCGCCGAGGCGATCCTCGCCGAGGTGGGGCGCGAGCGGATCGCCTTCCTCGCCCAGGATAGCTACTACCGCGACGTCGCCTGGCACGACAAGGCGCAGCTCCTGCGCCACAACTTCGACCATCCCGACGCGCTCGACAGCGACCTGCTGGCCGAGCACGTCAGCGGCCTCAAGGCCGGCCGCGCGGTCGAGGTGCCGGTCTACGACTTCGTGCACCACCGCCGCACCCCGGAGACGCGCCGCGTGGAGCCGCAGCCGGTGGTGCTGGTCGAGGGCATCCTGGCCCTGGCCGAGCCGCGCCTGCGTCAGCTCCTCGACTTCAAGATCTTCGTCGACACCGACGCCGACGTGCGCTTCATCCGCCGCCTGAAGCGCGACATCGCCGAACGTGGCCGCACGGTCGAGGACGTGGTGCGCCAGTACCTGGAGACGGTGCGTCCCATGCACCTGGAGTTCGTCGAGCCCTCGAAGCGCTGGGCCGACGTGATCGTTCCGGAAGGCGGCGAGAACCGCGTCGCCCTCGAGATGGTCGTGGCGCGGATCGAGCAGCTGCTCCGCCAGCCACGGCGCCAGACCTCCTGACTTCCTGACCCGGCCTGGAACGGCGCGAAGCCCCGCGGGATGCTGAGCGGGGCCTCGCGCCGGGTGCTCCGGCGACCTAGCCGATCCGCCGGCGGCGCAGGAGCAGGATCGCGCCGCCGGCGAGCAGCAGGGCAAGGGCGGTGAAGCCGACCGTCGACAAGGCCGGGATCGCCGCGATCGGGACACGCGCGACCGCGAACGAGGTGGGATCGTTCGGCGGCGTCGTGCTCGGGTCGTCGGTGACGCCGGAGGACTCGTTGGTGCCATTCGCGTCGGCGTCGAACGCGATCGAACCCTGGTTGGAGACCGTCGAGCCGCTGGCGTCGAGGGTCACGGTGGCGGTGATGGTGATCGTCACCGAGCCGCCGAGCAGCGGCAGGGCCCCGTCCCAGGTCACGGTGTTGGTCCCCGGCGTCGCGACGGCGGTGCCCGAGGTTGCGCTGGCGCCGACCAGCGCCAGACCGGCGGGCAGCACGTCGGTGAACTCGTGGCCCGGATTGTCGGCCTGCGTGGCGGTGCCGTTGTTGGTCAGGGTCACGGTGTAGGTGACGGTGCCGCCGACCGCGAAGGTGCCGGCGACGGTCTTGGTGGCGCCGACCGCCACCGTCGGGGTGAAGGCGGCGCAGGTGAAGGCGGTGGGCGTGACGATGAGTGACCAGGCGTTGAGCGTGCCGGTGTCGACCGCGAAGTTGTCGGCGACGTGGATCGTCCAGGTGCCCTGGGTGCTCGCGCCGTTGTAGCGCGAGAGCTGCCCCACCGGATCGGGGAACAGGCCGGGATCGCCGAACAGGTTCCAGACCGGCGAGTTGAACGCCGGCAGCCAGTCGCCGGTGAACGGCGCTCCCGTGTCCGGGGACTGGTTGAGGTCGTTGCTCGACTGGTCGTCGATCACGGTGTTGATGAAGTTATTGCCGTCACCGCCGCCGAACAGCGCGTTGCGCAGCCAGATGAGGTCGGAGCCATAGCCATTGGGGCCGCGCAGCATCACGGTCAGATCGCCGGTGAAGGTGTGCTGGATGTTGTCGACTCGGAAGTTGAGGTCGGAGATCGCGAAGTCGTCAGTGATCGTCTGGGTGTCGAAGACGCCAGTCGGCTCCGCGTCCGGGATGGCGAGCGGCGAGCCGAGGGTCTTGGTGTAGGTGATCGGCGCGCCGGTGCCGGAAGCGGCCCCGACCCGCAGCGTGAAGTCGCGCGACACCGTGCCGAGCGAGCTGGTGATCGCCAGCGTGAAGTGGATGGCCTGGCCGCAGGCGGCGCTCGGCGAGAGCGTGAACAGGAACGGCGTCGAGCCGGTGCTCGCCTGGGCCGCGATCGCGCCGTAGCTCGCCGAGCCGTTGAGGATCGTCACCCCGGCGGTCGGGCTGGTCAACGTGGCGGTGGCGTTCTGGGCGCCGAAGGCCGCGGCGTGCCACGGGTTGGAGAGGCTGACGGACAGGCGGATCGGCTCGCCGGGGTCGATCGCGCCGTTGTTGTTGCCCAGGCTGTCGTCGACCGTCGTGCCGGCGACGTCGAGGTTGGGCAGCGCGAACGACGTTCCGACGCTCATGTGTCCGAAGTTGGAGAACCCGACCTCCTCGAGCGGCGCCACGGCGCCATACCCCAGGCCGCGGTCGGCGAAGCCGCCCCAGATCGAGGCCTCGTTGGCGCAGGCGTTGGTCGCGCAGTCGGCGAGGATCAGGGCGTCGCGGGCCTCGACGTAGCTGGGGTTGGCGGGCGTCATCTTCATGGCGTCGACGACCAGCTGCAGCATGGTGTGGCTGCCGGTCGCGATGTTGCCGTTGGCGCCGGCCGGGTCGGCGATGACCCGGCTGCGCACCTCCCACAGAGTCAGGGCCCAGATCTCGCCGACGTTGTGCACCTCCAGGGCGCCGTTGAACTCGAAGCCCAGGGGGTTGATTGCGATACCGCCCGAGTAGTTGGCGGTGACGTCGTCGGTCTCCGCCCAGGTCATCGGGTTGATCGTGTTGTCGGTCGTGTACGGGAAGCGCCGGATGCCGTACAAGTAGTTGTCGGTGAGACCGCCCAGCTTGTAGGTGGCATAGGCGCCGTTCGCGTACTCGGCGTTCGGGTCGTCGCCGGAGCCGCTGTGCAGCAGCGACAGGGCGACGAAGTCGCTCCAGCCCTCGCCCATGCCGCCGCCGACGCTCCACTGCAGGCCGTCGCCGTCGCCCATCAAGCGGTTGGAGACGCCGTGCGTCAGCTCGTGCAGGACGACCTCGGCGTCGAGCGCGCCGTCGCGGTCGGGGTTCGGACCGGTGAAGCGGTACATCTGACAGCGGCCGGGAGTGCCGTCGGGCGGGGTCGCGAAGTTGGCGTTGTTGGTCCCCGAGGAGTCCTGGACGTCGGCGCGCACGGCGTCGCCGCCGAGGCCCTGGCCACTGAAGTTGGTGGTCTGGAAGTTGCCCGCCGCCTCGTCGAAGCCGAGCTCGTAGAGCTGGTCGTGGTACCAGTTCACGTCGTAGAACATCTGGGTGACCGAGCCGCGGCGGAAGTTCACCTGCGTCGTGGTGGTGCCGGTCGGAGTGTCACCCGCGTCCGGGTTGCCGCCGAGAGGCGCCGGACTGTACGTGTAGTCGCGCGGCGTCGTCCCCAGGAAGTCGCGGTTGTTGCTGCTCGAGTCGGGATTGCCGACCGGACGGCCGTTGTTGTCGATCGTCCCGATGTCACAGACGTTGGTCTCGCCGGCGCCGGCGATGCGATCCACGCAGGCGTCGACGTTGTTGCCGGTGGTGGTCGAGCCGCCGTCGGGGATCCAGCCGTTCTGGCTGGCGACGGGGTCCTGGGCCGTCGACATGTTGACGGTGGTGCGTGAGATCTCGGGGAACTGCGTCCCCGAGCCGGGGGTGACGGTGGTGGGGGCGTGCGGCGCCGGGCTGTCGGCGGGCGTCGTGCCATCGGCCTTCACGTAGACACTGAACCGCGCCTCCTGAGTCGAGGCGTTGGCGCGGATGTTCTTGCGCCACAGCGCGGCGCCGGTCTGAGCGTCGGTGATCAGCGTCCAGTCCTGGTCTCCCGAGGTGAAGACGGTCTGCCGCCAGGCGAGCTGGAGCTTGCCCGGGGCGGCCGGGAACAGCAGCAGCGACGTCGGCACGTCGCCGGCCAGGCGGTCATCGACCGCGCCCACGGTGGTTGCCAGGGTCGGGCCCTGGCCGGAGCTCACGGCGCGGACGCGCGACGGATCGAGATCGATGCCGACGGTGTGCAGGGCGGCGACCAGGGCGCGCTCCGGCGACACCGCGGGCGACAGGCTGGGGGCGATGGCCTGCGGCACCAGCGCTCCGAGCGAGCGCCACACCCGGCCGTCGCGGTCGAGGATGAACCGCGTCTCGCTGCCGAAGATCGGAATCCCGCCGACCGGCTGCACCACTCGCACCATGCGCAGGCCGCTCTTGCTGCGGCTCTCGCCGAGGAAGGTCAGGGCGTCGGCCTCCTCTGGCGTGAGACCGTAGACGCCGGAGTTCGCCTTGATGAAGTCCCGCACGATGTCGATCCCCGGCCGCGGGTCGGCGCCTGAAAGCGGTGCGCGAGTGCCGCTCACCAGCTCCGGCGCGGCGGTGATCGGCGACACCTTGACCTTGGCTCCGGGGTGCGCAGAGCGCAGCGCCGCGATGCCGCTCACCGTGCTGCGCAGCCGCGCCTTGGCGACGCTGGCGTCGAACACGACGCGGGCGGCGGCCGCCGGCGACGGCTGCAGTCGGCTGTCGAAGTTGCCGAGCATCGGGCGCGGCTTGGCCAGCGGCGCGGCGGATGCGGGCGGAGCGACGAGCGCGGCTGCCAGCGCAAGCACAGCGAGCCCGCCGCGGAGTCTCAGGAGAGACATTCGGGACATG
>Ga0316628_100000320_pt1 | contig 29880 bp, 22 predicted proteins | sample OWC_Aug_M2_C1_D5_FD_207648 | JGI IMG/M metagenome (GOLD analysis project Ga0316628, IMG submission 207648) | Wetland soil microbial communities from Old Woman Creek delta, Ohio, United States - OWC_Aug_M2_C1_D5_C | ecosystem: Environmental > Terrestrial > Soil > Wetlands | place: USA: Ohio...
TCGAAAGATTAGCTACCGTTATCTCCAGTACTCTAGGCGTCGAAAGAGTGAAATTTCTTCAAAGTTGCTTGATCTGTGGAAACGATTTCCCTTGTCAAGACTGCAAATACTACGAGTTATGTGGAACGCGAGACCTTCCATTCTATTGCGTTTGTTTGAATTGCCTGAAAGAGGGAAAAAGTTTGTGAATAATAAGTCCGAATTCAATCTATTTTATCAGTCATAGACTGAACCATACATGATCTTTTCATTCCAATACAGGTAAAGAATGAGAAAAGACGACTCTAGAGGCCGCTCCGAATTCGATCCAAGGTTTGGAATTGAATTTATTGGCGCGGAAACATCGATTTATCCAGTCTTCTTGTACATTTGATTATGGTCCTGCAAAGCGGAATTGTGAAAACAAGAAAGGCTTTTATGAAGTTGAGGACACAAATGTATTCAGGTGATTGAAACCTTGGAAGCTTATGTTTTGATAAAAATTGCAACTCAAACAGATGTCTGCGGGTTCAGTCGCTCCGTAATCGAGAAAATAGGAAAAATGAACGGTATTGAAAAAGCCAGTCTATTATTCGGTGACTTCGATGCTATCTTAAAAGTCAAAATGCCAAAAATACATGACATAGAAAATTCAGTCATGGAAGAAATACACATGGTCGAAGGCGTTGAGTCTACGTTGACACTTCTATGTGTGGACGAAAACATAATCGAGTAGGTGAGATGAACTATGGAAACTGGCTACATACTTTTCAACCTGAAACCAGGAATGAAACGTACCTTCCTTCAAAGCATCAGAACAATAAAAAACGTCAAAGAAGCCCACATAGTTCTTGGCAATTATGATGCCATCGCGGAAGTCGAAGCGAAAGATGTTCAGGACCTTGAGAGGGTTTATTTCAATGAAATTGACAAGCTCCTGGGCATAACCAACTCCCGGCTGTATATCATGGCGTGTCCAAGAACAAGAAAATAGGCGTCAGAAACAGAGACAGACATGGAAACATTGGAATGAACAGTCACTCGTTCAATGACCGAATTTCGCCTTCTTCCCAGATTTTTCTCGAAGTCAGTCAGGTCATGGAAAGTTCGACCAAGATCACGCTGCAAACGTAAGGCGCGCTCGCTACTGACGGATTAGTCATGACAATCTCTGCTTACGCTTGGCATGGCTGGTTGGCTTATTTTTTACTAAGGAGTGTCTCTATGAACCCAGAGTACTCTTTTGGAGTCTTCCCTCCTGAATATTCTAGTTCAACTGGTAGGCTTCTTCACCGTGTTCGCTAAGATCCAAACCTGCATCTTCTGCTTCAGGACTCACTCGCAGCGGTGAGAACACGTTAATTGCCTTCAGCAACAGATATGAACCAAAGAACGCAAATGGGGCAACCACCGCAACGGCCAATAATTGAGACAGAAGCTGGCCAGAATTACCAAAGAACAAGCCACTTACACCATTCAAGGATGCCGAGGCGAACAAGCCGGTCGCAATGGAACCCCACAATCCTCCGACTCCATGGCAAGCAAAGACATCCAAAGTATCATCTATCCTCGATCTGCCAGCACGCCAGTTTGAAACCAAGTTCGAGACCAAACCTGCGATCAAACCTATCAGTAACGCTGAAGTTACACTCACGTAACCTGCGGCAGGGGTTATCGCAACAAGCCCTACCACAGCACCAACAGCGATGCCGACAGCTGAAGGTTTCCCCTTCATTACCCAATCAACTATCATCCAGCTTACGGCTGCAGCTGCAGCAGCTAAGTTTGTCGTTACAAGAGCGAGAACAGCTACCTCATTTGCCGCAAGAGCACTGCCGGCGTTGAAACCAAACCAGCCGAACCAAAGCAAAGCCGCACCAAGTAGGACATAGGGTATGTTTGTAGGTTTGAACTCTGCCGCGCTATCCTTTAGGTCCAAAGCTTTCATATGGTTTTTCCACGGAATGGTGCAGCCTTTCCTTCTGCCAATAACAAGCGCAGCTGCGAGAGCCGACAAACCTGCTGAAACGTGAACTACGATTCCCCCTGCGAAGTCAACTGCTCCCAAGGAATAGAGCCAGCCGTCGGGATTCCAGACCCAGTGAGCGATAGGCGCATAAATCAAAGTAGACCACAAAACAATGAAGATCAGCAGAGAGCGAAACTTGACCCGCTCCGCACAGGCACCTATAATGAGCGCTGGCGTTATCGCAGCAAACTTGAGTTGAAACGCAAAGAAAAGCAAATCCGGAATCTGCGGAGCTATTGTGGTTGTGTATATGCCTATGCCGTTTAAACCAACTAGAGAGAGATCACCAATGACGCCACCGATGCTTTTTCCAAAAACGAGGCTGTAGCCCCATAGAGCCCAGACTATGCTCATTACCGCAAATATTACTATGCACTGTACTATAGTAGACACCAAGTTCTTTTTTCGCACCAGGCCCCCGTAGAAGAAACCTAGAGCTGGGGTCATTAACATGACGAGTGCAGTCGCAGTCATTAACCATGATACGCTTCCCGGGTCTATTGTCGACATTTCACATTCATCTTCAAACGCGTGTTTATTATATTTGCCTTTTTCTGTGCATGTGTCACATACAAGTATATAAAAAATATCCATATGAAATATATAATTCGCTGTGAAACGGTCAATCGTCCAATAAACTTGGGAGTATTCATGGGTTTGTTTCAATTTTCGGCCTCAAGAGCAGACGATAATATAAAATCGTCCAAAAAAGTAACTAGCCCAAAAACAGGAGCAGCAAACTCAAGACAATTGTGATGCAGAAAACACAGAAAGCTGACCAGCTCACACAGGCTACCACCCTTTCATTAGTGTCTTCCAAACCAATTGAAAACTCGAAACCACTATCGCCACAGCTTTAGATAAAAAGCCTCAAGCTTAGGGCAGGCTGATCCTACATGTTTTCAAGGAATTTCATGTTTATACACAAAAAAGTACTAAAACCAGATAAAGTGTTCCTCATTCTGTCATGCATAGAGGGAATGTAAAATAGGCTGCGGCGTATTCGGAGCGATCAACTTCAACGAACAACCAGTATTTTCATACATATACTGGGGCCTCCGCTCCCAGAACCATCGAGGTCATCAATCACACGGCTTCTTGACCTACCATGAAGGCAAGTTCAATGAGCACAAAAGCCTGGACCTGGTGCCGAAAATCAAAAGCAAAACTATTCAGGAGTGGGTCCGACGGCTGCCTGGAAACATAGGAATAGGCAACGTTCGATATACAACGAGCGGCAAATGCGACGATGAATCCATAATTCAGGGAACACAGCCAGTTCTGGTCTCTATTGACGGAATTAAATTAGCAACTTCGTTCAACGGCAACATAGTCAATACCTTTCAATTATCGAAAGAAATAACCCAACACATCCCCGATTTCTCCTGTTCCTGTGACTCAGATTTAGTTGCTAACAAGCTCCTTTTGGAATTAAGGAGAACCAAAGATCTGAAATCCGCGGTCGCTTCTGTAATTAATGGTCTCGACGGTGCATTCTCCGTCATCGGATTTACGGGTACCGGCGAATTTTTCGCTTTCAAAGATCCTCACGGAATAAAACCCCTGTGTGCAGGACATAGCCCAGATGGGTTAACCTTCGCCTTCGCATCCGAAACTGTCGGCTTGGACATCAACGGGTTTGTTCGCGATTTTGAACTGGAGCCGGGAGAATTCGTCACCGTTTCCAAGAAAGGTTTCCACAGACAACAAATAATTCAAAGCCCGCGCAGAGCCTTTTGCGCATTCGAGTTCGCCTACTTTGCAAGACCTGACTCACGATTCAACGGCAAATACGTCTACGAGATTCGCGAAGACTTCGGCAGAAACCTGGTGAAGGAATTTCCTGAGATCGTTAAAGATGCTGATATCATTCTCTCTGTCCCTGAAACCGGTGATGACCCGGCTATGGGAGTTCACGAAAAGTCTGGCCTAAGGTGGGAACGCGCCAGTCGTCGACACCGCTACGTCACGGAACGTGCATTTATCCTTCTGAATAATGAACGATATTCAACCATAGATCGCAAGGTAAACATTCTTGGCTCAAAGGTGGAAGGCAAACGGGTTATTGTTACCGAAGACAGCATCGTCCGAGGAGACACCACAAAAATAATCATAGAGAAACTCCGAAAATCAGGCGCAAGGAAAGTCTACATGTTTGTTACATTTCCACGAATTATTGGACCTTGCTTATATGGCATTGATATGGCAACATATGGCCAACTAATAGGTTCTCGACACAACGACGAAGAAATAGGAAGGCTAATCGGTGCGGATACCGTATGCTACCAATCAATTGAAAATCTAGTTAAATCCACAGGCTGCAAACGCAATGAGTTGTGTCTGGCCTGCATCACGGGCGAATATCCAACACCTTTGGCGCAGAGGATGGCTGGTGAAATGAAGGCGAAATTCCTCCAAGGCTACACTGAAAACAATAGAATCTACGAGACTGACAGCGTATTCCAAGATTCACGGCCAAAAAGACAAGTTAACCAATTCCCTGCGTAAATTCTCTAATTGAGACTGGTCATCCGAGGATGAGGCTGTTGTATACATGCTTTCATGCGCACGATAAGCTCTTTCTCACCAGATTTTCCAAGGAAGTTTGTCCATATACTCATTTAGTGAAAGGATAGTGGTTCCGTTATGCTCCTGCAGCACCTTTACGAGTGCATATGCCAGCTCCAGGTTCACAATAACTGGAACATTGAATTCTACGGCATGCCTGCGGATTGCATAGCCATCGGTTAGGACATCTGTAAAGGTAGTCTTCTTGTTCGGCAAAGGCACGTTAATTACCAAATCTATTTTGCGCTGCTTCAGGTAGTCGAGAATGTTTGGGTCTGTAGCTTCCTTCACTTTGTAGAGTGTAATTACAGGTACGCCAGCTGTTCGCAGCACGTCTGCCGTGTTTTTCGTCGCGTAAATCTTGAACCCCATCTGTTTGAAGGCCTTTGCCAAGGGTATTGCCTTTCGTTTCAGCTCATCTCCACCGACCGTAATGAGAACAGAGCCTCCTTGAGGCGGCATGCGAAACTCGGCGGATTGAAGCGCCTTTGAGAAGGCATCCGCGAAGTTTTCGCCCAGACAAGCCACTTCGCCAGTGCTAAGCATCTCCACCCCTAGAACTGGGTCAGCCCCGCTGAGGCGCATGAAGCTGAACTGGGGAACTTTCACCCCTACGTGTCCAATTGGTGGTAGTTCGCAGGATTTTAGTTGCTCAAACTTCTTGCCCAACATGGCCTGAGTAGCTAATTCGATGAGGTTTACGCCTCTAGTCTTGCTAACAAAAGGCATTGACCGTGAAGCGCGCAAGTTGCACTCAATAACATACACTTCGTCATCCTTAACTAAATACTGTATGTTGAAGGGCCCTAGTATTCTTAGAGCTTTTACGATTTTTTGAGTGGTCTCTTCAACCTTTCTTTGCACTTCGGTTGAAAGTGTCTGAGGTGGGATGCTCATGGTGGCATCGCCGCTGTGTACTCCAGCATACTCTACATGTTCGATTATGGCACCTATGATGCAGGTTTCACCGTCTGAAACGCCGTCTGCTTCGACTTCCTTGGCTTCTAGAATGAATTTGGAAATCACCACGGGCATGTCGCGGGAGACCTTTGCCGCTAGCTTCAGATAGTTTTCCAAAGATGTTCCATCATAGGCTATGCGCATTGCTGATCCTGAAAGAACGTAACTGGGACGTACGAGAACGGGATAGCCGATCTTTTCAGAGAACAGCTTTGCCGATTCGATAGAAGAGAGTCTGCTCCATCTCGGTTGGGGTATGTGCAACTGATCCAGCAACTCGCTGAATTTGCTGCGATCCTCAGCAAGATCGATATCTTCTGCTCGCGTACCTAGGAGTTTAACGCCCGAATCTGCCAACTTGAGGGCCAAGTTGTTGGGGATTTGGCCACCGACGCTTGCTATTAATCCGATGGGATTTTCCTTTTGATAGATGTCGAGAATCCTCTCCATCGTTAACTCCTCAAAGTATAGTTTGTCGGAAATGTCGTAGTCTGTAGAAACCGTCTCGGGGTTATAGTTTATCATTATGGCTTCTTCAATCCCGTTCTTTTTCAGCGCCCAAATGGTGTTGACGCCGCACCAGTCGAATTCGACACTTGAACCTATTCGGAAGACTCCTGAACCCAACACGAGAACCTTGGTTTTTCCTTTGCTGAATTCTATATCGTCTTCGTCCCCACCGTACGTGAGGTAGAGGTAGTTTGTTCGGGCAGGCCATTCAGCTGCTAGTGTGTCTATTTGCTTGATCGCGGGAACGATGTTTGCGGTTTTTCGGAACTGACGCACTTGTGGCTCAGAAATGTTCATGCAAATAGCTATCTGTTCATCCGAAAATCCTATCCGTTTGGCTTCTCGCACGGTTTCTATTGCCACGCTGTCCTTCAATTGAATTTCACGCAATTTGGTTTCCATGTTTATGATATTTTGGATCTTTTGCAGGAAGAAGGGGTCTATACCACTCAGCTTGTATATCTCGTCTATCGATATACCCATCTTGAGGGCTTTAACTATCTCGAAAAGCCTTTCATCCGTGGGGTTTGCTAAAACATCTTTTATCCTTTCCGTAGGCTCAGGTTCTGCTTCTTCCGCATTGCACACTAAGCCAAGTTTGCCTATATCGAGCATGCGTACAGCTTTCTGCAGCGCTTCTTCGAGGCAGCGTCCGATTGCCATGACTTCGCCTACGGAGCGCATTTGAGTGCCTATGTGGCGGTCTGCTTTCTTGAACTTCTGGAGGTCCCATCGAGGAATCTTTACAGTTACGTAGTCCAGGGCTGGTTCGAAGCAAGCAGTTGTTACTTCGGTTACCTTGTTGATTAGTTCTGGGAGTAGGTAGCCTATGGCGAGTTTAGTGGCTATGTAGGCGAGAGGGTAACCTGTTACTTTGCTAGCTAAGGCAGAACTTCGGGACATGCGAGAGTTGACTTCTATGACACGATGCTCTTCTGATTTAGGGTGCAAGGCCCACTGAATGTTGCACTCGCCCACGATCCCTAAAGCTCGAATAGCCCTCAGAGAAATAGAGCGAATCAAGTGGTATTCACGATTTGTCATTGTCTGCGAGGGAGCTACGACGATTGAGTCTCCTGTATGCACGCCCATGGGATCGAAGTTTTCCATGTTGCAGACGATGAGGGAATTATCAGCATAGTCCCGCATAACTTCGTATTCTACTTCTTTCCAGTGGCCGACATACTCTTCCACGAGAACTTGACGGACTCTACTCTGTGCCAAACCGAGGGTTACAATTCCCTTAAGATCAGAATCATTGTGTGCAACTCCAGAGCCCTTGCCGCCAAGCGTATAGGCAACACGGATTATGACTGGATATCCAATTTCATTTGCAGCTTCAAGTGCATCGAAAACTGTTGTCGCAGCTTTGCTTTTCAGAGGCGGAACCTTTGCTTTAAGCATGGCTTCTCTGAATCGTTCTCGGTCTCCGGTGTCTTCAATTGCTTGCACTGGGGTGCCGAGCACTCTCACTTTGTACTTTTCCAATATGCCTTTCTTCGAAAGTTCGATACCGCAGTTTAGCGCCGTCTGACCGCCGAAGCCCAAAAGGATGGCATCGGGGTTCTCTCTTTTAATGACTTTTTCGACGAACTCGGGCGTTACCGGGAGGAGATAGACTTTTGCTGCTAGCTTTGGGTCTGTCTGGATAGTTGCTATGTTAGGATTAACTAGGACAGTCTCGATGTCCTCTTCTCTGAGCGCCTTGATACACTGGCTTCCAGAGTAGTCAAACTCTGCAGCTTCGCCAATTTTTATGGCACCGCTTCCTAGAACAAGAACTTTCTTAATCCCTTCAAGCTTCGGCGTTTTGGGCAACCCCCATGTTCTTTGTGAAAACGTCAAATAGAAACTCGGTATCATAGGGTCCTGGCGAAGCTTCTGGGTGCCATTGTACCGCAAAAACCGGTTTATTCCTGTGCTGGACGCCCTCAACAGTCTTGTCATTAGCATTGATGAACCAGCATTCTAAGGCTGTTTTTCCTAAGCGGCTTAGATCGATAGCATACCCGTGATTTTGCGTTGTGATGTAGCAGCGTCCCGTCTTCAGGTCGAGCGCTGGTTGGTTTTGGGAACGATGTCCGTACTTGAGCTTATAGGTGTCGCCGCCTTGAGAAAGCGTCAGTATTTGAGCGCCGAGACAGATTCCCATAAGCGGCACTTTGTCAACGAGTTCTCCAGTGGTCCTTATGGTTTTGACACAGTTTTTTGGGTCTCCAGGACCGTTGCTGAGGAAAACGCCATGAGGTTTGTATTCGAGGATTTCTCTCGCCGAAAAGTCATAGGGTACTCTGATGACATCGACCCCGCGTTTAAGAAGGTTTCTCAATATACTGTTCTTGAGCCCACAGTCTATTAGCGCCACTGTTCTTTTGCCGTTCACTTTATAATGAACTGGTTCTCTAACCGAAACTTCTCTAACAAGGTCTGTAGCATTCGGGTCAGTAACTTGTTTGACTTCGTTCAGTAATGCATTAATGTCAGGTTCTTGACCTTCCTGGCAGACTTCGAGAACGCCAAGCATCACGCCATGGGTTCTCAGTTTTTTGGTTAAACGTCTTGTGTCTATTCCGCTTATTCCTGGAACGTTTTCGTCCTGCAGCCACTTGTCCAAAGTCCGCGTAGAAGCCCAATGATGCGGCTCAGTGCAGAGCTCATGGATTATTAAGCCAGAGGTTTGGATGTGGTCTGATTCAAAATAAAGCGGAATCCCAAGGTTTTGTTCATATGGCGGGACACCGTAGTTGCCAACAAGGGGGTAAGTCAAAGTTAAGATCTGCCCCTTGTATGAAGGATCTGTCAAGGCTTCTGGATATCCAACCATAGAGGTTGAAAACACTACCTCTCCACTTACTTTGCGAGTGCCCCCAAACCCTTTTCCCACGAAGAAGGTGCCGTCCTCCAGGACCAGAGCTGCCTTTTTGGTTTTTTGGGACTTGAGCTCTTTATTCAAAGCACCCTTCTTCCTTTCAAGTTTATTGCGCGTATAGTTTTTCGTATGGCCGCTTAGACACTGGTGTTATCTTATAGAATTGCTTGCGCATGACCTCAGAGTAGTCATTGCTGAAGTAACCGCAGAATTCACACACCAATGCTTCGATGACCCGCATGTCACGTTTGCCAGTCTTGGCAATCTTAACGCCTTTGCTCAGTTTGAATATGTCACCGCGAGTATAAACTATTCCTCCATGCATTCCGGTACCCACAAATCGAGCCATGCACTTTTCGCTGTCTTCCATGCCCAAACCTAGAACAAGTGCGATTCCCCCGGCCATGTATTCTGCGAAGAAATCCTGCGCAACGCCACCGATTACCAGTATTGGTTTCTTGTTTTGATACTCCTTCATGTGGATTCCAACACGATAGCCAACTCCGTCACGGATGAATATTTTTCCTCCTCGCATGGAATGACCTGTCAGGTCTCCAGCACATCCATGCACTACAATGAGTCCTTCATTCATTGTGTTGCCGCAGGCGTCCTGCACGTTCCCGTGGACTGATATCCTTGGTCCATTCATAAATGCACCTAAGTCGTTCCCAGGAGTTCCGTGAAGGTCAATTTCCATCGTTGAATCTATGTCTGTCCCAATGTAACGTTGACCGCAAACCCCGTGAATCTCCAACCTCCTTGCGCCCATACGGCAAAGTTCTCTCAGGACTCGGTTAAGGTCTTTGTAATACAAGCCTTCGGCATTGATTCTATATATGTCACCGTCGATGTGTACATTTTGCAGCAGGCTTTCGTCAAGTTCCAAGTGTGCTCTTTCTCGTTGCAACATATCCTATCAATCTCCTGCCATTTTCACACCTAAGATCTTCAGTTCGGTATCCGTTAAACCAACTCCACGTAGTGCCAAACGATTTCCACGTAAACTTTCTATGGCGTTTATTCCCATTCCGCCCATCATGTCTTTTATTTCCAAACTCCAGCTGCTAAGGAGATTCACTAGCCGCTCTGTCGCAATGTCAGGGTTAAGGCGTTTTGAAATCCAAGGATCACTCGTCGCAATGCCCCACGGGCATTTTCCTGTGTAACATTTCTGGCAGACCGTGCAACCCATTGCTACAAGCGCTGCTGTTGCAACATAAACTGCATCAGCACCCAGAGCAATTGCCTTGACAATGTCAGCGCTACTTCGGATTCCCCCTGATGCGACAATGGAAGCTCTGTTCCGTATGCATTCATCACGTAAACGTTGATCAACCTGAGCTATAGCTAATTCAATCGGAATGCCCACATTATCCCTTATGACCTTCGGCGCGGCACCCGTGGAACCACGAACACCGTCTAAGGCAATGATGTCCGCCCCAGCTCTCACCATCCCACTAGCGATAGCTGCCACATTGTGTACCGCGGCTATCTTCACCGATATGGGTTTCGAATAGTCTGTGGCTTCTTTCAGAGCATAAATCAGCTGCCCTAAGTCTTCTATAGAGTAAATATCATGCTGAGGTGCAGGAGAAAGTGCGTCTGAACCAATTGGAATCATCCTAGTCTTAGAGACTTCTTTTGTGACTTTCTCGCCTGGAAGATGTCCACCGATTCCAGGCTTCGCGCCTTGGCCAATTTTGATTTCTATAGCTGCGCCAGAGTCTAGGTATTTTGGGTGAACCCCGAAACGCCCGGAAGCAACCTGAACAATCGTATGTTTCCCGTATTTGTAAAGGCTTTGATCTAAGCCTCCTTCGCCGGTGTTGAAGTAAGTTCCGCATTCGGTAGCAGCGCGTGCTAAAGCCTGGTGTACATTCAAGCTGACGGCGCCGTAAGACATTGCGGAAAACATTATCGGAGTTTCGAGGCGAAGTTGAGGTGCAAGCGCCGTTCGCAGCACGAGTCTGCCATCCTCCGTTTCTATGTCGACTTTGTCCGGCTTGGCGCCCAAGTACGTCCTTATCTCCATGGGTTCACGGAGTGGATCTATCGAGGGATTTGTTACTTGACTGGCGTTCAGGAGCAACCTATCCCAATAGGTAAAATATGGCTTGTCACAGCCCATGCCTGTTAGGATTACTGCTCCAGATTCCGCTTGTTTCTTCAAATCTCTGACCGCTTCAGCGGTCCAATTGACGTTTTCACGGTTAAGACTCGGGTTTTTTCTTATCATTATCGCATGAGTGGGACAGAAAGTGACGCAACGCTGGCAATTTACACAGTTCTCATTTTTGCTGCAAACGACATCTTCTTCCGAGTCGTAATAGTGGGTTTCGTAAGTACACTGGTTCACGCAGACTTTGCAGCGAATGCATTGTCTCTCGTCTCTTTCCACCAAATACTCTGGAAGAATGTATGTTTTCATTCCTAAACCCTTTAACCTGTTAGGTCTTCAATAACTGCAGGATTCCGAACCCTACCTATCACTGGTTCGCCTCCTCTCGGCGCCCAGAACTTGTCAAGCGTTGGCGAAACCAACCGCATTGCCGCTTCTTCAGAAGACATGTAGAGGAAATCACCCTTAGTCCCTGCCACAAGGGGACGAAGCTTGATTCTATCAGTAAGGCCAATCATCTCTCCGTGATGTGCCACGAGAACGCCGAATGGACCATTCATCAGCAAGCTTCCATAGGTTTGACGAAGGACTGTGTACAGACGACGCTGTTCAGGCTCCATCTCGTCGATCTCGCTCCACAAAGGTTCAGCGAATATCTTTGCCATCATCTCCACGGACAGGTGCTGCCGACGTATAATTAGGTCCACAGCGTAAGCCATGACTTCAGTATCTGTCTGCATGGTGCACTTGTAACCATACATCTCAAGGTAACGGCGGTTTATACCGTATGAAGAAAGTTCACCATTATGCACAACCGTCCAATCTAGTATGTTAAATGGATGAGCTCCTCCCCACCAGCCAGGGGTGTTCGTCGGGAACCGACCATGAACTGTCCACAAATAGCCTTCATATTCATCGAGGCAGAAGAACTCTGCCACGTCTTCTGGGAACCCGACACCCTTGAAGACACCCATGTTTCTGCCGCTGGAAAATACAAAGGCTTTACCTGTTTCAGTGTTGATTCGCATAACTGTCTGTATTACGTAATCGTCAACCGTCTGTTTCTCAGGTTGACCCTTCTTTGGCTCCACGAAGTACCGCCAGACCCGAGGCGGGTCGTGAACGTCAGCAGGTCGCGTCTGCATTTCCTCGTCATAGATTATGTTAAATCGAGAAGCCAATATCCTGTCAGTTCGCTCTTTCGCCTCTTTGCCCAAATACATGATGTGTAGAGCATAATAGTCTTTGAAGTCGGGGTATATCCCATAAACCGCGAAGCCTCCCCCCAAGCCGTTCCCCCGATCATGCATATTCGCTATTGCCCTGACCGGGTCTGTTGAAGAGAACCTTTTTCCTTCGAGGTTCATCATGCCAAATATGGAGCAGCCAGCGAAGTCCTTGTCGTCGCCAAAATGATTGTTGACTTTACCTAAGTCTTTCATCGTATATACCCTTGACACATTGTTTTTCTCAAGGATGCTGGGAGCACAGCTAAGCCAAAGGCTTCGGAGATCAGCTCTCGCTTGAATTTCTTAACGTTGACGCGGTTTTTCATGAGATGGAAAAGTGTACCTGCTCTTTCGATTTCATTAACCAGAATTATGCCCACGACAATGTTGTCCTTCAAGACAATTTTCTTGTACAAATTTTTCTCTGGCTCATGTTTGGTCAAGATTTCGAATGTGGTTGGGTCTTTGGGGTTGGTTATCCCTATGGAGACCACTGGTATTCCGAAGTATTTCAACGAACTCATATTGGTCCCTCCTGCGTATTCGGTTTTTTTGCCAGCCATGTTATAGCCTGCTACTTTCCCTTGGGACATTGCTAGAGGCCAAAGTGGCAACAAACGGTTCTGAGTTAAAGTGAAATCCCAAGCTTCCGCAACATCGCCGCTGGCATAAACGTCTGGCAGATTCGTCTTCATGAAGTTATCCACGATGATACCTCGGTTCAGCTTCAATTCGGTTCCCGTAACAAGATCGGTGCGCGGGACCACACCGATGGCGACTATAACTGCATCGCAAGCTATCTGGTTGCCTTTCGTTAAGACTACGCCGCCCACTGCTTGGTCGTTTTTTGGGTTGCCAATGATTTTTTGTACGGATTGCCCTGCTACAATAGTTACCCCGGCTCTTCTCATTACGTCTTCCATAATGTCTGAGCCGTTTGCATCTAGGAGGAGACTGAGTATTTTGTCTTGTAGTTCTACAAGGGTTACTTTTAACCCACGCTTAACTAATGCTTCTGTTACGCTGACTCCTATAAGTCCAGCACCGATCACTACAATACTTTTGGAGTTTTCCAGCTTCTCCGCTAAACGCTCAGCGTCTGAAATAGTTGTAAACGTGAAAACCCCGTCTTTGTCCGCACCCTCTATTCTTGGACAGAACGGTTTGCCTCCGGTAGCGATGAGGAGCTCTTCATAGATGACTCGCTCTCCATTATCAAGGGTAACACGTTTTTTTGGGAAGTCTATAGTCATAGCTTTTCTTCCTAACAGCTCTTGAACGTCGTTCTTTCTCCAGAAATCATCTTCTCGGCACATCATTTCCGGAAATGACACTTGACCGCTGACAAAATCGGAAATCATAGGGCGAGAGTAATGAGGGCAGAGTTCTTCAGAGATCACTGCAATTGTCCCAACCGGATCAACATCTCGGATTGCTTCTACTGCACCGATTCCAGCTGCTGACGCGCCAATTATCACGTATTTTGGCATTATGGTCTTACCTCTTTGACTGTCAGAGCGCGGTTTGGACAATTAGCAACGCAAGCCGGGCTTTCAAGTTCTTGGCATAGGTCGCATTTCGCAACGACTTTGCCCGAGATATCCATTTTCAACGCGCCGTATGGACAAACCATCACGCAGGTCCAACAACCTATGCACTTGTCTTTGTTATGTTTGATTAGTCCAGTTTCTTCGTCTACAGTCATTGCACCAGAAAGGCAGGCGATCACGCATGGTGCATCCTCACAGTTTCTGCATTGAATGGCGAATGAAATTGGCTTGGCAACTTCGAGTCGTACCCTACTGATCGGTTTAGGAGTCTCTTTGTATGCTTTAATGATGTCTTTAGTTTTCGAATGTTGGACAGTGCAGTATACTTCGCATAGTCCGCACCCCATGCAGATTTCCTCTCTAGCTATGATTCTTTTCATACTTCAGTTACCCTCCTTGGTTTCAGAAGCCTGAGCAAAGGCGCACTCACTGAATCACGACTGATTTGGACAAAAGTGAGTTTCACGCATCTCGCTCTAAACTTTTCATTCTAGCCTATAGCCTCTTAATGTACCGGTTTACTTCCCATTCTGTCACTTGCATGCGGTATAGATCCCATTCTTTTCTTTTTTCGCTCAAGAAGTTCTCAAATAACGTTTCGCCGAGCGTCTCTCGCATTAGTTCACTGCTCTCAAGTTCGTCGAGTGCTTCTTTGAGTGATTCGGGCAGAGATATGATGTTCTTAGCTTTTCTTTCCTCGTAGCTCATGTGGTAAACGTTTAGTTCCACGGGTGAACCTGGATCGATCTTGTTTCTGATTCCGTCTAGCCCCGTTGCGAGTAGAACAGCAAACTGCAGGTAAGGATTTCCAGATGGATCAGGGCAGCGAATTTCGCACCTCGCCGCTGTCTTCTTTCCGCCAAAGTTGGGGACCCTGATGAGTGGTGACCGGTTCTTATGCGCCCACGCAAGATAGACAGGTGCTTCGTAACCTGGAACTAGCCGTTTGAAGGAGTTGGGCCAAGAAGCCAGAACCGCGCACATGGCACGTCCGTGCGCAAGTTGTCCCCCAATAAAATTCATGGCTGCTTCCGAAAGGTAGCCTGAATCTGCGTCTTCGGCAAAGAAAAGGTTTTCCGTTGCATCCGAATTCCAAAGACTCTGATGAATGTGCATTCCTGAGCCATTTATGCCCGCGAAAGGTTTTGGCATGTAGGTGGCAATGTAACCGTTCATTGCAGCCACGACTTTGGTGATCATTCGCATTGTTAAGGCTCTGTCAGCTGTTACTAGTGCTTCATCATACTTGAAATCTATCTCGTTCTGCCCCAATGCCACCTCGTGATGTGAAATCTCGATCTCTATCCCAAAATGTTCAGCTGTGTCGGCAATGTCCCTGCGCAGATCATCAGTCACATCTCCGGGGTGATAGTCGAAGTAGCCGGCTAGATCGATTGGTGTGGGCAACTGAGAGTCGTTCTCTTTCACTACGAAAAATTCTTGTTCAGGAGCGCAAACATAACTGAAACCTGCTCCGGCACACCTTGCAAGGGCACGCTCGAGTATATACCGCGGGTCTCCCTCGAAACGTTTGTCCTCCGGGGTGTAAACATCGCAGATTAGCCTGCATGAGGATTTTTCCTTAGGTCGCCAAGGCAGAGTCGCGAATGTTGTAGGGTCAGGATATAAGACCATGTCTGACTCTTCGATTGGCCTATAACCTGTAATTGAAGATCCGTCGAAGGATTGGCCACTCTCAAAGATATTCTCGATATTCTTCGAGGTCACGGCAAGGTTCTTTATAATACCATTTATGTCTGTGAACTGGAGCCTTACGAACTTTATATCTTGCTCCCTGATCGATTGAACTACTTCCGTCACACTCTTTTTCCATATTGCATCTTTGAAATTCTTCATTCGTGTTCATCCCCGTTATATCATTACAACATACTAAATTGGAGAGATACATCGATTGTATTCTATATAACCATATTGAAAATCATTTATATGTAATGTAAGATAATACATAATCTATATGAAACATATGTATGTCGAGGATTGTGGTATAGAAAGAATTACGTCTCCAGAAAAGTCAAATTGGAAAGAGGAAGTCATGAAAAACCACTTCGGAGTGTGCCGAATTCTATAGTTTATCCTAAAGCACGGCAGCGCATGTAACTCCACAATCGTTTATATCGTGTATTTTGGTCTATGTACATAAGAAATATATTCAACAGTCTTAAATAGAGACTGTGCGTTTGTTCACGGCAAACATCGTTTGATTCCAAAAATCTAAGAATTGCATAGTGGAGAAAAAGAGAATGAGTGAACGGGTACAGAAGAATAGTTCCTATTTGAATGGAAAATCAACTGTTGGAACGATGACTCGCGTGAAGGACACTAGCACCGTAAGTGGGATGTGCCCTCTATGCATCCACGATTGTCCAATCATGTGCGAGATTAGTCTATCCGCATTTAGAGGCCGCGAAGCTCTCTATCCGGAACCAGCACAATACGGAACCAGCACAGCTGGATCACTGAAGAATTACGGACTTGATTGGTCTCACTTCAACATTCAAGCCAGCGTTTTCGATGTCCACGGAATCAAAGAAAGTTCTGAAGTGGCTATATTTCCAAACGTAAATATTGAAACCAAGATTGGCGGCATATCACTCAAACTGCCCATAATGACAGGAGCCTTTGGTTCCACAGACGTAGCAAGGGTCAACTGGGATGGCTTGGCAATTGGTGCTGCACTATCAGGAGTAATGATAACCATCGGAGAAAACGTTTGCGGCATGGACACGGAAGTCAAAATGGAGAACGGAAAACTTGCATCTTCGAAGGAGTTGAAGCGAAGAGTCGATGCGTTCAGAAAGTTCTGGGATGGTAAAAACGGTGATGTAGTGGTTCAGACAAATGTGGAAGACCAGAAACTGGGCGTAGACGTGTACGCTCTTTCCAAGCTTGAGGTTAATGTAATTGAGAGAAAGTGGGGTCAAGGTGCCAAAGCCATAGGTGGCGAGGTGCGTATAAACAATTTAGATAAAGCGATATTGCTAAAGAAGAGAGGTTACATTGTAATTCCGGATCCTGAAGATCCGGTGGTTCAGCAGGCTTTCAAGGATGGAGTCTTTTCCACTTTTGAAAGACATAGTAGGGTCGGAATACCCAAAGAGAAACCGTTCATTGAAGATATAGACTGGCTCAGGAAACAGGGTGCAAAACGGGTCTTCCTGAAGACGGGTGCATATAGACCATCCGCGGTCGCTTACACAATGAAGTTTGCTTCTGAAGCCAAAATCGACGCTCTATCATTCGATGGCGCAGGCGGCGGAACAGGCATGAGCCCAGTACCAATGATGGACGAGATGAGCATACCCACAGTCTATCTGGAGGCAATTGTACTCAAATGCGCTCAATTACTGAAGAATAAAGGTCGCCACGTTCCAGACCTTGTTATGGCAGGGGGATTCATAGAAGAAACATCTATCTTCAAGTCAATAGCAATGAGCAATTTCAACGGAGAACCGTTAGTAAAAGGAGTGCTCCTTGGACGTTCTCCTATAACAGCTGCCATGAAGGCTAACTACTTCAAACTGCTTGCAGAGCAAGGTAAGTTGCCGAAAAGCTTCGCAGATCGCTACGGCACTAATCCCGAAAAGTTTTTCATTTCAGCCCCCAGTCTTAAAACGACTTATGGCAGCCGGTTTAGCGAAATACCATTGGACGCAATCGGTGTTTACACATACCTAACAGATAGAATCGGAGTTGGACTAAAACAGCTAATGGCCGGTACGAGAAAGTGGAAGCTGAGTCTTCTTGAAAGAAACGACCTTATGAGTCTGTCAGAGAGAGCTGCAAAAGTCACCGGGATCCCCACGGTCGAAGAAGTCGAGAAGGGTGCTATAGAGAAAATCCTTGAGTAGACAACCCCTTCTTCTTTCATTTTCATAAAAATCGATAGTCGGCAAAATCACAGAATAAAATCTTATTTACTTCTTTCCCAAAGTAATCACGGGGTTGGTCAAATACCAAACGACGAAGAAGCAGGAATAGAAAAAGAATTATATAAAGAAATTCAAGGCATCGAAAAACATTATCAAATTATCGAGAAATATCTTTCGGGGACAGAATATGACGCCGTCTACGTAATTCAAACCTTGAGAGATTTCAAGAATACGCTCAACAAAATCAGCGCACACATCCTTACACTATACACGTTAAGAGGTCAAAAAACCAAAATCACATGGGACTCCCTTCTAACCAACATAGACAATGCTATAGCGGCAATTCAAACCACTTCCCGTCAGCCTAGAGCAACAATCGAGTTATCCCTGAAAATATCTGACCCCAAAATAGAACAAGTCATGTCTTATCTCTCATCCCTGGAAGCATCTCTGATATAGAACCGATCAGTCCCTTAGAATAGTCCTTCCAAATCGAACGAATCAACCCTTATTGAATGGATCCTGGCTACTCTTCAATATTGTAATGGCTCAACGAGATTCCATGAGAGAGAGTTTGTTAATGTACTCTCTCACGGTCATTTTTCGTTTCTTCGCAATTTTCTTTATCGCACTGTTTACGCCCGTAGTGTATTGAACAGCTTTCTTAGGCTTGTTTGCTATTGAGGCAGGTATTTTCAGATTGTTGGCCACTTTTCTTAAAACAAGTTTTCTCAGCGAGTCTTGCCTCCTTTCAATCTTGAACTCAAGAGGAATCTTGATGGCGAATTTGACGACTTGATACGCTGCAAAAGGCAAACGTAATTCTACGTTGTGAAAACCACAAATCTTGGCGTCTCTTTCGATGTTTGTCTCGTGAAGCCTACGGACATCATCAAACATGACTTTTCTAACCTCTTCACCTCCACGCAGAAAATACTGGTTAATGTACCTTTGATAGCCCCCGAAAAGCTCGTCAGCGCCCTGCCCCGCCAAAAGTACGTGAAATCCCTCTTCAGCCGCCTTTTTCGCCGTCCAATACAACGGCACTCCTATGCTCGCCTTTACTGGATTATTTTCTTCGATAATTCCAACGACCTCAGGCAAGACATTCTCCACATCCTCTTCCGAGTACAGATGAACCTCGATCGGCAGGTTCAGGTCAGCAGCTGCCTTCCTTGCTTCGATAGTTTCTAGCTGGTTTTCCAAACTCACATGGAAAAGACGCACATTCGCAGAGCATTTTTTGGCAAGAACCGCAACGAGACTGCTATCGAGTCCTCCTGAGAATGCCACAGCAATTTTCCTCGTTCCACCCACTCGTTCACAAACGGCTTTTTCCAATAAACTTTGAAGCTTTTCCGCTCCCACATCCATGGTCATAGGTTCTGGTTTACAATAACGGAGTGTCTTGACGGGTTTGAACTCAAACCCTTTTTTATCGACAACCGCAAGATTTCCCGCTGGAAAACTTTGAGGCTTTTCGATCCCGAGTTTCCATAAAGACTTTCGGCTGGAAGCTAATGCTGCAATTGTCTCATTTTCTCCGTAAAAAAGTGGCTCGACACCTATGGAGTCCCTTCCGGCAATAATCCTGTCTTTTTCTAGGATTTGGAAAGTGAAATCTCCCTCTGTGTTTTCAAGCATTGCTTCTCCCAGTTTTACAAGGTTTTCCTGCGGGAGATTTTCCGTGACGAAATGATCTGCCAACATTTGACTGGGTGAGTATAGTTTTCCCTCAAAAACCATCGTCGCGTCATTCATCCTAATAAACTGCTGTTTGGGATGTTGATGATGTTTTGAAGGTCTCCAGCTCACCACCGTAGGTCCGGTTAGAATAAGTTTCTTCAAGCAATCCCCGTTTTTTCCGTGAGTTATTGTAGAGAAAGTAGCTGATTTGAAACTCAAGTCTTCCTCTGTGTGCATTGATTCGAGGCGGGTTAGTAGAATGTCTGTATCTTTTTCTCGTTTGTTCAATACGGTAACGGTTGTTGTGATGTTGGCAGGGCCTCCGCGTCGATTTGGTTTGTTACCATTTGGTAAGACATTAATCCCTAATCAGCGTATCCTTTTGAAGAGGGATTGCAACTTGCCAATTCTTCCAATAGATACAGGTCGTTACGGAACAAACGAAATGCGCAGAGTCTTCGAAGAAGAGACTCGTATTCAAAAAATGCTCGATGTTGAGGCTGCGCTTGCTTTGGCGCACGCCGAGGTGGGCAATATCCCGTTTGAAGACGCTGAGAAAATTGCTGCTATGGCGTCGCTTAAACATGTAAAAGTTGCTCGTGTGAAGGTAATCGAGAAGGAAATAAAACATGATTTAGCGTCTTTGGTGCGTGCCTTGTCTGAGGTTTGCGGTCCAAGCGGAGCCTATGTTCATTTGGGCGTTACAAGCTATGATATAGTCGATACCGCAAATGCTCTGCAATTGAAGGAAGCCTTAGAACTTATAGAAGAGAAACTAGTGACGCTCAAGTGCACTCTGCAGGAGCAGGCTGGGCAGCACAAGGATACAGTCATGATGGGAAGGACGCATGGCCAGCATGCACTGCCGATCACTCTAGGATTTAAGTTTACAGTGTGGGGGCGAGAGGTTGAGAGACACTTACAGCGTCTCAACGAGTGCAAAAAGAGGGTCATAGTTGGAAAGGTGAGTGGAGCTGTTGGCACTCAAGCCGGCTTGGGAAGACATGCCCCGCGTATTCAAGATTTTGTAATGAAGAAGCTTGGAATTCATGCTGCGGAAATTTCGACCCAGATTGTTCAGAGAGATCGTTATGGTGAGCTCGTCAGTCTCTTGGCAATTATGGCTTCTTCTCTTGAGAACTTTGCAACTGAAATCCGCGAACTTCAACGTCCCGAGATTGGGGAGCTGTTCGAGTCTTTCGAGGTTGAGAAGCAAGTTGGGAGTTCTACCATGCCCCATAAACAGAACCCTGAGACTTGTGAAAGAATTTGCGGATTAGCACGAATTGTTCGAAGTCTTGTAATTCCCAGCTTAGAAGATATGGTAACGTGGCATGAGAGAGATTTGACTCAGTCCTCGGCGGAGCGGTTCATTCTTCCAGAATCATGTATCATAACGGATTACGTTCTTGCCTTGATGAACCATGTTTTGGTCAACCTGAGAGTTGACGAGCAACGAATGCTAACGAACATAGGTTTAACCCAAGGACGTTCTATGTCCGAGGCGGTTATGATGGCACTAGTTCGGGCGGGAGTAAACAGGCAAGAAGCTCACGAGCTGTTGAGGAAGTTGACAATGAAAAGTGCACTCGAGAAACGCCCGTTCAAAGAGGTGCTTCTTGAAGACAAGTTTGTGTGTGAAAAACTATCTGAGAAGGACATCGGCAGAGCACTGGAACCTAGAAACTATCTTGGTACCGCTACAAAGCAAGCTGAGTCCTTTGCTAGAAATGAACATTAGAATTCGTTTAAGGCCTTCTGTTTCCATTCTTCGCTTTCCAGTCTGTCCCAAACGTCTTTCTTGACGAAGCCTCCAACTTGCTCTTTGATCTTTTTAGCTAGTCTCGGTCCGACAAGTGGCAGGTTCGTCAAATCCTCTAGCGATGCGTGTCTTATGTCCTCGATTGTCTTGTAACCGGCGTTGTAAATAATTCGTCCGCGCACTCGCCCAATTCCCTCCAATTTGACTATGGGCAAGAGTTCCTTCCGTACTCCTTTGGTTACTCGTTCAACAAGTTCAATCGTTAAGGGAAGAATATCCTTCTTTCCGAGAAGCACTGCAAGCTCATGGGTAGCATGAAGCAGCCATTTGGCATTCTCAATGGTCCTGTAAAGATCTCCTGGTTGGGCATTAAACTTCTCAAAGAGTGTTTCCTCAGTTATTTCGTCAGCCCAGCTCTCCAAGACAATTGCAGTTTTGATCTCTCCGAGAAATTCTTGGTAAGCAATATTGTCGTCCCATTCGTTAGGGATTTCAACCATTAATTCTTCTCTGTGCTTTTCCATTATGACAGCCATCTCGTCAAGTTCACGGGCGTAAGGTCTCATTACAGGACCCATGTCCGGTGTGTGTGAGATCAAATGAAATAGGCTAAAATCAGTCAAGAAGGAAGGCTTGTTTTCCAAGGCAGTTCGTATTACGACTGCTGACATGGGGTCTATGTAAAGCTCGCTCACTCTCTTGCCGAACTTCGTAGCGTAAATGTTGTCTCCGACAACGTCGATCATTTCTTCGTCATACAGATACTTCAGAATTTTACCTATAATGCTCTTAATGGCCTTAATGTCGTACTGGTAAGCATAAAACGTTCTTCCGAAGAACTCATAGATGCCATTTTCTGTATGTGCAAAGTCTGACGCCACTGTTGCTAAAACGTGACCTCTGATTATCTTTTCAACAGCTAGCCTAGACCAGATTCTTTCCGGTCTTGCTAAAACATAACTATCCATCAGATAGTCAGCTTCATCTGCGGTCTTGGCGATTAGAACAGCCTCGCCCACCTTGTCGTATTTGGGTCTTCCAGCTCTCCCCGCCATCTGTTTGTACTCCAAAACGCTTATGGGGTAATACCCATAACCTGGCTCCCACCGTCGATAGTCTTGTATGACAACTGTACGTGCTGGAAGATTCACTCCAAAGGCCAAGGTGGGAGTGGCAGTTAGTATTTTTATTCTTCCCTGCCGAAACAAACCTTCAATCAATCTGCGATGAATGCCAGCCAAACCTGCGTGGTGAAAGGCCGTTCCACATTTGACAAGTTCAGCTAGGGACTCGCTGATTCGTGTTCTTTCGCCTGAAGCCAAGATCTTCTCTGCCTCTTGGTCTAATGTCCTCTTCATTGGTTTTGAAAGGACCTCGCACGTGTGCTCTGCGATTTTTTTGGCTGAGTTTACACTGTTCTTTCTCGTTGATGCAAAAACTAACGCTTGACCGCCGTTTTTTACAGTGTTCAGAACCATGTTTATCGTTGCATCGCGTGTCCTTTTCTCGATTTTTTTGGCGTCTCCATCTTTGAATTGGACTTCCTCATGCAAAAGCACGCCCTCTTTCAAGGAAACTGGTCGCCATTCCGTTACGACATAATCGGATTTCAACCAGCCTGCAATCTCGTCGACATTGTTTATGGTGGCGCTTAAAGCCAAAATCTGTATTTCCGGATTGACCTGTAGGAGTCGAGCCAGTACTATTTCTAATGTAGGTCCCCTCTCGGCTTCGTTCAAGAGGTGTACCTCGTCTGCAACTATCAACGATATTTCGTCCATCCATTTGGCTCTGTGTCTCAAGAGAGAGTCCGCTTTCTCGTTCGTCGTTACTATGATATCATATTTCTCCAGCCATGAGTCACTACTGTCAAAATCTCCAGTGCTGATCCCTACACTTATTCTTCTTCCATTAGGCTTCTTGATTACAGTATACTTCTTGAAATCTTCAAATTTCTCGCTCGCGAGGGCTCTCAAGGGAGACAAATAGATTACTTTACCATTCTTCTCCAAAATGTGTTTCAGACTACAAAGCTCGGCAATCAATGTTTTTCCTGATGCAGTTGGACTCGCCAAAACAAGGTTCTTGCCTTCCAAAACCCCTGATTTTATGGCTTCTTCTTGGGGAGGATAGAGCTCTATCATCCCAGAGTTCGACATAATCTCTTTGACCGGATCAGGCAGGGATAACTCGGTTATTTTCAATCAAACACGCCGTTTGTTTCAATTTGTTTACAGGAATAATTGAAATGGTGATTTATAGTGTTAGTCCCGGAGGAGTTAACAATAGACGGTTACATTTTTCTATTTGGAGAACATAGTACATCGATGGGAAATTGCCCTTTTCTAAGATAGGTTGTGAGACTGAATGGTAGAAAACGTAAGAGAATTACTCAAAGCCCACGAGAACATCACTCACGAGGTTTACTTGGACAACGAAAACTCAACAATGGTGCCTCAAGAGGTGGTTGAGGCCATGAGGCCTTATTACAGCCAGCTGGCCTATGGCAACCCAAGCCTTACACATAAACCCGGTTGGGAAGCGTTCGAGATCATAATGGAGTCGGCTCAAAAAATCAGCAAATTTTTGGGCACAAAAATCCTCGAAGAAATCACTTTCACTCCAGGCGAGACAGAAGCAAACAACCTAGCTTTAATGGGCTCAGCGTTTGCCATGAAAAACAGGGGCAAGAAAATCATAGTCTCAGAGATTGAACCCATCAACGTTCTACACGTTGCTGAGATGCTGCAGAAATTCGGGTTCACAACAACCAAGATTCCAGTTGATCAAGAAGGCTTGATTGACCTTTCAAAACTGCATGACTCCGTAGACAAAGAAACAATCCTGGTAAGCATTTCAGCGGTTAACAATGAAATCGGAACAATACAGCCGGTGAGGGAGGCGTTGGAATTGGTCAAAGACAAGAACCCTGAAGCACTCTTCCACACCGACGCCTCTGATGCATACGGTAGAATCCTCCTCGATGTTCAAAATTTGAAAACGGATATGGCAACCGTAAGCAGCTACAAAATTCTCGGTCCGCGAGGGATTGGAGCTCTCTATGTACGGGAAGGCATAAACATGGAAAGAATTATAGAAGGCCAAATCGGCACACAAAAACTGTGGCCAGGCATTGAAAACACACCCTTAATCGTCGGCTTCGCAAAAGCTAGCGAACTGGCGTTTCAGAATTTTGAGTCAAATGTAAACCGCATGAGCACGCTTCGTGATAAGCTGGTGAACGGCATATTTGAAGAATTATCCGATGTGAAGTTCAATGGGCCGAGAGGAGATAAAAGAACGCCTGATAATGCAAACATCAGTTTTCTAAGGTGCGAAGGTGAAGCGTTGACGATTGAATTAAGCCTCAAAGGCATCTATGTCTCAAGCGGCAGCGCATGTAGCAGAAGGCTTCTTCAGCCTAGCCATGTCCTGGTGGCGATAGGTCGAAGATTCAGCGAAGCACATGGGAGCATACTGATGAAAACTACACGAAATCATACAGAAGAAGATATAACCTATGTTTTGAAAGTATTACCAGCGGCTGTAGAAAGAATAAGAGGAATAGTTGGTTCAACAGGAGTTGATTGAAAATGTCACGAATACCCTTACCTTATAACCCGAAAGTTCTCGACCTTTTCAGACACCCTAAAAATCTAGGAAAAATGGATGATGCCACTGTCACAGCAGTAGCAGGAAATCCAGCGTGCGGGGACATGATCACCTTCTATCTTAAAATCAATGAAGAAGAAGTAATAGAAAGAGCCACTTTCGAAAGCTACGGTTGCGCAGCAAACATCGCCACTTCTAGCATTGTAACCGAGATGATTAAAGGACTTGCTCTGAAAAGCGCTTGGGAAGAAGTAACCTGGAAAAAAGTAACCGAAGAAGTTGGCGGTCTACCAAGCATAAAATTCCATTGTGGCGTTCTCGCCGTTGGTGCGTTGAAAAGAGCAATAAGAAAATACTATGTGGATAAAGGAAGTATTCCCCCCTGGCTACCTAACGAACTGACTTTTGAGGAAAAGCAAGCAGTAGAGGAAGAAGAGTTGGCAAAAATGCTTTCCAAGAGGTTGAAGGGTCAGGGAGAAAAATAGTCTTTGGATCCTAACAAGGTTCGCGAAGATTTCCCAATTCTAAAACGTGCAATCAATGATAATCCACTTATTTATTTTGACAACGCGGCTACTACTCAAAAGCCTCGTCAAGTAATCCAAGCCATTATAGACTTTTACGAGATGCATAATGCCAATGTCCATCGAGCTGTTCACACACTTTCTTTAGAAGCAACAGAACTTCATGAAAAAGCTAGAGACAGAATTTCAAGATTCATAAATGCGATGGACTCAACCGAACTTATCTTTGTCAGAGGCACCACTGAAGCGATCAATTTGGTTGCCTATTCGTGGGGACTTCATAACTTGGGTGTTGGAGATGAAGTTCTGCTCTCTTTGATGGAACACCACAGCAACATTGTTCCATGGGAGATCGTATCAAAAATCAAGGGATTCGCAATTAAATATGCGAAAGTTCACGCTGACGGAACATTGGACCAGGAGGACTTCATAAGCAAGTTTTCCAGCAAGACAAAAATGGCTTGTTTGAGCCAGGTCTCAAACGTGAGTGGAGCAATCAACGACGTGAAGAAGATCGCAAGGCTGGTTCATGAGCATCATGCTCTGCTTCTAGTGGATGGAGCGCAGTCTGTTCCACACATGCCAGTAGACGTTAAAGACCTGGATGTAGATTTTCTGGCTTTTTCTGGGCATAAAATGCTTGGGCCTACGGGAATCGGGGGTCTCTTTGGTAAAAAAGAATTACTTGAAAGGATGCCGCCGTTTCAAGGCGGAGGAGAAATGATTAAGGAAGTTGTCTTCGGTCAGGAGAGAGGACGATGCGACATATCGTGGAATGAGCCGCCGTGGAAATTTGAAGCGGGAACCCCGAATATAAGCGGAGGTATTGCTCTTGGCGAAGCTGTAAAGTATCTTCAGCGGATAGGAATGGGTGAAATATTCCAACACGAGCGAGAACTGAACGAACACGCTGTAAAGGGATTGCGGGAATGTACTAAGGTGAGAATTCACGGTCCCAGCGATTTGTCTTTGAAGTGTGGGATAATACCTTTCACGGTGGATGGTTTGTCTTCGCACGACGTTGCACTCTACTGCGACAATTATGGTATAATGATTCGAAGTGGCTATCACTGTGCACAACCCCTTCATCAGGTTTTCAACCTGTCCTCTTCGGCTCGAGCTAGCTTCTACATTTACAATACGCGTGACGAGATCGATCGCTTCATAGAGGTCTTGAAGGAGATCGAGCAGCTCTAATGTCGTCAGTTGACGATTTCGTGGCGAGAATTGAAGGCACTTGCGGAGCCGAAAAACACGTAATTGTAGTATTCAAGTATGACAAGAAAGACGAAGCAATAGCCAGAATCCGCAAAAACGCACAACTCAAAAACTCTATTGCTGGGATAATATTCGAAATGGTTTTCAAAGACACTTCTTTTCGTGTTTATGCAAGCGGCAAAGCAATTTTCAGAAGCGTCAAGGATAAGAAAGAATTGTATGATCTCTTGGCTGCTCTTCTCGTTTAACCATATTCACCGTGGTCCGGTGACCTCTATAATCGCCAGTTTCTTCAACTTGCTCTGCAGTTTTGAGATATTTCTTTCACCACAAAATCCATCTGGGATTTAGAAATTGTGGGGAACAACGGTAGAGACATGATTTCTTTGGAGATGCGCTCTGCAATTGGAAACCGTTGTTTCCCGTAGCCTGACTTCTTATACAACGTTAAAAGGTGCAGGGGAGTGAAGTGGACGCTTGGGGATATTCCTTTTGCGCTGAGTCTTTTGAATAGTTCGTTTCTATCAATGCCGAATTTCTGTTTCAAAACGCGAATTACGTAAAGATGGTACAAGTGGTTTCGATCTTTTGCCTCATTTGGCAAAATCATCCCTTCGATTCCAGTGAGCTTCTGTGTGTAGTATTTTGCCGCTTCTTCTCTTTTTTTATTGATCTCGTTTATTCTCTTTAGCTGGGATATTCCCAACGCTGCTTGAACTTCATTCAATCGATAGTTGTAGCCGAGATCCACGACGTCGTAGTACCAGCTGGCGTTGTTCTCTCTAGCAAAGGCAGTTTTGGTCATTCCATGTTCTCTTAAGAGCTGCATCTTGTCAGCGATAGTCTTGTCCTGTGTGGTGGCCATTCCGCCTTCTATCGTGGTGATTATCTTCGTGGGATAGAAACTGAAACAGCCGACTGCGCCGAAAGTTCCAACGTTCTTTCCTTTGTACACGGCGCCTAATGCGTGGGCACAGTCTTCGACAACTTTAATGTTGCGGTCTTCAGCAATTTCCATTATTTCTTTCATGTCGCAAGGCTGGCCTCCGTAATGGACAACAATTATGGCTTTGGTCTTCTTGGTTATTTTTCCCTCGATTTGTTTGGGAGATATGTTGAGAGTTTTTTCGTCTATGTCGGCGAATATGGGTTTTGCGCCAACAAACAGAGGCGCGTTGGCGGTTGCTGCGAAAGTCAAGACTGGAACGATAACTTCGTCTTTGTGGCTTATGTTTAATGCACGCATGGCTAAGTGCAAAGCGGCAGTACAACTACTGACCGAAACACTGTGATTTGCACTCGTGTAGGCTGTAAACAGTTTTTCAAACTCTTTTGCCTTTGGTCCTCCCGTCAACCAACGAGAATTTAGCACTTCGAGAACAGCTTTTTTGTCCTCTTCAGTTATCCATGGGACAAAAAAAGGTACTTCGCTTTCCGCTTTGTCCATTTTCTCAACCTCAAGTTGGCTCGTTTCATACACCTAATACTTTATCGAATATTTGTGCTAGTTCCTGAGTCAGGAATTTCCGATTGTAGACGTCTATGTTGCCTTTGCCTCTAAATGGGTCTCCCTTAGTCCATTGTTCATAAAATGTTGACATTGCCTTCTTAATCGAAGGAATATCCCGTGGGGAGACAACTGCACCAGCGTCCAACGATTCTATAATTTTTGCTGCCAAACCTTTTGTTGGGACAATGGCAATTATGGGCCTTCGCGAAGCAAGGTATTCAAACAGTTTTCCAGTGAGAATGCCTTCTCCCCCTGGGCCTTCAATAGTTATAAGCAAAAGTAGAGCTTCCGAATTCATCATATGTTCTATGGATTTCTCATGAGAAACGTAGTCAATGAGTTCTACGTTTTCTTTTAATCCATATTCCTCGACGAGCTTCGGAGTTTCCCTTCCGAAATTGCCGACGAACCTTGCTTCCATTTTTTCTCTCAATTTCCTGTTTTCTTCAAATAATTCTTTCAAAGCAGATAAGAATGGTTTTGCAGTGAGCAATCCATATATGGAGCCGATAAAAGTAATCCTGAACTTGCCTGGGTTAGGGTATATTCTCACATTCTTGAAATCATCTGGGTCAAAACCATTCGTTATGGTCTCAATTTTCGATTTCAGAAATGGGTAACGCTCCCTTAGGCTATTTTTGATTGACTCAGTCGCTACGGTCACAAAATCAGCTTGACTTAAGACCTTCTCCTCCATTTTCCTTTCAATCAATCTGTGAACTTGAGTTGGATATTTTATGAAAACGTTATCTGTCCAAGGATCTCGGTAGTCGACTATCAGTGGCTTTTCGGTTTTCTTTTTAAGCAGAAAGCCTATAAGCAGACTTGTCCACGCTGGCGATGTCGCGTAGATCGCGCCTATCCTTTCTCTTTTTATGAGATTAGCACCCGCAGAAACGGCGGTGGGTAGCCACCCAATATTTTCGTCTGGCACGTAAAGCCATTTCAGATTAACGTGAAACAGCCGTCGTGGGACCCTAAGTATTCTATGTTCCAGAGAAAGCGTTCTGTAGACCTTTGCCTCTGGAGGAATTTCCTTCAACAATGTGGGATCTTTTGGCCTATACATTGGGTTCTTAGCCGTCAAAACGTATGGTTGGTAACCGAATTGAGGCAGATACTTTGTAAACGATAAAGTCCTGAAGACTCCGCCTCCGCCCAGAGGCGGAAAATGATAAGCAATAACCAATACTCTTTTCATATGATCCCGGTTCCATGTTTTTGTCATGTTGCGGTATATATTTAGTTCACTATTTTTGCGCCTTTTGACAGTCTTCAATGAAGAGCCGCTGCTTCTACCTTAGGGGGTTTGCGACACAGAACGATAATATTGCTGGCGCTGGCAAGCCAGGAATCTGCAAACCTGTTCAATATTTCCAGCAATTGCCGAGTTATCTTTTCTTTGAAGATTGTGTCATAAAAGCGCAAGATTTTTGTCAGAAAAGGCGGAAAAAACCCTGAGCCTCTTTTCTCCAGAATTTGAAAATTAGCGTCGGCAACAAGGCCTTTAATTTCGGATGCCGTGTATGCTGCCGTGAAGCTATCTGGAATGGTTCTTCGGAACATAGTGTGAATATTTTGGGTTGTTGGAATCGAGGTCAAGAGATGTCCATTGTCTTTTAATACACGATTAATTTCGTGAAGGGTCATTTTCTGATCTGACACATGTTGAAGCGTTGACAAACAAAGGACCAGGTCAAATATCCCGCTTCTGAAGGGCAAATACTCTCCAGTCGCCTGGCAAAGGAATAGGGATGTTTTCTTTATTTTTGCCTCTTTGATGGCTTTTGCAAGAGAGATATCTTTGAGTGGATCTACTCCGTAGCATTCCCTTTTCCGTTCTGATAATGCGATGAGGTAGCCTC
>Ga0316628_100000321_pt1 | contig 29849 bp, 22 predicted proteins | sample OWC_Aug_M2_C1_D5_FD_207648 | JGI IMG/M metagenome (GOLD analysis project Ga0316628, IMG submission 207648) | Wetland soil microbial communities from Old Woman Creek delta, Ohio, United States - OWC_Aug_M2_C1_D5_C | ecosystem: Environmental > Terrestrial > Soil > Wetlands | place: USA: Ohio...
CCGCGAGGATCAGTTCCGACACCTTCGCACGGATGGTGTAGTCCTGGTACGCGGGCAGCGCAACCGCCGCCAGAATGCCGATGATCGCGACCACGATCATCAGTTCGATCAGCGTAAAGCCACGTTGTAGCCGTTTCATGCGCTCTCCTTTTGCAGATACGGAAATCTTCCCCACAGATCTATTTGCAATCGTCATGCCCGTCGGCTGCGCTCACCGTCAGCGACCGGACAGGCGAGCGGCCGGATGATAAATAACCGCCTGAATTAAAGCCATTTAAAGAAACTCTTCGGTTGGCCAGCGGCCAGCATCCCTAGACACAGCAACAGCTGTTGCCTGTGAACAACGTCACATAATTTCGATGACAATTTATGTCAGTTGACGCCTATGGGATGGTTCCCTGCGACAAACTTTGTCCCAGCTCCGACGTGACCGACCGGATGACCTGCTCCCAATCGCCGCGCGACGGCTGGCGCAGCAGGCGCGCCGCGGGATACCAAGGCATCAGCTCGCCGCGACGCCCGTAACGCCATTCGGCGACCGCGGGCACCATTACCCAGACCGGGCGCCCCAGCGCGCCATTCAGGTGAATCACCGAGGTGCACACGCTGATCGTGAGATCGAGCGCGCAGCACAGGGCGGCGGTCTCGTCGTAGTCATCGATCGCTTCCTGCCAGTGCGCGACCTCGATGCCCTCGGCCTCCCGCAGCGCGCCGAGCTCCGCCTGCGCTTCGCCGTATTGCAGGGAAACGAAATGGCATCCTGGAACGCGCAGAATCGGGAGCAGATCGCGCAACGAAAGGCTGCGCAGCTGGCGCCGCGTGGTGTGCGTGCCGCCGCGCCAGGAGAGGCCGATTTTGCGACCCGGCCCGAGCGCAGCGATGCGGGCACGCCAGTTCTCCACCTTCGCCGGATCGGCGCGCAGGTATCCCTCATGGCGCGGAAAATCCTCCAGGCGCTTGCGCAGAAACCCGGGCAGATTGCCTGCTGGCGCGTGGTAGTCGAGCAGGCCGACTTCGCGCAGCCACGTCGGCTCGAGCTCGTGCCGACTCGCGATGACCCTCACCTGGGGGAAGGACCGCCGGAACAGGGCGCTCAGCCGCTCGTCGCATTCGAGCACCACGGAGGCGCCCTGTTCGCACAGGTCCGGCATGCAGGAGGCGAACATGATCTGGTCGCCCAGGCCCTGCTCGGCGCTCACCGCGATCGTCTTTCCCCGCAGGGGCTCCCCCTTCCAGGGAGCGAACGGGATCAGCCGCGGCGCCCAGGCGCCCTCCACCTGCAGCCGGTACTGGTAGTCGGGCCAACCATGCTCGAAGTCGTGCCGGGCGAGCACCAGGTGGGCGCGGTTCCAGTGCGCGGCGAAGTTGTTCGGCTCGTAGCGCAGCACGAAGTCGTACGTCCGCTCGGATTCGGCGAAGCGACCGGTGTGGTCGTAGGCCGTTCCAAGATTGACCCGTTGCCACAGCATCGAGCGCGACGTGCCCTGCGTCAGCTTCTGCATGATCTCCAGCGCCCGGTCGTACTCCTCCAGCCTGACGCACGCGAAGCTGAGATGGTTCTGCGCCGCGATGCTGTACGGGTCGCGCTCGACCGCCCGCTCGAGCACTTCGAGCGCCTCCGCAAAACGCTCCTTCTGCAGGTAGCACAAGCCGAGCTCGGTGAGAGCCCGCGCATGATCCGGATCGCGTTCCAGCGTCTTCCTGAAATATTCGATGGCGCCATCCAGATCGCCCTTCATCTGGTGCACGGCCCCGAGCTCGGTGTAGGCGGTGGTGTTGTCCGGGTCGTAGTAGAGCGCGAGCGACAACTCGTCCAGGCAGCGCTCGAAGTCGCGCACCCGGCGGTGGAGGAAGGCGATCTCGAGGTGCGTCGCCACGTGCGCTGGGTCGCGATCGGCGGCGCGCTCGAGAAGCTGCAGCGCCGCGTCATGGTGGCCAGCGAGGCGCTCGAGTCTGCCGGCCAGGAACAGCGCGCGCGCCCGATCCGGCCGGGCATCGAGCGCCCGGTGCACCAGTCGTTGGGCTTCGGCGGCGTCGCCGTCGGCGAGCAGGCGCTCCGCGTCGTCGAGGAGGCTGTCGACCTCCGCCTCCGATCCCGCCTCAAGGCCCTGTTCGGATGCCAGCGTCATGATCGCCGCCCTTCCCTTGTCCGCACGCACCATGCGCGCCACATGTCGCGCAGCACCTGTTCAACTTCCGACGTGAAGCGCCTCCCGTCGCACAGGCTCGAGGCCGCCACACTATCGCGTAATCCGGCGCGCAGCGCAGTCAGCGTCTCCGGGCGCCCCGCAAGCGAGACCGCCGCTGCCACGTAATCGTCCTTCGAGTTCGTCACCCAATCGGTCAGCCCCGCCGCGCTCAGCAGGCTGAGGCCCGAGCGCTCGAGGGTGCTCGTTCCTGCGAGCGTCAGAACCGGCACTCCCATCCACAGCGCGTCACAGGTGGTCGTGCCGCCGTTATAGGGAAACGAATCGAGCGCCATGTCGACCTCGTGGAAAAGCGAGTAATACTCCCCCGGCCCTACCCGGCCGTGAAACAGCACTCGCTCAGGGTCCACGCCCCGCCGAGCGAAGCGCTCGGCGACGCCGCGGCGCGTCTCCCCTGCGGGCACGCCGACAATCGCGAAGCGCGCCGACGGCGCCTGCGCGCCAATCTCGGCCCAGGCATCGATCAGCTCGGCGCCGACCTTGGCGAAGTTGTTGAACGAGCCGAACGTCGGAAACCCCCGCGTCGTGAGGGGCGCGGCGCGCACCTCGGGTGCGGAGCGGGGGGGCGCGAAACACCACATCGATCCCGGCAGGCGGACGAGCTTCTCCGTGTACCATCGGTCCGCGTCGCCGATCGGATCGATATAGCGGTCGGTGATGCGATACTCGATCGCCGCGACGCCGGTACTGGCGCCGTAGCCGAGATAGGCGACCTGAACCGGCGCCGGACAGCGCGCAAACGCCGTCAGCCGGCCGCCACGCGTGTGCCCGTTCAGATCGATGAGCACGTCGATGCCGTCATTGCGCACGGCGGCGCTCAGGGCCTCGTCGTCGAGCCCGTCCGCGTCGCGCCAATCGTCTGCCTGCTCGCGAAGGCGGCGCGTCACCTCGTCGTTGCGCCCGGACACGTGATAGCAGGTCACGAAGTAGCGTGCGCGATCGCGATGCGCGAGCAGCGGCTCGATGAACGGCGCCGCCGAGGTCCACCAGAGATCCGCCGAGACATAGCCGACGCGCAGCCTGCGCTCGGGATCCGGATCGTTGGCATGGTCGCTGCGACCGAGCGAGCGCGGCGCGAAGCGCTCGCCCCAGCGAACATGCCGCGCCAGGTGTGCGGCCCGCTCGTGACGACGGTACAGCTCGTGGAACAGGCGCGCGCTTTCGCTGCGCGGATGCTCCGGCAGCAGCTCGGTGAGGCGCTCGTAGTGCTCGATCGCCCGGTCGATGTCGCCGCATTCGCGATGCACGATCGCAAGCTCCTCGATGATGCCCGGATGCTGCGGCGCGTGCGCGAGCAGCGCCTCGAGCTGCCGGCGCGCGCCGTCGTAGTCTCCCGTTTCGCGACGCAGGCGCGCCAGCTCGTGGCCGAGCGCCGGATCCCCGGGCGCCGCGGCCGACGCGGGCTCCAGCGCGGCCAGGGCATCGTGAGAGCGTCCCTCCGCGCGCAGGATCTGTGCCGCCAGGAGCGCGATCTCGCGCGCGCGCGGCTGGAGCTCGAGCGCACGAAGCAGGTGGTCGAGCGCACGGGCGCGGTCGCCTCGCCGCTGATACAGAACGCCAAGCCCGCTGTGGGCTGCGAAACTTGCCGGCTCATGCGCGAGGGCGCGCGAGAACGCGGCCTCGGCCCCGAGGGTCTCCCCCCGCCTGAGCAGCCGTGCCGCTTCGGCGCAAGCGCTGGCGGCGGCCCGCGCATTCGACGCGTCGCTGCGGCCGCCGAAAAAGTCCGATACGAGCCTGGTCAGGATTGACACGCGCTGATCGCCCCGCTGCCCCTAGGCCGCCCTTGCCTGCCAGTCGCGTAGCGCCGCAGCAACGCTGCCGACGACCTCGCCCCAATCCCCCTCGGCGCGCTGCCTGAACAGCCTGACATCCGGATACCAGGGCATGCTGTCGCCGTCGAACAGATAGCGCCAAGCCGGCGCATGCGGCGTAAGCGTCCACACGGGCCGGCCAAGGGCACCGGCAAGATGGACCACGGTCGAGCAAACCGTGATCACCAGATCCAGGCCGAGCATCAGGGCCGCGGTTTCGTCCAAGTCCGCGAGCGCCTCGTCCCAATGCCCGATTTGAACGCCGTGGAGCGTGCGCATCTGCTCCAGCTCCTCGCCCTGGACCCGGTGTTGCAGGTTGACCCACTGCACCCCCGCGACGCGCAATACCGGCAGCAACGCCTCCAGTGAAAGGGAGCGCAGCGCGCGTCCCGTCTTGTACAGGCCGCCGCGCCACGCGATCCCGACCTTCGGGCCCGGGCCGAGCGTCGCCAGGCGCTCGCCCCAGGCGGCGGCCTTGCGCGCGTCGGCGCGCAGGAAGGTGGTCGCGCGCGCGAAGTCCGCGCGCGTGCGCCGATAGCGCCCGGGGAGCGAACCGATGGGTACCCAGCAGTCGATCGCGCGGCGCAGGGAGCCGTCAGGCGCCTCGAGCTCGCGCAGGCCGCCGATGACCTCGAGCTGCGGAAAGGAGCGACTGAACAGCCCCACGAGCCGCCTGTCACAATGAACCACGCAGCGTGCCCCGGAATTCGCGAACTCATCGAGGCACGACGCGAACATGATCTCGTCGCCGAGCCCCTGCTCGCGCTGCACCAGCACGGTCTTGCCGGAGAGATCCCCGGCATCGCACAGGGGCACCGGAAGCGGCTCGAAGGGAGAGGCATTGCTGCGCAGCCTCGCCTCGTAGTTCGGCCAACCTTCCTCGAACCGCTGCATGGCGAGTTGCGCATGCGCCAAGGCGAGGCGTACGTCCGCGTTCTCAGGGTCGTGCTGCACCCCTTCCTCGGCGCACGCGATCGCACGCGCGGCATCGCCGCGCCGCAACCAAACGGCGCTCAGCGCCGCGATCACGTCGGCATCCTGCGGCGCCCGCGCGTGCGCCTGCTCGATGGCCTGCAGCGCTTCTTCGAGCCGTCCCTGGTCCTGCAGCACCATGCCGAGATTCAGCCACGCGGTATGCAAGTCCGGGCGGAGCTCCGTGGCGCGACGCAACGCTCGCTCCGCCTCATCGAGCAGTTCCAGGTCCCGGCACGCCAGGCCGAGATTGCAATGCGCCATGTAAAATTCCGGCTTCAGGAACGTGGCCCGAAGGAAGTGGCGCCGCGCCACCGCGAGCTCGCCGCGGCGCGCGACGACCAGGCCGAAGTTGTTCCATGCCTCGGGATGATCCGGATCGCGGTTGACGGCGTTCTCGAGCGATTCCTCCGCCTTCTCGTAGTTGCCCAGGATGATCTCGACCAGTCCCAGCTCGTTCCACACGTCCGCGCGGTCGGGATCGAGCGTGCTGGCGAGGCGGAAATAGAAGCGCGCCCAGAAGTGGTCGCCCGACAGGTAGTGGCACACCCCGAGGTCCAGCCATGCCTCGGCGTGCCGCGGCTTGAGGACCAGGGCGCGCCGGTAGGTCTCCATGGCGGCCTCGATCCGCCCGCGCCGGCGCAGGATCTCCGCCCGGATCACCAGGGCATCGGCGTTCTCGGGTTCGTCCGCCAGCGCTGCGCTCGCCGCGGCATCCGCCTCGTCGAAGGCGCGCGCCGCCAGCAGCCGGCGTGCCTCGTCGATGGCCGCGCTGGACGGCGCACGCGGCTCCGTGCGCTCAGGCGGCGGCTTCGGACGCGCAAAGAATTGCGAGAAAAGCGATCGCAGCATTCCGGTTCCGCGGGGCGCGCGCCGTGCGGTCCGCCGCGATCAGGACCCGATGCGCTCGTTGCTGATCTTCTGGGCCTCGGGCGAAGACCGCGAAAAGATGTGCGCCTGCCAGACAATTCCGGGGCGCTTGGCGGCAGCGCCCTGAAAGATGTCGTTCCACCATTCAGTCGGGCGAACCGTGCAGTGCGCGTTCTCGCCGTTCGGCAGGCGCTTGTTCGCGGGATAGCACGCAATGGTCGCGAAGACGAACTTCGACGCAAACGAGAATATCTCGTTCACGATCCAGCCGATGTCTTCCTCGGGACAATGCTCCAGGACATCGGTGCTGATGACGCCGTCGAATTCCCCGGTGGGGAGCTCGCTGTAGGGCTGGAAAGCCGGATCGAAGCAGGTCACCTCGTCGATGCCCCAGTAATCGATCACGCTGTCCCAGCGCCCCTTCCCGGGGATCTCCAGCGGATTCGGATCGTACTGCTTTCCCTTGCCGCTCCCGTAGTCGAGCACCGTCAGGGCGCCCGTAGCCTCGATGAGCCGCTTGATGTGCTCGACATGCGGCCGAAGGCTGCGCCCGTCGAACGTCTGAGCGGCAGGCACGCCCATGTGCCGCTCGCCATTGAGGTGCATTTCCCGATAGGTCATCACGAGTTCGACGTATCTCGGGCTGGGATGTTGTCGGCTAAAGGTCATGGAACCAATCCGGCCAGATGCTTCATGTGAACAAAGGCGCTCGTGAAAAACCGCACGTTTAGTCCGCCGAGGTCCGTCCTCGATCTGCGCGAATATAATACCAACGAACGACGTGCCCGCGTGCGTGGCTTTCCCGGCGGACAACCCGTGCACAGCGGTTTCCCGATCCCGTGCTGATTGATGACGCAGACCGTTTCTCGCTCATCGTGCCAACGTACGAGGGTACGCCTTTCGTGCGACGGTGCCTCGATTTCCTCCAGGCGAGCGCCTTCCGCGGCCACGTCGTTCTTTCGGACAACAGTACCGGAGACCACCTGGCGTTCGTCAAATCTTGTCCAGAGCGCTATCCGGGTCTGTGGCTCGACGTTCAGCTGTTCGACGCAGACATCCGCTTTCTGGAAAAGCTTGCACGGACGATGGAAAAGCTCGACTCTCGTTACGTCATGCTGTGCGGGCAGGACGATTTCATCCTCTCGGACAACGTGGAAAAGCTCCTGCAGACGCTGGAGGCGGACGAGGGGCTGTCGTGCGCACGGGGAAGGGTGGCCCGCTTCTACGTCAGGCGGCCCGAAAATGGTGGCACAGAGCAAGCTGCGATCGAAGTCAACCCGCACCCCATGCTCGGCTACCAGGAACCGGAACCCTTGAGTCGCGTGCTCGCGCACCTCAGAATGTACGCGTCGACGCTTTATTCGGTACATCGGCGCACGCAGCTCATCGAGAACTTCAGGCTAACCGAATCGCTCACCAAGAACGTGATCTTTTTCCAGTACCTTTCCTCCAGTATCACGGTCGCCCAGGGCCGGGTGGCATGCCTGGACGGGCTGTTCCTGGCGCGGCAGATACACCTCGGCAGCTGGGCGGCCCGACTGAAGGACGACTACGAGCATTGGCCGTTGCTCGTCACGTCGCCGAAGTATTCGGAGTATTACGCCGAGTTCCGCAACGCGGTCATCGATGTCCTCACGAAGCGCTCCGCATCGCCGGACGATGGTTCGCTCGGCGCGAAGATCGATCGCGCCTACGTGCAGTTGGCGAAGCGCAGCTTCTGCCAGATGGGGCTCGAAGACGAAGCGGATCGCGCGTTCTTCGCGAGGCTGCAGTCGCCGGGAAGTCAGGAGCACAAGTTACTCAACAAAATCGCCGCCTTTACGCTTCGTTACCCGGAAACGTACTGAGCACGCGGATGCCGGATGCCCATGGAAGCGGACAGTCGCAGGCCTGAGAGCGAACCGAACCGGTCCGACAGCGTCAAGATCGTTCGTGGTGACCGCGAGGTAGAGTTCGCGGTCAAAAATGCGACGACGGCGTGGCGCGCTCAGAGCGCAATGACCAAGGAGCCTGGCACGATTTCCTGGATCGAGGAGTTCCGGCCCGGCGAAGTGCTGGTCGACATCGGTGCGAACGTCGGCATCTACTCTCTCTGCGCTGCGCGGTTCAACGACGTGCGCGTGTTCGCATTCGAGCCGGAATCGCAGAACTTCGCGTTGCTGAACGAGAACATCCATCGCAATGCGCTGGATGAATTCGTCACCGCGTATTGTGTGGCGCTCTCGAATCAAACGCGATTCGATCTGCTCTACCTGACCGAGTTCGGCGCCGGTGGTTCATGCCACAGCTTCGGCGCAAGCCTATCGCCCGGGCTCAAGCCGAGGCCCTCGCCGTTTCGCCAGGGATGCTTCGCCACCACGCTCGATGCGCTGGTGGCGCAGGGCGTCATTCCGGTGCCGCAGCACGTCAAGATCGACGTCGATGGCATCGAGCACAAGGTGGTGGGCGGTGCAGATGCAACCTTTCGCGATCCGCGCGTAAAATCGGTGCTGGTCGAGCTCAACTCAGCGCTCGACGAGCACTGGGAGGTGGTCGACGGCATGCTGGCGCGCGGCTTTACGTACGATGCCGCCGAGGCTGACCGCGCGCGTCGCCGCGAGGGGCCGTTTGCGGGAACAGGAAACTATGTCTTTCGACGTTGAGGAATTCGTCCGCTACCAGATCGCCAACGCGCAGGTACGCCCCTACCCGTTTCCGCACTTCTGCGTGAGTCCGGTCTTCCCGGATGCCTTTTACCGCGAACTGCTGGCGTGCCTGCCGCGCACGGAGGTGCTGGAGCCGATTCACGAGCATGGTACCGTCGGGATCGCGAACAAGGACACCGGCGAGATCAAGCCTGCTTACGAGCCCCGCTTCATCGCCGACCTGTCGAAACTCGAGGAGGACGAGGAGGCGAACCGGCGCGGTCACGTCTGGCGCGACCTTTCATCGTGGTTGCTGGGAGACGCGTTCCGCGATCTCATGATCGAGAAGTTTCGCGTCGGCATCAGCCAACGCTTCGGCGAGCAAGCGCGTCTGAAGACGGACGTTGAGGGGCGCTTCGTACGCGACTTCCACCAGTACATGATCCACCCCCATACCGACCAGCCCGCGAAGCTCGTCTCGCTCTTGTTCTACCTGCCGGCAGATGATGCGCTGCGCCACCACGGCACCGTGCTCTACCGGCCTATCGACCCCAATTTCCGCTGCGAAGGGACCGCGCGCTACCCGTTCGAGGCGTTTCGCAAGGTAGCGGCCATGTCGTTCATGCCGAACACCCTGCTCGGCTTCTTCAAAACCGACTTCTCCTTCCATGGCGTGGAGGAGATCACGGACGAACGCATCGAGCGCAACGTCCTGCTGTACAACATCTACGTTCGCAAGGTCGTCCTTCCGCAGCGCAGGGAGGAGACCGTGCGGGCAATCTGGCCCTGGGCACGGAAGTCGCGCGGGGCATAACCACAAGAACCGGAGCGAAGGCTATGGGCATTCTCGACAAGTTGCTGGGCAGGGACGTAGACGCGTTCGCGAAGACGCTGGCACAGGCGATTGCCAAGCGCTATCCGCCAGCGCTCGACAAGTCCCCCGAGCGCCGCGTCTCTCCCAACCGCATCACCAAGGTGCTCGAAGATGCGATGGAGCAGGCGACCGATTACGCCGCCAGCCAGCGCTTCGGCATATACAAGAAGGCGAAGCTCGCCAATGCCTTCAAGTGGGAGCTGAAGGAGCTCGGCTACACGGACAAGTTCGTCGAAGTGGCCACCGAAGGCCTGGTGGTCTACATCACCACGCGCAAAGGCAAAGCGCAATCGGCGCCCGGAGGCAGCGCCTGACACGCGGGCCGAGACTGGCGCGGGCTAAGGCACGAAGCCTGGAATTCGCGACTCGTCGACCAGGTCGATCTGTTCCTTGTCGAGGAACATCTCGGCGTACCGCTGGTAGACCTTGTTGCGTACGAAGATGTCGAACAGGTCCGGATCGATGTGCCCGTTCTGCTTGAAGCGCCCGAGAATCTCGAGCGACTCGGAGAGCGTCTTCCCCCTCTTGTAGGGCCGGTCCTTGGCCGTTAGGGCCTCGAAGATGTCGGCGATGCCCATGACCCGCGCCTGCACCGACATCTGCTCGCGCGTCAGGCCCTTCGGGTAGCCCTTGCCGTCCATGCGTTCGTGGTGCCCGCCAGCGTACTCAGGGACGTTCTTGAGGTGCTTCGGCCAGGGCAGCGCCTCCAGCATCCTTACGGTCGCCACAATGTGATGATTGATGACCTGGCGTTCCTCTGCATTGAGCGTGCCGGAGCGGATGGTCAGGTTCTTGAGCTCATCGGCCGTGAGGAAGCTCGCCTCGTGGCCGGCGCTGTCGATCCAGCGATAACTGGCAATCGACTTCACCCGCTCGATGTCCGTCTCGCTCATCGCCTCGCTGCCGATGTTGCAGGCGCGCAGGAACGCACGATCGTCGTCGAGCTGGCGCACGCGCTCACGGAAGCGCGCCTCCGCCGCCTCCACCTCTTGGCGCGGCGCCGACCGTTCGGCCAGCTCGATGCGCCGGCGCAGCAGCTCGCTCTCGGCGTCCCGTTTGAGCACCTCGAAGCGCGTGTCCAGCAGGTGAACGCGGTCGAAAATGGTCTCCAGCTTGGTCGCCTTGTCCACGACGTGCACCGGCGTGGTGACCTTGCCGCAGTCGTGCAGTAGCCCCGCGATCTTCAGCTCGTAGCGGTCCTTGTCGGTCATCGTGAAGTCGCGCAGCGGTCCGTGCGCGGTGTCGTTGACCGCCTCCGCGAGCATCATGGTGAGCATCGGCACGCGCTGGCAGTGCCCGCCGGTGTAGGGCGACTTCTCGTCTATCGCAGTGTTGATCAGATTGATGAACGACTCGAACAGCTGCTCGAGCTGATTGATCAACATGCGGTTGGTGAGCGCGATTGCCGCCTGCGATGCCAGCGATTCCGCGAGCCTCTGATCCGACGCGGAAAACGCGGTGATCTCGCCGCTCACCGGATCGCTCGCGTTGATCAGTTGCAGCACGCCGATGATCTCGTTCTCGTGGTTGCGCATCGGCACCGTGAGAAACGACTTGGAGCGGTAGCCCGTCTTGCTGTCGAACGCCCGCGTCCCGGAGAAGTCGAACCCCTCCGCCGTATAGGCATCCGCGATGTTGACGGTTTCACCCGTCAGCGCCGCGTACGCCGCCACCATGTTGTGGTTCGGCTTGCCATCCTTGTAGAGCTGGATCGGGTAGAAAGGCACTGCATTGCCGGTCGTGCCGCCGAGATAGTATTTCAGCGAACTGGTGCGCAGGATCTCGAAGCGCAGCATCTGGTCGTCGCTCACGCGGTAAAGCGTGCCGCCATCGGCGCGCGTGATGGACTTCGCCGCAGTGAGAATGGCCTCGAGCAACCGGTTGATGTCGCGCTCGGCGGAAAGGGAGGCGCCGATCGCGTTGAGCCTCTCGAGCCGCTGGACGAGATCGTCCTCGGGCGAGAGCTCATGGCCCGCGAAATTCAGGACTTGCGTCGTGTCGAGCGAGCCGCTCATCAGCGGGAGGACTGCGTCGTCACTTGATGCAGACGGCGCGAACTTCCTTGATGTGCGTCAGGCCCATCAGGACCTTCTCGATGCCATCCTGCTTGAGCGTGCGCATGCCCTCTTCCAAGCATATGGCGAGCATTTCCGCGACGCGGGCGTGTTCCTGGATGGCCTTTTTCATGCGGTCGCTCGCGATCAGCAATTCGTGCAAGCCGAGTCGCCCCTTCATTCCGGTCCCGCCACAGGCATCGCAGCCGACCGGCTTGTACAGCGTGAGCTGGCCCTTCTCGTTGCCGTAGTTTTTCACCCAGTCCTTGTACACCGACTCCATGGCGCTTTTCGCGTCCTTCTTGAACGGCTCGGTGTTCATCAGCTCTTCGCAGAACTCGTTGAGCAGCGACTTGAGCTCGGCGGTGTCGGGCGAGTAGGGCTGCTTGCACTTGGCGCACAGGCGCTTGGCCAAGCGCTGCGCCAGGATGCCGAGCAGTGCGTCGGCGAAGTTGAACGGGTCCATACCCATGTCGAGCAGGCGGATGATCGACTCCGGTGCAGAGTTCGTGTGCAGGGTCGCGAACACCAGGTGGCCGGTGAGCGACGCCTCGATGCCGAGGGATGTCGTTTCCTTGTCGCGCATCTCGCCGACCATGATGATGTCGGGATCGGCCCGCAGGAACGCCTTCATCACGACCGAGAAATCGAGGCCGGCCTTCTTGTTCACCTGCACCTGGCGCAGGCCCTTCTGCGTGATCTCGACCGGATCCTCGGCGGTCCAGATCTTTGTGTCAGGCGTGTTGAGGTAGCCCAGCACCGAATGCAGCGTGGTCGTCTTGCCCGAGCCCGTCGGACCGCAGACGAAGAACAGGCCGTAGGGCTTCTCGATCGTCTTCTTGACGTTCTGGAAGTTCCGCTCGGTCAAGCCGAGCTTTTCCAGCGGGATGGGCTCGCCGGCCGCGAGGATACGCATGACGATATCCTCGACGCCGCCGGCGGTCGGAATGGTCGCCACGCGCAGCTCGATGTCGAGCGGCCCGAACTTCTTGAACTTGATCTTGCCGTCCTGAGGACGCCTCTTCTCGGAGATGTCCAGGTCGCACATGATCTTGAGGCGCGCCACGATGGCGTTGCGATAACTCGCAGGGACTTCGATGTAAGGTCCGAGCGAACCGTCCTTCCTGAAGCGCACCTCGGTCTTCGACTTTCCGGGATACGGCTCGATGTGGATGTCGGATGCGCCCTGATGGTACGCCTCGACGATGATCTTGTTGACCAGCTTGACCAACTCGTTGTCGGCCGCCGCCGAGACGTCGTCCGAGGAGCCCTCCGTGTCGACCGAATCTTCGCCGAGCCCGGAAAGCAGGTCGTCGATGTTCCCCATATCGACGGATTCCTGGCCGTAGAACTGGGTGACCGTGTCCCTGAAGTCCTTGAGCGTGGTGACCTTGTAGACGATGCGCGCCTTGGGAAAGACGTTCGACGCGATGCGCGAGCTGCGGATCCGTTCCGGGTCGAGGCACATCACGACCAGTCCTTCCTTGGAATCGTCGATCGGCACCCACTGGTTGGCGTCCACGTACTCGCGCTTGAGGTTCTTCAGCAGGTCCATCGGTTTGACGCGGTCGCCCTTGAACGGCTCGTAGGGAACGCCGAAGAATTTCGACAGCGCATGCCCGATCGCGCTCAGCTTCACCTGGAACTCGTCGACCAGCACGGTTTCCACGTCGACCGCCTTCTTGCGCGCCTGGCGCGACGCGAGGTCGAATTCGCCCGCCGAGAGCACCGCGTCGGCGATCAGGTAGTCGTACTTGGTCTTGACCAGCTGCGGCTTCTGGCGCTGCTTGAACGCGATGGCCAGCGTCTGGACCAGCTCGGCCACGCCATCCTCGGCAAGCGCGCCGAACGGGACGCCCGCCTTGTTGTTGATGATCTGGATGACCCCGATCAGGTCGTTCGTGCCCTGTTCGACGATCGGTGCCACGAGCATCTGCTTCGTGCGGTAGCCGGTGCGCTTGTCGACCTCCTGCAGGAAGCGCAGGGTCGGGTTGATCGATCGCAGCTCCGTGTCGTCGTATACGTCCTTGACGTTTATGATCTTTCTGGACAGCGCACCATAACCGGCAAGCGAATGCTCGGCGATCGGCAGCTTCAGATCCTTGAAAGAATTGAGCCCGGTCTTGACTTTGGAGACGATCGCCTGCTTGTCCTCGCTGACGGAATAGATGGTGAGGCGATCGGCATTGAAGAGCACGCAAATGTCGGTGCTCACCTCCAACATGATCTCGTCGATGTTGTTGGTGGCGTGGATCTTGTTGGTGACCGCCTGAAGCTGCTTCTGGAACGCCAGACGGGCGTTCACATCGGACTGCGATGCAGCTTGATGGCTGAGTACCGCGCTCATTCCAAACCTCCGATGCCGGATGCGTGAGGCAGACAGGCTTCCGCGATGGGCAGGCCACCCCACGGCGGCGTCCCCACGCCAAGACCACGGGCTCGAAAATCTATCCTAGCCCCTGATGTGTAAACATTCAACTCCAAGCCCCATGATTTTTAACAAGCTTTTGCCGTTTTGCACACCTTAGTCCCGCTTTTCCGCCGCCCACAGCCCACCCTCGAGCAACCACACCTTAAAACCGCGCTGGGCGAACAGGAACGCGGCCGCTGCGCTGCGCCGGCCGCTCTGGCAATAGACGATGTATTCCTTGGACTTGTCGAGCACCGCGAACATGTCGCGCACTTCCGACAGCGGCACGTTGATCGCCCCCGGAAGCTTGTCGTATTGGTACTCGGAGGGATAGCGCACGTCGAGCCACACCGCGCCGCGCCGCACCCGCTCTCGCGCCTGCGGGTAGTCGATCTTGCGCAGCAGCGGCTCGCGCAGCAGTTCGTCGAAGTCCTTCTTGCCGAGCAACAGGAGGTCGCAGTCGGTAAGCGCCACCACGGTGGCGTTGCGCTTGGCCTCGGAGACCAGCGATTCCTCGCCGAAGGCGTCGCCGCCCCGCAGCTCGGCGAGCACCACCTTGACGCCGCCGATCAAGCGCTCCACCTGGCAGCGCCCCGCCTCGATGACAAAATAGCTGGTGCCCTCGTCGCCCTCGCGGATAATGGCCTCCCCGCGACGCACCTTCTTGCGCTCGAAACGGCGCATCAGTTCATCGATGTGCGCCGGCGGGAGCGGCGTGAACACGCCGCCGCGCAGATTGGCGAGGGAAAACACTCCCGAGATCAGCCGCGCGTCGCTGCGCACCGCCCGCGCCATGGCCGACGCGTCCTCGCTCTGGCCCGCGGCCACCTCGTCCCAGGTGGCGAGAATGTCCAGCACCTCGTCGTCGACCATCAGGAGCTCGACGTCGGTGATCGCCTTGCTGCGAGCGAGCGGCGCGTCGCGCCGGTTCAGCGCGTGACGGGTGTCGTCGGTCCCGCCCACCACCACCTGGGTGCCGCCATTCCGGTACACGAGCAGCAGCTCGCCGCGCAGCAGGAACAGCGAGCGCCCGGACGCCTGATGCCCCTGGAGCGGATCGGCGCCGCGCGCGGCATGCTCGAGCACGGCAACGTCGGCGAGCTCGTTCAGGCGCTCTGCCGAGAGCGTGCCGAGCGGCACCAGCGCAGCCAGCTGCTCGGGGGTCGCTTTGGGCGCGTGTGCCGGGGAGGCCGCCATTTGCGTCAGAACTCGAACACCTGGTTGTTCTGCAGCATGCGCGGGCGAAACGCGCCCGCGCACTCCTCGATTTCCTGCATCGTCAGCTCGATCTCCCCGGGTTTGAGGTGAGTCACGTAGATCTCGGCGCTGCACTCGAGCTTGGCGAGCTCGTCGGCCAGCGTTTCCGGGCACAGGTGCTTGGATACGTCCGCAAGCTGGCGCTCCTTGTTTGAGAACGCCGTCTCGACAATCAGGTACCTGAGGTTGCGGATCCTGTTGACCGCCTTCCACAAGGCGTTGTTCGGCCCGGTGTCCCCGCTGAATACCAGGCTCGACTTGCCACTATCGAGATGGTACCCGACCGCGGGAACCGTATGGTTGGCGGGCAGCGGAGTGATCTCCCGGCCGGCGATCGTGATCGTGCGCCCGACCTCGATTTCCTGGTAGCGCATGAACGGCGCCTCCGGACTCGGGATCTCCGAGAAATCGGGCCAGATCGCCCAGTTGAAGAGGTGGCTCTTCATGATTTCTACCGTCGCGCGGGTGGCGTAAACGTTGATCGGTCGCGCGCGCATGCCCCCGACGGTGTCGACCAGGAAGGGAATGCTGGTCACGTGGTCGAGATGCGAATGCGTGATGAAGACGTGATCGATCAGCGAGAGCTCCGCGAGAGACAGGTCGCCGACCCCGGTGCCGGCATCCAGCAGGATGTCGCTGTCGACCAGGAACGAGGTGGTGCGCAAATGCCGGCCGCCGATGCCCCCGGAGCAGCCGAGTACGCGGAGCCTCATCGCGCGCGCCTGCTATTTGGTCTCGAACCTGGTTACGCCGTCCCAACCCGGATCCGGCGGATTCTTGCGGTAATTCTCGATGCGCTCGACATAGGCCGCGTAAAGCTGGCGGTCGGGGCGCATGCGCTGCAGATTGAGAAGCGCGACCTCGGCCTGGTCCCAGTCCCGGGCCCGGTAGTACCGCAGGCACTGGTTCCACAGCTTGAGCTCGTCATGCACGCTCTTGTCGAGCTCGCTATCCATGCCAATAGGCTCGAAGATCGCGACAGCCTCGTCCTTGCCCTTGACGCGCACGCGGTCGACCTCGCGGAAGACAACGTCCTTGACCACCCGACGCGTCTCCTCGCCGACGAGGATGCCGACGCCGTACTGCTTGGTGATGCCTTCCAGCCGAGAGCCGAGATTCACCGGATCCCCCATCACGGTATAGGCCTTGCGCAGCTTCGATCCCATGTCCCCGACGCGCATCAGGCCAGAATTGACCCCGATGCCGATATGGAACTCGGGCCATCCCTTCGCCCTGAACTCCTGGTTCAGGCTCACCGCTCGTTGCTGCATCTGCAGCGCCGTGAGGACGCCGTGCCGGGCATGGTCCACGTCCTCGACCGGGGCGCCCCAGAACGCCATGATGGCGTCCCCGATGTACTTGTCTAGCGTACCTCGGTTACCGCGAATTACCAAGGACATCGCCGTGAGATAGTCATTGATATAGGACGAAAGGTCCTTCGCATTGAGGCTCTCCGAGATGGTCGTGAATCCGCGCACATCGGAGAACAGCACCGTGAGCACTTCTTCGCGTCCGTCCATGGTGTATTTCTCGGGGTCCTGTGCCATCCGGTCCACCAGCTCAGGTGGCACGTACTGGCCGAACAATTCGGTGAACTGCCGCTTGGAACGCGATTCGACGAAATAGCCGTACGCCATGTTCATCGTGTAGAGGGTCACGATCATCAACAGCGTTGCGGCAAGCGGGAGCACCATCCCGGCTTGTACCCAGATCGCCACGTCCAGTGCGACGATGAGCGCCGTGCCGATAAAGGCCGCGGCGGTCGCCCAGAGCGCCGAGAACATCGGGATGATGATCGACAGCGCGAGGCCGCTGAGCACCAGCATCACCACCTCGGCGCCGAGCATATACGGCGGCTTTTGCTTCAGCGCGTGATCGATCATCCCCGCGATCAGACTGGCGTGGACCTCGACCCCCGGATACGCGTTGCCAACGGGCGTGGATCGAAGATCGAGCAAGCCGGGCGCCGTGGTGCCGACCAGCGCGATCTTGCCCTGCAGCTGCTCGGGCTTGACGCGATCGAACAGCACGTCGGCGAGCGAAATGTACGGGAAGCTGCCCTTGTCGCCGCGGTAGGGCACCAGCACGCTCGCGGTATCGTCGACCGGGATCCTGAGCGGGCCGACGGTGAGCCACTCCAGGCCGGTGTACCCGCGATGCAACATCGTGCCGGGAGCGAAGCCGGGCTGCACCTTGGGAAACTTGCCGCCGTCCTGCAACGCGATTAGCGTGCGCACCACGGCGAGCGACAGCGACTCGTAATACGCACCGTCGTACTCGACGATCATCGGCACCCTGCGAACGACCCCGTCCGGGTCCAGGATCGGATTGAAATGGCCCGCCGCGGCAGCGTTCTTCTGAAACTCGGCCAGGTTGCCGCCGTAACCGACCCAGAGGGGGAAATCGATGTTGCGCCCCGCAAAGGTGCCCTTGGGTAGTACGGGCTCCGGAATCGCCGCGATGCGCTTGGCGTCGCTCTCGCTGTTGAAGTAGTAGCCGAGCACGACCGGCCGCCCCTTGATCGCCCTCGCGAATAGCCCGTCATTGTCGAGTTGCGGCCGCAGTTCGCGGTAGGAGCGCTGGAACTCGGCGTCCTGCTTGAGCTGCGTCTCCGACAGCCGGTCGAGCGCTTTGATCCCGGAGGAGTAGTCTGCTTCCGCGAACACCACGTCGAAGCCGACCACCGCGACCTGGTACTTGTCGAACAGCTTGTCGACGATCCTCGCCATGACGTCGCGCGGCCACGGCCAGCGCGCCACCTCCTGGAGGCTCTTCTCGTCGATGTCGAGGATGACGATGCGCGGGTCGACGCCGCGCGGCATCGTCAGGCGCAGGCGCGCGTCGTAGATGATGCTGTCGAGCTGCGTGATGAGGCCGACGTTGTAGTAGCGCGCGGCGTGCCCGACGAAAAACAGGGTGATGATCAGTCCGATCGCGATCCGGACGATATGCTGCCTCAATCGGTCTCCGGCGCTCTGGTCATGGCCGTGGCAGGAGCCGCCGGGTCGATCGCGGCAATGGCGAGCCGCGCGAGGCTCAGCTCTTGAGGAAGAACTCCATCTTCACGCCGGCGATCTCGACCACGTCGTGGTCCTTGAGCGCGTGCGGCGCGGAGCCGATCGATTGGCCATTCACCGTCGGATGCTGGGCGCCCTCGACGTGGGTGATGAAATAGCCCTGTGGGCGCCGGGTGAGCACCGCGACCTGTGTTCCGGGCTTGCCGAGCGTGGTGAGCGGCTTCGTTAGTTCGAGCTCCTTGCCGGCATTGCCGCCCGACAGGATCTGTATCGCTCCCAGCGGCTGCGCAGCCTTTGGCGGCTGCGATGCCAAAGGTGCCGCGGCGGGCGGCTCGGGTTTGGACGCGGTGCCCGCGCTCGCCGCGCTCGAGGCGACGTGCTGCGCCGCCGCGGCGCGCGCCGCCTCGGCGAGGTCGGGCTTGCTCTGCGGCTGGGTGCCGTCCGGCGCCGCTGCCGCCGTCGTCATTGCGCGCGCCTGCTCGGCGGCCGCCTTCATTGCGGACGGGCGCAGCACCATGGTCTTTTCGAAATCGGCCGCCGACGCACCCACCGGCTGCCCCGCTTCGGCGATGTACTTGAGTTTGTACTTGCCGAGCTCGATGACGTCGTTGCTCTGCAGAAAGTGCTTCTTGACCGTGCCGCCGTTGACCATTGTTCCGTTCGTGCTGCCGAGGTCCTCGAGGAACGAGTCGTTCATGATCGTAACGATCACAGCATGCTCCCCGCTGACCGCCAGATTGTCGATCTGGATGTCGTTGTGCGGCTTGCGGCCGATGGTGGTGCGCTCCTTGACCAAGGGGATCTCCTTGAGCACCAGCCCGTCCATGCTGAGTATCAGTTTCGCCATAGCTGACCCCTGGGGGTTATTTTAACCATGCAAAAAACTTGGCCATAACGCCGCGGGCGGCGGGGTACTCCCGCAGGACGCGCACGAGTATAACCGAAACGTTGTCGCGGCCGCCGTTGTCGTTGGCCATCTGCACCAGCTGTTGCGCCGCGAGCGCGAGGTTCGCGCCCAGCGCCTGGAGCGCCATGCCGATGTCCTCGTCGCTCACCATGTCGCACAATCCGTCGGAGCACAGGAGGTAAATGTCGCCCGCCTTGCACGAGTGCTCGTGGATTTCCGGCTCGATGCCCAGATCGATGCCGAGCGCCCGGGTCACCAGGTTCTTGTGCTGTGCCGTCTTGGCCTGCTCCGCGGTGAGCAGTCCGGAATCGATCTGCTCCTGCAGGAGCGAGTGGTCGCGCGTCAGCTGCTCCAACTGCTCCCCGCGCAGGCGATACAGCCTCGAGTCGCCGAGGTGCGCCACCATGACCCGGTTGTCGTAGAACAGGCAGGTCACGAGCGTCGTGCCCATGCCGGCGTATTGCGGCTGGCTCTGCGACGCCTGATAGATCGAGGTGTTCGCGTTCAGGATCTGCTCGCGCAGCAGCCGCTCGGCGACGGGCCGGCCGGTCCCGGGGTCGCTGTCGTAGGGCCTAACCTTGCCGAGCTCCCGCGCCAGCTCGGTGGTGATCACCGTGGTGGCCATGCCGCTCGCCACCTCGCCCGCGTTGTACCCGCCCATGCCGTCGGCGAGCACCGCGATCCCGTGAGACGCGTCGGACGCGACGGCGTCCTCGTTGTGCGAGCGCACCATCCCCGGATCGGTGGAGCTGGCGATCTCCAGAATGTGGCTGAGGTCCATGGCGCGGCTCAGAGCTCGATGTCCACGCCGCCACCGGGCTGCGGCGCGCCCGTCCCGGCGCCGCCCGCGCCGCCCGCCGCCGCGCGCAGCGCCTGCGCGAACTCCTCTCCGGTCTGAAAGCGCTCGTCGGGATTCTTCGCCAGCGCCCGCTGGAGGAACGCCACCAGAGCCGGCGGCACGTTCGGGTTCAGCTTCAGGATGTCCGCGGACGGCTCGTTGGAGATCTTGAACATCAGCTGCGCCATCGACTCGCCCTCGAATGGCAGCCTGCCGCAAAGCAGCTGGTAGAGGCTCGTGGCGAGCGAGAACAGGTCGCTGCGGCCCTCGATCTTCCTGCCCGCGAGCTGCTCGGGAGACATGTAGGAAGGCGTGCCGAGCACCATGCCGGTCTTGGTCTTCGAGCTGTCGGTGAGGCGCGCGATGCCGAAGTCGGTCACCTTCAGCGTATCGCTCTCCGGGTGATACATGAGGTTCGCGGGCTTGATGTCGCGGTGCACGACGCCCTGCCGGTGCGCGTAGCCGAGCGCGTCGGCGACCCGCGCCACCACCGACACCACCTTGTCCGTCGGCAGCAGGCTGGCTGGCTTGGTGAACGGCACCAAGTCGCCCCCCTTCAGCAGCTCCATCGCGATGTAGCACAGGTCGTGCTCCTCGCCGGCATCGTAGATCGTGACGATGTTCGGGTGCGACAGACGCCCCGCCGTCTCGGCCTCGCGAAAGAAGCGTTCCTTCACCTCGGCGAGCTCGTCGGCCTCGAACTCCTGCGACAGCGCCATGGTCTTGATCGCCACGACGCGGCCGATCTTCGGATCGCGGCCGAGATAGACGACGCCCATCGCGCCCTTGCCGAGCTCCTTCTCGACCTGGTAGCGGCCCAGCATCGGCTTCTCCACCGCGCCGCCCTGGCCGAGAATGCTCGCGTTCGTGCCTCCGCCGGCACCGCCCAGCATGACCGTCTCGGAGAGCTGCTTGGCGCGCGAGAGCCTCTGCTCCAGGTCGCGGTACTTGGGATTGAAGCCGTGCATGTGGCGCAGCACCGACTCCGCCTTGTTGATCTGTCGCTTGCGCTCGAAATCGAGCGCCAGGTTGTACAGGTTGTCGAGCAGCGCGTCGGACATCGGCACCTGGCGGAACTTGTCCCAGGCCATGTCCAGATTGCCCTGCCCCTGGTAGGCGAGCCCCAGCATGCGGTTCGATTCCGCAGAGCTCTCGTCGGAGCGCAGCTTGGCGCGCTCGGTGACGATGAAGCGCTTGGTGACCAGCGCCAGGTGTCCGACCAGCAGCAGCGTCGCCGGCACCATCAGCTGCATCCACGTGCCGCGCGTGGTCATCAGCGCGAAATGCACCGCGAGCAGCGCGATCAGCGCGCCGCCGGTGATCGCCGCCGCGGGACCGGCCTTGAGCCGCGGCAGCAGCACGATGAGGTACACCGCGATCAGCAGGAAAATCAGCTTTTCGACCGCCCAGGTCCAGGGCGGCGACACGAAAAAATCCTCCTTGAGGATCGACGACACCGAGTGCGCCAGCGTCAGCACCGGCGCCATCGCGGGCGCGATCGGCGTCACCGAGGTGGTGCCCACGCCGGCGGCGGTCGGGCCGATCAGCACGATCTTGTCGCGGTACTTCTCGGCCGGGATCTTGCCGCTCAGCACGTCGTAAAACGAATCGACCTGGAATGCCGGCCCGCCGTCGCGGTCCTTGTAGAAGTAGGTGTACATCTGCATCGCGGAATCGGTGCCGATTTGCAGCTTGCCCAGCGACACGCCCTCGCCGAGCCGCACGGTGATGTCCTGGGGCCCCAGGTTCAGGCTCCTGGCCGCGATCTGCATCGACAGCGACGGATAGAACTGGTCGAAGTACTGCAGCACCAGAGGCTCGGTGCGGATCGCGCCGTCGACATCCGGATTGGCGTTCAGGTGGCCGAGAGCGGCGGCGGCCTTGCCGATGTCGTCGATCGGGAACTGCACGCTCATGGTCGGCAGCGGCAGCGCGCCCGAGCCAACTTTTACCGCCGGGCAGGCGTTGCGCTGCACGAACTCGGGCAGCGGGCTGTCCGGCTTGCCGAGCGGCTGGCCGAGCGTAAACAACACCGGGAGCAAAACGTTGCCGGCCCTGGCCGCACTGTCCGCGAGCTTGCGGTCGGTATTCAGGTCCCCCTCGGCCTGCTTGAGCAACGCCACGAACGGCGCCAGCGTGTCGTTCTCGGGCGAGGCGGGAGGCGCCTTCTGCGCCATCTCGAGAAGCTTGGTGACGTAGCGATAGCCCGGATCGATCTGAGGCTCGCTGAAGAACACCGAGTAGCCGATCACCTTGGCCTTGGCGTGCGCCAGCAGATCGATCATCCTGGCGTGCACGTCGCGCGGCCACGGCCAGCGGCCGATGTTGGCGATGCTCGCGTTGTCGATCGCGATCACCGCGATCCGGTCCGAGGGCGTACGCGAGGACGCCTGCACCCCCATGTCGTACGCCTTGCGCTCCAAACTCTGCAACAGGTCGCTGCTGCCCGCGAACAGCATCAGCACCACGACGACCAAGCCGAGGAACCAGTCGCTCTTCCAGAATCTGGACTTCATGAACAGGCGCTCACGGTTCTCATTGTCTGGTGGCGGCCCGACCAGTGGAAGGCGCTAGCGAGGAAAACCGGAGGATCTCGTATTTTCCAAAAGAATCAATAGGTAATACTTCCTGCGGCGGACTTGAAGAATGATCCGCCACGGCCCGATTTTCAGGTGGGATACGACGTTCCCCCGTGCCCCGCCGGCCGGCCCCCAAACAACCCCCCATAAAACAAAAGCCTAATGCGCATTCTTACAGTCAAATATAAGCTGCGTCAAATATTTGCCCGCGGGGGGAAGCGGACAAACCCGGGCCGGGAAGCCGCGCTAGCTGCCGAGCATCATGCCGGCTTTGACGGCGCCCGATGCCAGCAGCTCGGCCGCGGCGACTTTCTTGCCGTCACCGAGCTTCGCGCGCAGCACCTCGACGCGCCCGCCCTGGGACGTGACCTGAAAACTCTCGGCGCCGACTTCGACCACCTCGCCGATCTTGCCCCTGACCGCACCGAAGGTGCGCACCAAGTGCTTTTTCGCATCGAAAATTTGCAGTTTTTGGCCGTTGAGCGTGGTCCAGGCACCGGGCGCCGGATTGCAGCCGCGGATGACGTTGTAGACGAAGTCCACGTGGCTCGCCCAGCTGATGCGCGCCTCGGCCTCGCGGCACCATCCCTCGTAACTCGCTTGCGCTTCGTCCTGCACGAGCTCGCGGTGCTTGCCCGCGAGCACCAGATCGGCCGCCTCGAGCATCGCCGCGACGCCCATCGGGAACAGACGATCGAAGTAAACCGTGCCCAATGTGTCATCGGGAGCGATCGCGGTTTCTTTCTGCAACACCACCGGCCCTTCGTCCAGGCCGTCGGTGGGGCGGAAGATGGTGAGCCCAGTCTTCGCGTCGCCACGGATGATCGGCCAGTTGATCGACGACGGGCCGCGGTACTTCGGCAGCAGCGAAGGATGGTACTGGATCGTGCCGTGCTTCGGGATGTTGACGAAGTCCTGCGGCGCGAACTGCAGCACGAACGCCATGATGCCGATCTCGGCGTTCAGTTTCTTGAGAGCATTTCTCGCGTCGTCCGACTTCAACGACGGAAACTGGAAAACCGGCACGCCTTTCTGCTGTGCGGCCGTCTTCAGCGCGTCAGGGCGCGCGCCGGGCTTCTCCGGCGCGCAGAACACGCCCGCGACGTCGTCGCCGCGCGCAACGAAGGCCTCGAGCACCGCCTTGCCGAAGTCCTGCTGACCAACGATGGCAATTCTCATCACGCGGCCTTCTTCGGCGCAGCGGCAAACGCCCCGGCCTGTCGCAACGAGTTGATCTTCGAATCTTCGTAGCCCAGGACTTCCCTCAGAATCTCGTCGGTATGCTCGCCGAGCAGCGGCGAGCGCTTGATCACCGCGGGCGAGTCCGACAGTTTGATCGGCATGCCGACGTTGAACCACTTGCCGCGCTGCGGATGGTCGAGCTCGACCCACATGTCGCGCCCGCGCACGTGCTCGTCGTTCGCCAGATCCTCGGTGCTCATGATCGGGCCGCAGGGCACGTCGAGCGGATTCAGGATCGCCATCAGCTCGCGCTTGGTGTGCTGCTCCGCGAACTTGTTGATCAGCGTCCACATGAGCTGCTGGTTCTTTCTGCGCTCGGCGATGGTGGCGAAGTGCGGGTCGGTTGCGAGGTTGGGCATGCCCAGTTCCGGTCCGATGCGCTTCGCGAGCGCCTCCCAGACGGCCTCCTGGACCACGATGTAGAGCCAGTCGTTGGCGCCATGCGGCTTGCAGTGGATCGCGTTGCCGAGCTGACCGCCGCCCGAGTCGTTGCCGGCGCGCGGCACTTCGCCCATGCCCTGGTAGGTCGGCACCGAATATTCGGGCAGGTCGCCGCGCGTCAGGCGCTGGTGGTCGCGGAACTTGACGCGGCACAGGTTCATCACGCCGTCCATCATCGCCACCTCGACGTACTGTCCCTTGCCGGTGCGCGCCGCCTGGTGCAGCGCGGCGAGCAGGCCGATGGCCAAATGCAGCCCGGTGCCCGAGTCGCCGATCTGCGCGCCGGTCACGAATGGCGGCCCGTCGGGCACCCCGGTGGTGCTCATCGCGCCGCCCATCGCCTGCGCGACGTTCTCGTACGCCTTGAAGTCGGCATAGGGGCCGCTCGAGCCGAAGCCCTTGATCGAGCCCATGACGACGCGCGGATTGATGGCGCGGATCTTGTCCCAAGTGAAGCCGAAGCGGTCGAGCACGCCCGGGCCGAAGTTCTCCATGATGATGTCGCACTTCTTCAGCAGGTCGACGAACACCTGCTTGCCCTCGGCGCTCTTCATGTTCACCGTGATCGAGCGCTTGTTGCAGTTGAGCATCGTGAAGTACAGGCTGTCGGCGTTCGGCACGTCGCGCAGCTGCCCGCGGGTCGCGTCGCCCTGCGGGTTCTCGAACTTGATCACGTCCGCGCCCATCCACGCCAGCAGCTGCGAGCACGTCGGCCCCGCCTGCACGTGGGTCATGTCGAGGATGCGTACGCCTTTTAATGCTTCCATTCTGATCTCCAGGAATTCTGCGGCTATTTCTTCTTCGCGCTCGGATTCAGGCTCGTGATGCGACCGCTTTCGGTGCCGGCCTTCTCATCGATGACGGCATTGATGAGTGTGGGCTTGCGCGAGCGGATGGCTTCCTCCATGGCCTTGCGCAACTCGGCCGGGGTCGTGGCGTGCACGCCCACGCCGCCGAAGGCCTCCATCAGCTTTTCATAGCGCGCATCCTTGACGAATACCAAGGGCGCCGGATCGCCGCCGCCGGTCGGATTGGCCTCGTCGCCGCGGTAGACGCCGTTGTTGTTCATGATCACCACGCAGACCGGCAGGTTGTAGCGGCAGATGGTCTCGACTTCCATGCCGGAGAAGCCGAAGGCGCTGTCGCCCTCGATCGCGATCACCGGCTGGCCGCTGACCACGGCGGCCGCGACGGAAAAGCCCATGCCGATGCCCATCACGCCCCAGGTGCCGACGTCCAGGCGCTTGCGCGGCTTGTACATGTCGACGATGCTGCGCGTGAAGTCGAGCGCGTTGGCGCCTTCGTTGACCAGGATGGCGTCCGGGTTGGCCTTGACGATGTCGCGCACCACGTTCAGCGCGCTGTGGAAACTCATCGGCGTCGGGTTCTGGGTCAGCGTCTCGGCCATCTTGGCGACGTTCTTGTTCTTGCGCTCGGCGATGGCGGCGAGCCAGTCCGCCGGCGGCTTGGGCCAGTTGGCGCCGATGCCGGCGAGGAGCGCCGACACGCAGGAACCGATGTCGCCCACCACAGGGGCGTCGATGCGCACGTTGCTGTCGGCCTCCTGCGGCGAAATGTCGATCTGGACGAATTTCTGGCCGCCCCAGTCCTTGGAGCTCTTGCCGCCCCAGGTCTTGCCCTTGCCGTGCGAAAGCAGCCAGTTCAGGCGCGCGCCGATCAACATCACGACGTCGGCCTCGGGCAGCACGTAGGAGCGCGTGGCAGCAGCGGACTGCTCGTGCGTGTCGGGCAGGATGCCCTTGGCCATGGACATCGGCAGGTAGGGGATGCCGGTCTTCTCGATCAGCGCGCGGATGTCCGCGTCTGCCTGGGCGTAGGCCGCGCCCTTGCCGAGGATGATGAGCGGACGCTTGGCGCTCTTCAGCAGCTCGAGCGCGCGCTGCACAGCGTCCTGGGCCGGTATCTGGCGCGGCGCCGGATCGACCACCTTGATGAGCGATTTCTTGCCGGCTGCCGCGTCGATCGTCTGCGGGAACAGCTTGCCCGGCAGGTCGAGGTACACGCCGCCCGGGCGGCCGGAGACGGCGGCGCGGATGGCGCGCGCGATGCCCACGCCGATGTCCTCGGCGTGCAGCACGCGGAAGGCGGCCTTGGCGAGCGGCTTGGCGATGGCCAGCTGGTCCATCTCCTCGTAGTCGCCCTGCTGCAGGTCGACGATCTCGCGCTCGCTGGAGCCGCTGATGAGGATCATCGGAAAGCAATTGGTCGTGGCGTTGGCGAGCGCCGTCAAGCCGTTGAGGAAGCCTGGGGCGGACACCGTCAGGCAGATGCCCGGCTTTTGCGTCATGAAGCCGGCGATGGAAGCGGCGTAGCCGGCGCTCTGCTCATGACGGAACGAAATCACGCGCATGCCCGCGGCCTGCGCCTTGCGGGTGAGGTCGGTGATCGGGATGCCGGGCAGACCGAAGATCGTATCGATGCCGTTGAGCTTGAGGGCATCGATGACCAGATGAAAGCCGTCGGTCACTTCCTGTGATTGCGCGACTTGCGGTTCAACGGTTCCCATCGGAGCCTCCTGACAAAACGAGCGACACGAACGCGACAAATACCGTGGCTGCGAGTCTAGAAATCCGGCGCCGGGCGAGCCTTGACTGCGGTCAAGCTTTCCTTCTTTCCGGTGCGGCGCGGCGCGGCCCGCCGCTCCTGGACCCCAGCGCGGTCCTGCTCCGGGCCGGTCGAGTAGAATGTCGCCTTCTCGCTGTACCCCGTCCGAGGCATGGCTTCGTTAGCTATCCACCCGCAGCGCAACACCGTCCGTCTGCAGCTGCGCCAGAACCTGATGCTGCGGGGCATGGCGCCGCCGCAGTGGGACGAGCTCGAGCCGCTCCTCGCGGTGGCCGACTACCGCAAGGGTGACCTGCTGGTGCGCCAGGGCGATAGCGAAATGGAGCAATTCTTCATTCTCGACGGCATGCTCAAGCGCGTGGTATCCAACCCCGAAGGCCACGAGATGATCCTGCGCTTCGCGGCCGAGACCGAGATGGATACCTCCTACGCCGCCTGGCGGCTCGGCACCCCGATACCCTACAGCATCGTCGCGGTCACCAAGGTGCGCACTGCGAAGCTCCCGCTGCCGCAGTGGGTGGAGTTCCTGGAGCACCATCCGGGCCTGAAGTCGCTGTTCGAGTACGAGGTCATGAAAGTCATGTCGGAAGTGATGGCGCACACCATCACCCTGCACCTGCTCGACGCGCCGGGGCGGCTGTCGCGCTTCCAGCGCAAGCACGGAGAGCTCTCCGGCCGGATCCCGAAGAAGGAGCTCGCCGCCTACCTGAATCTCACGCCCGAGACGCTGTCGCGCCTCAAGCAGAAGCTCGGCGAGCTCTAGCGCCTACCTCAGCCTGCGGATCAGCCAGGAGATCAGCGGCCAGAACAGCAGCAACAGCGCCAGCCCGGTGAGCGTGCCGACCAGGCTGTTGGAGAAGAACACCCTCATGTCGCCCTGGGATACCAGCATCGCCTGGCGGAACGAGGCCTCGGCGCTGTCGCCCAGCACGATCGCCAGCACCAGCGGCGCGAGCGGATACGACAGCTTCTTGAACATATATCCCGCGACACCGAACACGACCATCATGTAGATGTCGAAGTTCGCGTTGTGCACGGTGTAGGCGCCGATCGCGCAGATCACGATGATGATCGGCGCGATCACGGAAAACGGGATCCTCAGGATCGCCGCGAACAGCGGCACGCAGGTGAGCACCACGATCAGCCCCGCGATGTTGCCGAGGTACATGCTGGCGATCAGGCCCCAGACGAAGTCCTTCTGCTCGACGAACAGCAGCGGCCCGGGCTGCAGGCCCCAGATCAGCAGCCCGCCAAGCAGCACTGCCGCGGTCGGCGAGCCCGGCACGCCGAGCGTGATCATCGGCAGCAGCGCCGAGGTGCCGGCGGCGTGCGCCGCGGTCTCCGGCGCCACCACCCCCTCCACCACGCCGGTGCCGAACTTGTCGCCGTCCTTGGAGAAGCGCCGCGCCACGCCGTAGCTCATGAACGACGCGGGCGTCGCGCCGCCCGGGACGATGCCCATGAAGCAGCCGACCGCCGCCGAGCGCAGCGAGGTGAGCCAGTAGCGCGGCAGCTCCTTCCAGGTCTCGAGCACCACCTTCAGGTTGATCTTGGCGCTCGTGCCCTTGAACGCCAGCCCCTCTTCCAGCGTGAGCAGGATCTCGCCGATGCCGAACAGGCCGATCACCGCCACCAGGAAGTCGAACCCGGTGAGCAGCGAGGTGAAGCCGAACGTCAGGCGCAGCGTGCCGGTGACGGGGTCGGTGCCGACCGCGGCCAGCGCGAAGCCGAGCATCATCGAGGAGATCGTCTTGAACGGCGACTCCTTGCTCATGCCGATGAAGGCGCAGAAGGTGAGCAGGTACACGGCGAAGAACTCGGGCGGGCCGAATTCCAGCGCGAAGTTCGCCACCACCGGCGCGAGAAAGCTGATCACCAGCACCGCCACCAGCGCGCCGAAGAACGACGAGGTGAACGACGCGGTGAGCGCGGCGCCGGCGCGCCCCTTCTGCGCCAGCGGGTAGCCGTCGAAGGTGGTCGCCACCGACCAGGGCTCGCCCGGAATATTGAACAAGATCGAGGTGATCGCCCCGCCGAACAGGGCCCCCCAGTAGATGCACGACAGCAGGATGATCGCCGAGGTCTGCCCGCCAGGCGTCTGCGCCATCGAGAAGGTGAGCGGCAGCAGGATCGCGACGCCGTTCGCGCCGCCCAGGCCGGGCAGCACGCCGATGATGACGCCGAGGATCACGCCGACCATCATCAGCGCGAGGTTCTTCAGCGTCAGCACGACGACGAAGCCGTGCATCAGGGACTGCAGGTCATCGATCACGCGGCGGCTCCGGTCAGTCGATGCCGAGGAAAGCCTCGAGCGGGCCCTTGGGCAGCGGCACGAGGAACCAGACCTCGAAGATGAGGAAAAACACCACGCTGTTGCCGATCGACACCAGCGCCACCTTCCACCAGGGGTACTTCCCGAGCCAGCGCATGAACAGCGCGACGAACAGCGCCGAGGGCACGTAGATGCCGAGCCAGCCCACCAGCCCGACGTACACCGCCGACGGCACCAGCACGCTCAGCACCAGCGTGAGTTGCTCCCTCTCGACGAAGGTGCCGTTCTTTTCGCGTGGGATGAGCAGCCCGCGGATGAAAGTGATCCCCGAGGCGATGCAGATGATCAGCGCGACGTAGAACGGGAAATACCCCGGCTGCGGGCCGTCGGAGCCCCACCTTGCGCCCAGCCGCACGCTGTCGAAGATCACGATCAGCCCGAGCACGATGAAAAAACCCGCCACCGCAAGCTCGGCGGTCTTGTAGCGGAACGCAGCGCGCCCGCCGGAGCCTTCCGACATCCTCGATCCCCTCCTGATATGCAGGCGCGGCGCGCCGGGGACACCCGGCGCGCCGCCCGTTCAGACTTGCTCTACTTCGTGCCCGCCATGAACCCGGCGGCCTTCATCAGCGCGACGTGCTCGGCCTCGGCCGCCGCGACCCAGTCGGCGTACGCCTGGCCCTCGAGCGAGGTCTGGTTGAACGCGCCCTTGCTCATCAGGTCCTTCCACTCCGGCGTCTGCTGCACCTTGCGCAGCAGCTCGACGTAGTAGTTGACCTCGTCCTGCGTGACGCCGCCGGGCATGAAGATGCCGCGCAGCATCAGGTAGCTCACGTCGAGCCCGCTTTCCTTGCAGGTCGGGATGTCGCCCCAGGACATCGTGGCGGT
>Ga0316628_100000322_pt1 | contig 29843 bp, 27 predicted proteins | sample OWC_Aug_M2_C1_D5_FD_207648 | JGI IMG/M metagenome (GOLD analysis project Ga0316628, IMG submission 207648) | Wetland soil microbial communities from Old Woman Creek delta, Ohio, United States - OWC_Aug_M2_C1_D5_C | ecosystem: Environmental > Terrestrial > Soil > Wetlands | place: USA: Ohio...
CGCGGATCGGGCACCTCGACGATGCCGACGTTGGGCTCGATGGTGCAGAAGGGGTAGTTCTCCGCCGCGATGCCCGCCTTGGTCAGCGCATTGAACAGGGTGGACTTGCCGACATTGGGCAGGCCGACGATGCCGCATTTGAGACTCATGGTGATTCCTTGGTGGTTTCCGGGACGCAGCTTCCTGTCCCCGTGCTAAAAAGGGGTAGATTGTATCACTCGCCCAGCTTGCGCTGGTGGATGGCCACCGGTGGCGCGCACCGCCCCCTAGCAAGTAGAATACCGGCGCAGATTCGCGGAGGGCGGGTCTGCACGCCATAAACAAGAAAGGGAAGAACAATGCTCAAGAAGATGCTTGCTGCCGCTCTATTCTGCGAAGCCATGGCCGGCCTCGCCTTCGCCGGGGAGTCGGTCCCCATCGCAAGTTGCGATACGGAAAGACGGTCTATGGGCGAGCCTTGCCAGGCTTACATCGGCACCAATTTCAAGCAGCCGAAGATGCAGCAGTACGCGAAGAACGCGTGCGACAACGCCAAGTCGAAATGGGCGCTGAACACGGCGTGCCCCGCCCAGAACCGCGTGGGGATCTGCAAGATGAACGCGGGCACCGGCGCCGAAATCTGGGACGTTTATTATGCGCAGCAGCGGGAGGCCGCCAACGCCTGCACGACCATGCTGCACGGAAAGTGGTCCGCGCAGTAATTCCCTGCCCGCAATTGTCTGCGCGAGGTTCGGAAGCGGCTCTGGCTAGAGGCTGCTGTGCAGCTTGAGCATCGCCGCTTCCAGCCTGCCTTCCACGATGAGCGGCGCCACTTCCTGCGCACGCCGCATCGCGCCATCTATGAGCACCTGCTCCTCCTTGCGCGCCGGATGCAGCACGTAGTTGCTGACCTCGCTGCGTTCACCGGGGTGGCCGATACCGATACGCAACCGCCAGAAGTCCTTGGTACCGAGATGCGCGATAATGTCCTTTAGCCCGTTGTGCCCGCCGTGCCCGCCGCCCAGTTTTAGCTTGGCGCTTCCCGGCGGCAGATCCAGTTCGTCGTGCACGACGAGCATTTGCGCCGGTTCGATCTTATAGAACTGGGCCACGGCTCCCACCGCGCGCCCGCTGACATTCATGAAGGTCTGGGGCATGAGCAGGTGCACTTCGTGCCCGTGCACCGCCGCGCGAGCCACCAGCCCGTGAAACTTGCTTTCTGCCCTGAAGATCGCGCCCTGGGCCCGCGCAAATTCCCCCACCCACCAGAAACCGGCGTTGTGGCGCGTGGCTTCATATTCGCGGCCGGGGTTGCCCAGCCCGACGATTAGCTTGATCTCGCTCATAAAGAAAAAGCCCGCCATGCACTGTTGAATCGCATGGCGGGCTGCGCAGGGACCGCGCCCCGCTTATTTCTTTGCGTCCGCCTTGGCCGCCGCTGCGGGTTTTGCCTCCCCTGCGGCGGGCGCTGCCGCCGCAGGGGCGGTAGCCGTCGCTTCGGCCGCCGCCTCCACCGCACCACGCGGGATCTGCACGGTCGCCACGGCGTCGCCCGGATGGTGGTGCCCGGCGACTTCCACGCCCTTCGGCAGCTTGATGTCGGCCACGTGGATCGAGTGCCCCAAGTCCAGGCTTGCCAGGTCCACCTCAATGGCTGCTGGAAGGTTGGCCGGCAGGCAGGACACTTCAACTTCGTTCAGCACGTGGCTGATGATGCCGCCGCCAACTTTGACGCCGGGAGCGGCGTCGGCGTTGATGAAGTGCAGCGGCACCTTCATGTGTATCTTCTTGTCGGCCTGCACGCGCTGGAAGTCGATGTGCATCACTTGCTGACGGAACGGGTGCATCTGGAAATCACGCAGCAGCACCTGTTCTTTCTTGCCATCCAGGTCCAGCGCCAGGATGGAAGCATGGAACGCTTCGCTGCGCAGCGCGTGGTACAGGTCGTTGTGATCCAGGTCGATCAGGCTGGGTTCCTTGCCACCGTACACGATGCCGGGTACGCGGCCCGCCTTGCGCAGACGGCGGCTCGCACCCGTTCCTTGCGCCTTGCGTGTTGTTGCGCTTACTTCGATTGCCATTTTGTTTCTCCAGTGTATTGGAACCGTCCGCGACCAGACGATTCCAGGTTAGGCGGCAGCCGGGACGGCAGCCGCAAAAAAATCATTCCACGAACAGCGAACTGACCGACTCTTCCGCATTGATGCGGCGCATGGTCTCAGCCAGGAGCTCCGCCGCGCTCAACTGGCGGATACGCTGGCAGTTGCGGGCTGCCTCGTTGAGCGGGATGGTGTCGGTCACCACCAGCTCGTCCAGCGCGGAATTGGTGATGCGTTCAATGGCCGGACCCGACAGCACCGGATGCGTACAGTAGGCGATCACGCGCTTGGCGCCTTTTTCCTTCAGCGCATTCGCGGCCTCGCACAGCGTGTTGGCGGTGTCCACCATGTCGTCCATGATCAGGCAGGTACGCCCCACCACATCGCCAATGATGTTCATCACCTTCGCCACGTTCGGCTTGGGGCGGCGCTTGTCTATGATCGCAAGGTCGGCGTCCAACTGCTTAGCCAGCGCCCGGGCGCGCACCACGCCGCCCACGTCGGGCGACACCACGATCAGGTCGGCGTAGTTGCTCTTCCACACGTCCGACAACAGGATCGGGCTCGCGTAGATGTTGTCCACCGGGATGTCGAAAAATCCCTGTATCTGGTCGGAGTGCAGGTCCATCGTCAGCACGCGGTCCACGCCCGCCGTGGACAGCATGTCCGCCACCACCTTGGCGGTGATCGCCACGCGCGCCGAGCGCGGGCGCCGGTCCTGCCGGGCATAGCCAAAGTACGGCAGGGCGGCGGTGATGCGTCCCGCCGAGGCGCGCTTCAACGCGTCCACCATGACCATGACTTCCATCAGGTTGTCGTTGGTCGGCGCACAGGTGGATTGCAGCACGAACACGTCCTTGCCGCGCACGTTCTCCAGGATTTCCACCATCACTTCGCCGTCGGAAAAACGGCCAACCGTCGCCCGGCCAAGGCGGATGTCCAGATGCCGCGCAACGTCACTTGCAAGCTTGGGATTGGCGTTGCCGGTGAACACCATCAGGCTGTCGTAGGACACGTGCACCCCTCGAATCGAAATGGGCTATTGCGCCCGCAGTACCGCATATAGTCCCGGAATCTGGCTGGGGAGGTAGGGATCGAACCTACGAATGCCGGAATCAAAATCCGGTGCCTTACCACTTGGCGACTCCCCAAAAACTTCACATAAGGGCCGAAACGGCCGCTATGTACAATAATCCTTCAACGGATGGTGCGGCAACCCCCGCGCCACGATGCCCCGCATGTCCGGCGGCAATTTCTGCAACACTGCCCGCGCACCTGCTTCGTCACCGAACCCAGCAAACACGCAGGCCCCGGACCCGGTCATCATCGCCGGGGCGAATTGGCCCAGCCAGGCAAGGTGCCGCTCCACTTCCGGATACAGCTTGCATACCACCGGCTGCAGGTCATTCCGCAACCGATGCGTCGAAAGGTCGCGGATTTTGAGGGAAATCGTGTCCCGTGTCAATTCTGGCCGTGAAAAAACCGCGGCGGTCGGTACATGCACAGGCGGAAACAGCACCACGTACCACGCGTCCGGCAGGGAATGCGCTTGCAGTTGCTCGCCCACACCTTCGGCAAATGCGTTGTCGCCGAAAATGAATACCGGCACATCCGCACCCAGTTGAAGGCCCAGTTCCATCAGCCGCTGCCGCGACAGGCCGAGGTTCCACAGACGGTGCAGGGCAAGCAATGTGGTCGCCGCATCGGAACTGCCCCCGCCCAGGCCGCCACCCATGGGGATGCGCTTTTCGACGCCGATGTCGGCCCCCAGACGGCAGCCGGCTTCCCGCTGCAGCAGACGCGCCGCGCGCACGCACAGATCCTGCTCCTCGGGCACCCCTTCGATTTGCCTGGTGCGGCGCACAATGCCGTCTTCGCGCAGGGTGAAATGCAGCGTGTCGCCGAAATCGATGAAGCGGAACAGCGTTTGCAGCAGGTGGTAGCCGTCCCCGCGGCGCCCCACCACATGCAGGAACAGGTTGAGCTTGGCCGGAGCGGGGCAGGCCAGAGCCGTCAGTTCGTTTTCCATTCGTCTATCAGCAGGCGTATTTCGAGCTGTTCGCGGCGCAAGGTCATACGCATCGGCAGGCTGTCTGCAGACGGCGTGGCATAGGCCGTGTAGCGGATGTCCCAGCCATCCTGCTGCAGCACGCTGATCTGGCCATTGGCATCGCGCTCCACGAGCGCCATCGCCCCGGGCATGGGCAGCCCCATCACCCAGTACGGCAAACCGGACAACGGCAAACTCCAGCCCAGGACCTGCTGCATCAGTTCGCTGCTGTCCTGCGCGGCATAGTGCTTGCCGGACGCCTCCAGCTCGGTGCCGCTCGCATCGCGCCGGATGTGCGCGACAGTGACGCCCAGCGGCGCCAGCATCAGTATGTCGTCGGAATCCGCATCATGCCGCCAATGAAAGCCGCCGGAGGGCCGCGAGCCGTCGTATTTGACGGCAATGCGCCCGTCGAGGGCAAACCCTGCCCGCTCCGCCTGGACGGGACGCGCAATGGGCTTGGGGGGGGCGGTCACGCAGCCCGCCAACAGCAACACCAGCAGAAAAAGGGGACTACGCATCTGCTACTGCAGGAACTTCTTCATGACGGCCTGAAGCGGCTCGCTTTCCGGATGCTGCTTCAGGGTGCCCGACCATATCTTCTTCGCTTGTTCCTTGTCCCCGTGCACCCACAGCACTTCGCCCAGGTGCGCGGCGATTTCCGGGTCCGGGTTGGCGGAGTAGGCGCGCTGCAGGAACTGCAGGCTCTTTTCGATCTCGCCCTGGCGGTAATGCCCCCAGCCCATGCTGTCAATGATGGCCGCGTCGTTGGGCGCAAGCTGATAGGCCTTTTCCACGAGCCGCATACCCTCTTCAATGCGCACGTTGCGTTCCAGGAAGCTGTATCCGAGGGCGTTATAGGCGTTTGCATTGTCCGGCTGGATGGCGATGAGCTTGCGGATCAGTTGCTCCATGACATCCGGCTTTCCAAGCCTGTCTGCGAGCAGCGCGGTTTCGTAGAGCAGGTCCGGTTGATCCGGAAATTTCTGCAGGCCTTGCTGCAGCATCTCATAGGCTGGTTCGAACTGCTGGGCATCGCGCAACAGTTGCGCTTCGAACAGCAGCAACTGCGATTGCTGCTGGCTGCTTTGAGCGTGAATGCGATGCAGCACGGCGCGCGCCTCATCCAGCTTGCCCATGGCGCCCAACAGATACGCCTCGCGCAGGCGAGCCGGATAGGCGTACTCACCGCCGCGCACCTTGTGGTATTGCTGAACCGCTGCCTGCGGGTCCTTTTTCGCCTCGCTCAGTTGCCCGAGATAATAATGGACGGTATCCTGGTCTTTCTTGCCGCGCGCCAGGGACTGCTGCAGTTCCTTCTCGGCGCGGTCCAGTTCGCCCAGCTGCAACGACAACAACGCCACGGCAAAAGCCAGGTCCGCGTTGTCCGGGTGCGCCGCAAGCAGCCGCTGGAACTCGACGCGGGCGTCCTTGTATTGCCTGCGGTCCAGCAGCATGCGCGCATAGAGCAAGCGCACGTCGTCCGCCTTGGGATTGGAGGCAAGATAATCCTTCAGCAATGCCAGCGCCTGGTCAGGGTGCTCGCCTTGCAGCAATTGCACCTCGAACAGCACCGGCTCGTCCCAATCCGGGCGCAGGGCGCGTGCCCGCCGGGACTCAGCCAATGCGTCCTGCTGCTCGCCGGCCGCCGCAGCCACCTGGGCAACTGCCATGTGCGCATCGGCCACCTTCGGATAGGGTTGCGCCAGATCGCGCACCAGCTTCAGCGCTGCCGTCTTGTTTGGGCTGCGCACCAGGAACGGGGAAAGTTGCTTGAAAATCGCTCCGGCATTTTCAGGCTCCGCCGCGAGGAATTGCGCCAGCCAGGGCCGTGCTTCATCCAGCCTCCCCGTGCTCAGCAGCAGGGAAATCAGCATCTGCCGCGCAGGCTGGGAATTCGGTTCCAGTTCCAGCCACAACTGGAATGCCTCCGTGGATTTCCCGACCTGGCGCGACTCGAAGGCAATCTGCGCGGCGCGGCGCGCCACACGCGGATCGCGCGTGGCACGCGCCAGGTCCAGATAGGCCTGTGCGGCCACGTCCGGGTGCCCGCGTTGCAAGGACACCTCGGCCAGGAGGAACTCATAGAGCAAGTCCGGGGTGAGCTCGACGTCGGGGAGCGCCGGTCGTTGCTCCCGCGGCTTTTCCTGCGAGGCCCTCTGCGCTTCGGGCGCACTGGCCGTGGCTTCCGGCCCGGCCGGCTGCGGCAGGGACGCGCAGGCAGAGAGCAGCGGCGGGATACCCAGCAGCGAAATGATGATTCCGGTACGTTTGAGCGCCGTCATAGTCGGGAGCGGGAGTTGGGGAAATTTGACCGTTTTGGGTTGGATTGGGATAGCCCCGGAAAATTCCGTAACCGGGGGTTTGCCGTTTCCAGCGTTGCCGTGTCTTTCGATTTTCGTGTTTTGTCCGGCCCCAATATTAGGTTATATTGGCCCTTTACCACAACCCGAAGAACGCTGCTGTATGTCCGAAGCGCCGGTTACGCTCGCCGCTCACAACCTGATACGCCGTTTTGGCCCGCACCGTGCGGTGGAAGGCGTATCGCTGCAACTGCGGCGAGGGGAGGTGGTCGGCCTGCTCGGCCACAATGGGGCGGGCAAGAGCACCACCCTGCAGATGCTCACCGGCGTGCTGCTGCCCCAGTCCGGGCGCGTCGAAGTCTGCGGTTTCGACCTGGCCAGGCAACCCGAAGAAGCCAAGGCCTGTATCGGTTTCTTGCCGGAAACCCCGCCCCTCTACCGGGATATGAGGGTGGACGACTACCTGATATTTGCCGCGAGGCTTAGGCTCATGCCTCACGAAATGATTCCCGACGCACTGGCCGAGGCCGCACGCCGCTGCGGCTTGCAGGACGTTCGGCGTCAGATCATCGGCACCCTGTCGAAAGGCTATCAGCAACGCGTGGGTATTGCGCAGGCAATCGTCCACGGGCCCGAGGTTATCATTCTCGATGAGCCCACCGTTGGATTGGACCCCGCACAGATCCAGGACATCCGGGCGCTGATCCGCGAACTGGGCACTAAGCACAGCGTGATTCTTTCCACGCACCTGCTGGGCGAGGTGGAAAGCATCTGCGACCGCGTCGAAATCATGCATCAGGGACGGATGGTATACAGCGACAGCAGCGCCGGCATGAAGCAATACGGCAACGGTCATATGACGCTGGAGGATGTGTTCTTGGACATTACCCGTGGCGCGGTACAGACACCATGATCCGACTCATCGCCTGGAAAGAGCTGCGCGGCCTATTTGGCGCGCCGTCCACCTGGCTTATACTGGGCGCGCTGCAGTTCATCCTTGCGTGGGCATACCTAGGTAGGCTGGATGCCTTCCTGCAGGTTCAATCACAGCTCGCGCTGGTTGCGAACGCGCCGGGCGCGTCTGAGGCGGTGGTGCCCGGCTTGTTCCGAGACACGCTTGGGGTAATAGTGATGCTGGTGACGCCGCTGTTCACCATGCGGCTGCTCGCGGAGGAACGCCGCAATCAGACGCTGGTGCTGCTATTGTCCGCTCCAATTTCCAACGCCCGCATCGTGCTCGGAAAATTTGCCGGACTGATTGCGTTCCTGTGGTTGCTCATCCTATGGTGCGGCGCGATGGCAGCCACGCTCAGGCTGGGTACGCCGATGGACCTCGGCCTGCTGCTCTCCAACACCCTCGGCATGCTGTTGCTGGCCGCGAGCTACGCCGCGCTAGGCCTGTATATTTCCTCGCTTACCACGCAGCCCGTCGTCGCCGCCGTCGCCGCGCTGGCCACGCTGTCGGGGCTGTGGCTGATCGAGAGCAGCGCACCCGACGGCTATCGTCTCTGGCATGCGCTCGCCCCCACCGGCCATTTCCGCAATTTCAACAGCGGCTTGCTGGACAGCGGCGACGTCGCTTACTTTGTGCTGTTCTGCGCGTTTTTCCTGGCGCTGACGATACGCAGGCTGGACGACAGCCGCTCGTACGGCTAGACCTTGGGCATGAAATTCACACTCCCGAGACCCCTTGCAGAAACTGCAGTCTACGCCACGCTGGGGCTCGCTTGCGCGGTCGGGCTGTATTTGCTGGCCGCGCGCCTCCCGATCGAGCGAGACCTCACCCAGAACGCCAGCAATAGCCTGGAGCCCGCCAGCATTCAGGTGCTGCAGCAACTGCACGGGCCGGTACACATCGTGGTGTTCAGCGGTGAAAGGGATGTCAGACAAGGCGATATGCGCAAACTGATCCGGCAGTTCGTGGCGCTCTATCAACGCTACAAGACGGACATCGCCCTATCCTTCCTGGATCCGGCGCAGCATGCGGACGAGGCACGCGAAGCTGATATACAGGCGAGTGGCGAAATGGTGGTGGAATACCAGGGGCGGCGCGAGCATCTCACGATGCTGAACGAGCAGGCGCTCACAAACGCCCTGTTGAGCCTGGCCCACCGGCGGGAGCAGTTGGTCATGTATGTCGATGGCCATGGGGAACGCAAGCTGGATGGCATGGCGAACTACGACCTGGGCGAGTTCGGCCAGCACCTCGGCCAGCTTGGCTTCCGCGTCGCCCCCCTGAACCTTGCGGTGGCGCCGGAGGTACCTGACAACGCGAGCCTGTTGGTCATCACCCAGCCGCAGGTCGACTGGCTGCCCGGCGAAACAGCCAAGCTGATGCGGTTCGTGGACCGCGGGGGCAACATCCTGTGGCTGGTGGATGCCGAGCCCATGCACGGGCTGCAGCCGCTCGCCGACAAGCTGGGCCTGGCGCTCACCCCGGGCATCGTGATCGACCCTGACGCGGAACAAATGCGCGCCCCCGTGACCTGGGCGCTGGGCACCAGCTACCCGCCGCATGCCATCACGCGCAATTTCAGCTATGTCACCGCCTACCCCTTCGCGCGCGCCCTTGGTCACGAAGAAAACCCGAGCTGGCGCTACAGCACCCTGGTGGATGCCGCGCCGCGTGGCTGGATAAGCGCTGTGGCGCCGAAGCATGATGAAAAACCCCGCTTCGACAAGAACCGTGACGCACCTGGCCCTGTGTCCATCGCGCTGGCGCTGGAGCGCAACGCTGATGGGCGCAGCCAGCGCATCGTCGCCGTGGGCAGCGGCTCATTCCTCGCCAATAGCTACGCCGGCAACGGCCGCAATATGGATCTCGGGGTCAACATAGTGAACTGGCTGAGCAACCAGGACAACGTCATCACCATCCCCCCGCGGGCGGCGAAAGATGACACAGTCACGCTGAGCAAGCTGCAACTCAGCCTGATCAGCATCGGACTGGTGATTGCGCTACCCATGCTCCTGGCACTGACGGGCGGAGTGGTGTGGTGGCGCAGGAGGAGATAACCTGGCCGAGCCTTGCCCGATGAAGGCGGACCTCGCGTTGCACGCCCGCAGGCGGCACGAACGGGCCCGCCCGGTCAGCTACGGTAACTCGCGTTGATCTTCACGTAGTCGTAGGAAAAATCGCAGGTCCAGACGGTGGCTGCCGCTGCCCCACGCCCGAGCACCACCCGCACGGTGATGTCTTCCTGCTTCATCACGCGCTGCCCGTCCTCTTCTCGGTAGCTCGCGGCGCGCCCGCCGTTGTCGGCCACCAGCACGTCGTCCAGATACAGCTTTATGCGTTGCACCTCGAGGTCATTCACCCCGGCATAGCCGATCGCGGCCAGAATGCGGCCGAGATTGGGATCGGATGCAAAGAAGGCAGTCTTGACCAGCGGCGAGCGCGCCACGGCATAGGCGATCTGCTTGCACTCGGCCGCATCGCGCCCGCCCTCGACCTTGATGGTCATGAACTTGGTCGCGCCTTCGCCGTCGCGCACGATGGCTTGGGCCAGGAGGGTGGCGACTTCAGTCACGGCAGCCTGCAATTGGGCACGGTTCGGTTCGGCAATGGCGACGCCGCTCTTCCCTGTGGCCATCAGCATCAGCGCGTCGTTGGTGGAGGTGTCACCGTCCACGGTGATGCAGTTGAATGAAGCATCCGCCGCCTGTTTCACCATCTGCTGCAGCAACGGCTGCGCGACGGCGGCGTCGGTGGCAATATAGCCCAGCATGGTGGCCATGTTGGGATGGATCATGCCGGAGCCCTTGGCCATGCCGGTGACGGTGACAATCGTGCCGCCGATGCTGACTTGGCGCGACACGGCCTTGGCCACGATGTCGGTGGTCATGATCGCGTGCGCGGCGTCGAGCCAGTTGTCCGCCTTCAGGCCGGCGACCGCCTGCGGCAGCCCGGCAACGATCTTTTCCAGCGGCAGGGCTTCCATGATAACGCCGGTAGAATAAGGCAGCACCTGCTCAGAAGCACAGCCGAGCAGCCTCGCGGCTTCGGCGCAGGTGGCGCGCGCCGCCACCACGCCCTGCTCGCCGGTTCCGGCATTGGCATTTCCGGTATTCACGACCAGCGCGCGGATGCCTTTGGCCGTAAAAAGGTGTTCGCGCGCCACGGTCACCGGCGCGGCGCAGAAACGGTTTTGGGTGAATACGCCCGCAACGGTGGCGCCTTCATCCAGCTTGATAACCAGCAGATCCTTGCGGTTGGGGCGCTTGATGCCGGCTTCCGCCGTGCCCAGCATGACGCCCGGCACGGGCAGCAATTCGCCCGCGACGGGCGCAGACAACTTCACTGGCATAAATTAATAGCGCCCCTGGATGCGATACAGGTAGTTGCTCATTTCCACCGACTGCATGTTCATGCGACGGACGATGCCATGCACATGGCGCACGATGCCGCGCATCACGTAATACACGATGGCAGGCTGGGAATTGAGCAGCGCCTCGAACCGGTTGCGATCGAGCAGCAGCACCTTGGAATCCGTCTTTGCGATCACGTTGGCACTGACTTGCGCCACGTTGCCACCGACGAAACCGATGATCCCAGCCAGGTCCCCCTGCTTGAGCAGGTGCAAGACGGCTGTTTCCCCCCCGGTGGTCGCGGTGGCCTCCACCTCTCCGCTGCCCAGGATCAGCAGGGTGTCGCGCAGTTCGCTCTCGTGGCTGTCCTGTCCCTGCTTGACGATGGTCTCGCCCGCCTTGTATTCGCGCACGGCGATGATGCGCGCCAAGGCCTCGACCTCTGCCCCGCGCAGCTCCTCGGTCAAGGTTGAGTTGTGCAAGGTCTGCAGAATCAAATCTTCCGATGTCATGTCTTTCTCCCGGGAATTAACTGCGATTTCAAGCCCACAATATCAACGGTGAACCCTCAGGCGAGCTTGCCGTGGCACTGCTTGTATTTCTTGCCTGAGCCGCACGGGCAAGGGTCGTTGCGCCCGACCTTGGCAGCATTGCGCACGAACGGCTTGTGCTCCCCCTCGTCTTTCGCCTGCGCCAGCGCTTCGTCGTAATCCGCGTGATGATACTGCACATTGGCCACCGCGGGTTGCACTTCGGCTGCAGCCACGTCCTCCTCGGTCCGGATCTGCACGTTCATCAAGTTTTGAGTCACCTCGCGCTTGATCGCCTCCAGCATCGTGGCAAACAGATCGAACGCTTCGCGCTTGTATTCCTGCTTCGGATTCTTCTGCGCGTAGCCACGGAGGTGTATCCCCTGCCGCAGATGATCGAGCGCCGCCAGGTGTTCGCGCCAGTGCTGGTCTACGTTGCTCAGCATGACCATGCGCTCGTACTGGTGCATGATTTCGGGACCGACCTGGTCCACCTTGGTCTGGTACTGGGCTTGCGCCGCCTGCATCACGCGCTGGCGCAGGCCCTCTTCGTCCAGCTTCTTGTCTTCCTCCAGCCACTGGGCAAGCGGCAGGTGAAGCTGCAATTCCCCCGCCAGCGCCTGCTCGAGGCCTGCGACATTCCACTGCTCCTCCATGCTGCCAGGCGGGATGAATTCGCTGACGAGGTCATTCAACACCCCGTCCCGCATCCCTGAGATAGTCTCGGAAATATCCGCGCTCTCCAAGAGCTCATTGCGCTGTTCGTAAATCACCTTGCGCTGGTCGTTGGCGACGTCGTCGTATTCCAGGATCTGTTTGCGCATGTCGAAGTTGCGCGCCTCGACCTTGCGTTGCGCGTTCTCGATGGCGCGCGTCACCCAACTGTGCTCGATGGCCTCGCCTTCCGGCAGCTTGAAGCGCTGCATGATGGCCGCCACACGGTCGGAGGCGAATATGCGCAACAGCGGATCTTCCAGCGACAGGTAGAAGCGGCTGGAACCCGCATCGCCCTGGCGGCCCGAACGGCCGCGCAACTGGTTGTCCACGCGTCGGGATTCGTGGCGCTCGGTGCCGATGATGTGCAGGCCGCCGGCGCCCAGAACCAGATCGTGCAGCGACTGCCATTCACTGCGCAATTTTTCGATGCGCTGGTTGCGCTCGGCCTCGCCCAGGCCGGAATCGGTATGCAGGTGTTCGACCTGCTTTTCGACGTTGCCGCCGAGCACGATGTCGGTGCCGCGTCCCGCCATGTTGGTGGCGATGGTAATCATTTTCGGGCGGCCAGCCTGCGCCACGATTTCTGCCTCGCGCGCATGCTGCTTGGCGTTGAGCACTTGGTGCGGCAATTTTGCCTTGTCCAGCAAGGCGGAGAGCACCTCGGAGTTCTCGATCGAGGTGGTGCCCACCAGCACCGGCTGGCCACGCTTGTAGCAATCCTGGATGTCCTCGATCACCGCGGCATATTTTTCCTTCATGGTCATATAGACCTTGTCCATCATGTCACGGCGGATGGTCGGACGGTGCGGCGGGATGATGACCGTTTCCAGGTTGTATATCTGCTGGAATTCGTAGGCCTCGGTGTCGGCAGTTCCGGTCATGCCGGCCAGCTTGGAGTAGAGCCGGAAGTAGTTCTGGAAGGTGATCGACGCCAGCGTCTGGTTCTCCTTCTGGATCGGCACGCCTTCCTTGGCTTCCACCGCCTGGTGCAATCCCTCCGACCAGCGGCGCCCGGACATCAGGCGTCCGGTAAATTCGTCCACGATCACCACTTCGTTGTCCTGCACCACGTAGTGCTGGTCGCGCAGGTACAGCACGTTCGCACGCAAAGCGGCGTAGAGGTGATGGATGAGGTTTATATTGGCGGGATCATACAGGCTGCCGCCGGGCGGCAGCAGGCCTGCCTTGAGCAGCAGTCCCTCCGCCTTTTCGTGGCCGGACTCGGTCAGCAGTATCTGGTGGTTCTTCTCGTCCACGCTATAGTCACCGGGACCATCCTCCTGCTGCTGACGCACGAGTTCGGGCACCAGCTTGTTCATGCGCACGTAGACATCCACATTGTCTTCGGCCTGGCCGGAGATGATCAGCGGTGTGCGCGCTTCGTCGATCAGGATGGAGTCCACCTCGTCCACGATAGCGAAATTGAGGCGGCGCTGAAACCGCTCGCTGGCGTGGGTGGCCATGTTATCGCGCAGATAGTCGAAGCCGAATTCGTTATTGGTGCCGTAGGTGATGTCGGCCGCATAAGCGGCCTGCTTGTCGGTATGGTCCATTTGCGACAGGATGACGCCAACCGACAGGCCGAGGAACTGGTACAGCTTGCCCATCCACTCGGCATCGCGCGCGGCCAGGTAGTCGTTCACCGTCACCACATGCACGCCGCGGCCGGACAGGGCATTCAGGTAAGCCGGCAGGGTGGCCATCAGGGTCTTGCCTTCGCCGGTGCGCATTTCGGCGATCTTGCCGTAGTGCAGCGCCATGCCGCCGATCAACTGCACGTCAAAGTGCCGCATCTGCAGCACACGGCGCCCGGCTTCGCGCACCACGGCGAACGCCTCCGGAAGCAACGCATCCAGAGGTTCGCCCTGCGCGACGCGCTGCTTGAAGGCATCGGTCTTCCCGCGCAATGCCTCATCCGTTAATTTCTCGGTATCCGCCTCGAGCTGGTTGATGGCGCTTACGGTCTGGCGATATTGTTTGAGCAGCCGGTCGTTGCGGCTGCCGAAGACGGCTTTCAGCAGATTGGAAATCATTATGATGTTACGGTGTTTGAAGGTTCTTCTGAGAAGGCCATTGAGTGAGGCTGCCGCTCACCCTTGCGTGAGGACTGATGTCATCAGCTTGTCAGTGCCTTCGCCGCAGCATCCTTTAGGAAACGGGCCGGGTTTTGCGCCACTCCCTTGTAGCGCACCTCGAAATGCATGTGCGGACCGGTGGAGCGTCCGGTGCTGCCCGACAGGGATATTTTCTGGCCGCGCCGCACCATCTGGCCGACTTGCACCAGCACCTTGGAATTATGCGCATAACGGGTGATCACGCCGTTGCCATGGTCGATCTCGACCAAGTTGCCGAACTGGGGATGCGGCCCGGCATATTCCACCACCCCGCCGGCCGATGCGTACACTGGCGTGCCCTCCGGCACCACGAAGTCCACGCCTTCGTGCATGGATTCCTTGCCGGTGAACGGATCAATGCGCCAGCCGAAGTTGGATGAGAACCAGCTGTTCTTCACCGGAACCACGGACGGAATCAGCCACGAATTGCTCCGGTCCTGCATCAGCATCGTTTCCAGCGCCGCCAGCTTGTCGCTCCGGTCGTCGATCGAGAGGGTCAGGCCGGACATCTGCTGGCTCATGCTCTCCAGGGAAACATCCTGATGCGCGGCGGGGATGTACGGCCCGCCTTGCGCCGGCAGCTTGTCGAACGAAAACTCGTTCGGCTTCATGCCGGAGACCTTGGCCAGGCGCGCTCCCAGCGCATCCAGGCGCTGCATCTGCGCCTGCATCTGCCCGAGGCGCTTGGCCATCGCATCGAGGCTCTCGCGCATGTAGGTCTGCTGCTTCCGCTGCTCTTCGATCTGCGCGTCGGCAAGCCAGGCGCGCAACGCGTCACTCATCATTCCGCGGTCGAGCCGGGCGATGGGGTACTGCACTGCGACCGCCGCCGAAATAAGCAGTGCAAGCGCCAACAGTGCGAGCAGAAACAGATTCAAGGCACTCAACCGGATTGTGCGCGTCTTTGCAAAACGGCCGGAAACTAGAATAATATCCATGTCCACCTTCTTATAAACTCTGGGTCGTGCCACAACGCCTGAATTCGTTTTTCACCAGCCCGGAATTGTGTGAACTGGCTCGCAATGCGCAACGACTTGCCGCGCTGCAACAGCTGTACCACCAAGCGACCCCGCCGACGCTGGCGCACGCCAGCCGGGTAATCGGATTTGAGCGGCACATTTTGACGGTAGGCGCCGAAAACAGCGCCGTCGCCGCAAAATTGCGCCAGCTAGCCCCCCATATCCTCCAGCAGCTGCAGGGGGACGACGCGGAGGTTACTGGAATTCGGGTAAAGGTGCAAGTTAGCCTGCCGGCATACCAACCTGAGCGCACGCCTCCCGTCCTGGACAGTGCCGGACGTCGACACCTGTCAGACCTAGCCAAGAAAATCGGCGATTCGCCGCTAAAGCGCGCCCTACTGCGGCTAATCAATCGTTAAACGAAGATTCCCCAGCCAACCAGCACGTAGCGTTCAAGTACGTACAAGGCCACAAAAATCAGTAGCAAAAACCCAACAAAGCGCAGTAGCTGCCAGGCAAAGCGCAGGTAGCGGCGGTCGCGGCTGACCAGATACAGGGCACCCGAAACGGTCAGGGCAAGCGCGCTGAGCAACGCTAGGAGGCGCAACAGAATCATGGGGAGAGCGAGGACGCGGCTGCCGGCATAGGGTGCCACCCCATCCATCCGCTTCCGGGGATCACCAGTCCAGCCCGCGACGGAGGCTATGCTGCCTGCAGCTGCAGCCTCAGGAAGGCGGGCGCCTCCTCGGGCTTGCCGAAGGTGACAAGCTCCCATGCGCTCTCGTCGTCAAGCACTGCGCGCACCAGGGCGTTGTTGAGCGCATGGCCGGATTTGTGGCCGGAAAAAGCACCTATCAGCGGATGGCCGAGCAGGTAAAGGTCGCCAATCGCATCAAGCACCTTGTGCTTGATGAATTCGTCTTCGACGCGCAGCCCGTCGGGATTGAGCACCCGGTAGTCGTCCATCACAATGGCGTTATCCAGGTTGCCGCCCAGTGCCCGCCCCTGTGCGCGCATGGCCTCGAACTCATGCATGAAACCGAAGGTGCGTGCACGGCTGATTTCGCGGATGTAGGACTGCTCACCCAGATCCACGGTAACTTTTTGCCGGGTATTGGCAATCACCGGGTGCGGAAACTTGATGGAGAAGTCCAGGCGGTAGCCGTCGTAGGGTTCGAACCGCACCCACTTGTCGCCATCCTTGACCTCCACGGTCTTCTTGATGCGAATGAATTTTTTCGCCGCCGGCTGTTCCTCGATCCCAGCGGACTGCAGCAGGAAAATGAAGGTCCCTGCACTGCCGTCCATGATCGGCACTTCCGCACTGGTCAAGTCCACGCAGGCATTGTCTATGCCCAATCCCGCGAAGGCCGACATCAAGTGTTCAATGGTGGCCACGCGCCCACCGTTGGCGTCCAGGCAGGTGGAAAGGCGCGTATCGTGAACGGAATGCGCCCTGGCCGGGATTTCGACCACCGGGGACATGTCCACGCGGCGGAACATGATACCGCTGTTGACCGGAGCCGGACGCAGAACCAGATTGACCTTTTCGCCGGTATGGAGCCCTACTCCCGTTGCCTGTACGGGTTTCTTCAGTGTACGCTGCCTAACCATTTCACGTCATGCCAAAGTAAAAACGTAGCCAATTTTATCACGCAGTCGGGGCAGCCTAAAAACCTTTCCTCCAAAAATACAACACCTAGTCCGCCTGCTTGCGCAGGAACGACGGAATGTCCAGGGTGTCTACCCCGGATTGCTTCAACGCTTCGACCGCCTCGCGGCGGCGGTTGCTGCGCATCACGGTAGGCATATCCAGTTCGGTGTAATTAACTGCGGGCTCCGCCGGCTCGTCATGCGTGCCGGTGCGCTGACCGTAGACCAGTTCCGGCTTGGGCTGCTTGCGCGACTGAGGGGAACCCAGCCCGGTCGCCACAATGGTCACCCGCAGGTCATCGCCCATGGTTTCGTCGAACACGGAGCCAACGATCACCGTGGCATCCTCGATAGCGAACTGCACGCTGTTGGTGATCTGCTTGTACTCTTTCATGGTGAGACTGGAGCTCGAACTGATGTTCACCAGCACGCCGCGCGCGCCGGCCAGACTGACCTCTTCCAGCAGGGGGCTGGACATCGCGCGTTCGGCGGCGATGGCCGCGCGATCCTTGCCGGACGCCGTTGCGGAGCCCATCATGGCCATGCCGTTTTCCGACATCAGTGTCCGCACGTCGGCGAAGTCCACGTTGACCAGCCCCGGCACGTTGATCACCTCGGCAATGCCGGCCACCGCGCCCTGGAGCACGCCGTTGGCCGCACGGAACGCTTCCAGCAGGGTTGTATCTTCGCCCAACACGCTCATCAGCTTTTCGTTCGGCACGATGATCAGGGAGTCGACGTACTCGGATAGCGCCTCGATGCCCACCTGCGCCAGGCGCATGCGCTTGCCCTCGTGTGCAAAAGGCTTGGTCACCACCGCCACGGTCAGGATGTCCATCTCGCGCGCCACCTGCGCCACGACTGGCGCCGCGCCGGTGCCCGTGCCGCCGCCCATCCCTGCCGTGATGAACACCATGTTCGCGCCGCGGATCAGATCGGCGATGCGCTCGCGATCTTCCTCGGCAGCCGCCCGGCCCACGTCAGGCACCGCGCCCGCACCCAAGCCCTTGGTGATGCCGGAACCGATCTGCAACTGGTTGCGTGCCTTATTTCGTTTCAAGGCCTGGGCGTCGGTGTTGATGACGACAAACTCCACGCCCTGCACCCCCTGCTCTATCATGTGGTCGACGGCGTTGCCGCCACACCCGCCGACGCCGATCACCTTGATCACCGCTTCCTGAGGCTGTGCATCCATAATTTCAAACATAGTTTTTCTCCTTACTAGTTGCGTTCCCTGAATCGCCAAACCCGGCAAACCCTACAGCCGGGCAAATCCGTATCAAAAATTCCCCTGAAACCAAGCTTTCATCCGCCCCATCACGTCTCCGAATGACCCGGACTGGATGCGCGCCGCCTCGTGCCGCTGCTGCTGCTCGACGCCGTACATAAGCAGGCCAGCCCCGGTCGAAAAGCGCGGCGTCCTCACCACGTCGGCCAGCCCCCCTACGTAATGCGGCAACCCGAGCCGCACCGGCATGTGGAATATTTCCTCTCCCAATTCCACCATTCCCTGCATGGCGCTGCTGCCGCCGGTGATCACCACGCCCGAGGACAGCAGGTCCTCGAAGCCGCTGCGGCGCAATTCGGTCTGCACAAGTGAATACAGCTCCTCCACCCGCGGCTCGATGACCTCCGCCAAGGTCTGGCGCGATAGCATGCGCGGGCCGCGGTCCCCGACGCCGGGAACTTCGATCGGCGCATCGTCGGCGAGCTGGCGCAAGGCGCAGCCGTACTTGATCTTGATGTCCTCTGCATCCTTGGTCGGGGTGCGAAGCGCCATCGCAATGTCATTGGTGATTTGATCCCCCGCAATGGGAATCACGGCAGTGTGGCGGATCGCGCCGCCGGTGAACACCGCCACGTCGGTTGTGCCGCCACCGATGTCCACCAGACAAACGCCCAGGTCCTTTTCATCGTCGGCCAGCACCGCCTTGCTCGATGCGAGAGGCTGCAGGATCATCTCTCGTACCTCCAGCCCACAGCGATGCACGCACTTCATGATGTTCTGCACCGCAGCCACCGCGCCAGTGACAATGTGGATTTCTACTTCCAGGCGCATTCCGCTCATGCCGAGGGGCTTCTTGATGCCTTCCTGCCCGTCTATGCTGAACTCCTGCTCAAGAATATGCAGTATCTTCTGGTCTCCGGGCAGTGCGATCGAACTGGCGGTTTCTATGACCCGGTCGATGTCCGCCTGGGAGACCTCCTTATCCTTGATCTTGACCATGCCGTTGGCGTTGGCACCCTTGACATGGCTTCCCGCGATGCCCGTATAAACCTCACGGATCTTGCAGTCGGCCATCAACTCGGCCTCTTCCAGTGCGCGCTGAATGGCACTGACGGTGGCGTCGATGTTCACCACCATCCCCTTCTTCATGCCGGAGGACTCATGCATGCCCACGCCGATCACTTCCAGCCTGCCCTCCGGCGTGATCTCACCGACGATCGCGATGATCTTGGAGGTGCCGATGTCCAGCCCCACAATCAAATTCTTGCTCTCCCGGTTTCTGCTCATAACCCGTCCCTGCCTAAAATTCATCCCTGCTCACCATGTCTCCCGCGCTCCTCTCCTTCAGCCGGCGGTCCTGGCGGCAAAACCGTTGCGGTAGCGTAAATCCACGTATTTCGCCTGGAAATTCATCGCCGCGAGGCTCTGCGAATAAGAGGCGGCAAACCGCGCCAGCCTCTCCTCCATTTGCTCGCGCCCCAGTTCCAGGACCGTACCGTCGCTCAGGCGCAACTGCCAGGCATGGCGCGGGGACAGGTTGACTTGGGTAATCCCCAGGCCCAATGGCGCCAGCTGTTCGCTGAAGCGCGTGTAGCGTTGCACCACTTCGCCCGCCGCATCGTTTGGCCCCGTGAATTCTGGCAATGCCTCCGCATCCGGCGCCGCGAACACTTCGCCTTGCGGATTGACCAGTTCCTTGGCATTCCACCGCGCCAGGGCCTTGTGCTCTTCCAGGCTGACATCCAGTTGCCACGGGAAATGCCGCCTCACGCTAACGCTCCGCACCCAGGGGAGCTGTTCGAATATTCGCCGCGCCTGATCCAGGTCCACCGTAAAGAAATTTCCGCGCAGGGAATTGCGTGCCGCCGTCCGCAGTTGCGCCATGTCCACTTGCCGCGGCGCGCCATCCAACTGCACCGTGCGCAGCGCAAACGCCGGTAGGCGCAGCACATAGCTCAGCACGCCGATCACCAGCAGCAGCAGCCCGAGCCCGAGCAACCCGTTGGTCATTTTGCGCAGCCCGGCCGCGTCATCCCACATGCGCCCCCTCCAGAATACTCAACACCAACTGATCGAAACTGATGCCGGCCTGCCGCGCCGCCATCGGCGCCAGGCTATGGTCGGTCATGCCGGGTGAGGTATTTGCCTCGAGCAGGTACGGTTTGCCATACGCGTCCATCAGGAAATCCACGCGCCCCCAGCCCTCGCCACCCAGCAACTGAAAGCCGCGCAAAGCCAGGCGCTGCACCTCGGCTTCGCGCTCGGGCGGCAAACCGCTTGGGCACAGGTAGCGTGTATCGTCGCGCAGGTACTTGGCCTCGTAGTCATAGAACTCATTGGCCGGTTCGATCTTGATTACCGGCAACGCCTCATTGCCCAGCACCAGCGCCGTATATTCACCACCGCCGACGAAGCGCTCGGCGATCACCAGCTTGTCGTGCTTCGCCGCCTCTCGGTATGCCGATGGAAGATCTTCCGCACGTTTGACCTTGCTCACGCCAATACTCGAACCCTCATTGGCCGGCTTGACGAACAGGGGCAAGCCCAGGCGTGCCGCCGTTGCAGAAAGGTCGCTGGAGCCGTCCAGCAGTTCGTACTCTGGAACCGGCAAGCCACCCGCCTGCCACACCAGCTTGGTGCGCCATTTGTCCATCGCCAGGGCGGATGCCATCACCCCACTGCCGGTATACGGTATGCCAAGCAGCTCCAGCGCGCCCTGCACCGTGCCGTCCTCGCCATAACGCCCGTGCAGGGTAATGAACGCGCGGTCGAACCCCTCGTTGCGCAGCGCCTGCAGCTCGCGGACTGCGGGGTCGAACGCGTGCGCGTCCACGCCGCTCCTTTTCAGCGCTGCGAGCACGGCATTGCCGCTTTTCAGGGATACCTCGCGTTCCGCGGAGCGACCGCCGAAAAGCACCGCCACCTTTCCAAAATTCTTCATACTGCCTCACCTACGATGCGTACTTCCCGCTGCAGGCTAACGCCGATTTGTTGCCGCACCGTCGCCTGCACCTCGTTGATCAACTCTTCGATATCCTTCGCACTCGCCCCCCCAATGTTCACAATGAAGTTCGCATGCTTTTCCGAGACCCGCGCGCCGCCCTTTTGCCTGCCTTTCAGCCCGCACACCTCGATCAGGCGCGCGGCATGGTCACCCGGCGGGTTGCGGAACACCGATCCCGCGTTCGGCAAGTTCAGCGGCTGACTCGCCAGACGCCTGGTCAACAGGCTCTTGATCTCGCGCCGCGCGATCTCGCCGTCTCCAGCCGGAAAGCGCAACCAGGCGCCTACGAACCATTCTTCGCGCTCTTCCCGCAAGGCGACATGCCGGTATCCGATTTCGTAGTCGGCAGCGGTACGCTCATGTAAAGCGCCGTGCCGGTCCAGCACCTGCACCCGATCCACCCGTTCCCAGATCTCGCTGCCATAGCAGCCCGCATTCATGGCCAGCATGCCGCCGACCGTGCCGGGGATGCCCGCGAAGAATTCGGCGCCCCGGAAATCGTGCAGGGCGGCAAAACGGGCCAGCTTGGCGCCCGGAACGCCAGCCTGGGCATAAATCGTCCCGTCCGGGCCCATGCGCAGCTCACTCAGCGCGCCATGCAAGAGCAAGACCGTGCCGCGCAGGCCGCCGTCGCGAACCAGAAGATTGCTGCCCAGTCCGACGGCAATGACGGGTTCGCGCTCGGGCAACATGCGCAGGAATCCGGCCAGGTCATCCAGACCTGCGGGCTGATACACGTGCTGTGCACGCCCACCCGCCCGCCAACTCACGTGGCGCGCCATGTCCACGTCATGACGGAGCAACCCGTGCAAGGCGGCCCCCTGCGCATCCGCAAACTTTGCGGTTTCAGCCATGTTCATGTACCCTCAGCCCGTTGCCGCACATGCGCTGGCACGCCACCGATGGAGCCCGCACCCATGGTCACCACGATATCGCCCGCTTTCGCCATTTTCAGTATTGCCGTCGGCATCTCCTGCACGTTTTCGACGAATACCGCCTCCTCCTTGCCGGCGACGCGTAACGCCCGCATCAGCGCGCGCCCGTCGGCGGCCACGATTGGGGCCTCACCGGCGGCATACACTTCACCCAGCAACAATGCATCGACGCCGGACAGCACCTTGACGAAGTCCTCGAACAGGTCGCGCGTACGGGTATATCGGTGCGGCTGAAAGGCCAGCACCAGCCGCCGCCCAGGGAAGGCGCCGCGCACGGCGGCCAGTGTTGCGGCCATTTCAGCCGGATGGTGCCCATAGTCGTCTATCAGGGTGAAGACACCCCCGTCTGGCAAGGGAATCTCGCCGTATCGTTGGAAGCGCCGCCCGACCCCCTCGAACTCGGCCAGCGCAGCGGCGATGGCGTCCGCCGGAACGCCAACCTCCAGCCCGACCGCGATCGCGGACAGCGCGTTCAGAACATTGTGCATGCCGGCGAGATTAAGAGTGACGTCGAGCTCCAACGGGGTGCTGTTTTGGCGGCACAGCGCCGTGAATTTCATGCGCCCGCCTTCGTGACGCACGTTGACCGCCCGAACCTGCGCATCCTCAGCAAGGCCGTAAGTGGTGACCGGCTTGCTGATCCGTCCCAGCAGTTCACGTACATTGGCATCGTCGACGCACAGGATGGCTCGGCCATAGAACGGCAAGCGCTCCAGAAAATCCGCGAAGGCCTGTTTGAGCCGGGCGAAGTCGTGACCGTAGGTTTCCATGTGGTCCGCATCGATGTTGGTCACCACTGCCAGGATCGGCGTCAGGTACAGGAAAGAGGCATCTGATTCGTCCGCTTCGGCGACGATGAATTCGCCCGTGCCGAGCTTGGCATTCGTGCCGCTGCTGTTGAGCCTGCCCCCGATGACATACGTCGGATCGAAGCCCCCCCTGGCCAGCACGCTGGCCACCAGGCTGGTGGTGGTGGTCTTGCCGTGCGTTCCCGCGATGGCGATACCCTGGCGCAAACGCATCAACTCAGCCAGCATCATGGCACGCGGCACGATGGGAATCTTGCGCGCGCGTGCCGACACCACTTCCGGGTTGTCGCTCTTGACCGCGCTCGAGATCACCACTGCATCGGCATCGGAAAGGTTCTCTTCCCCATGGCCCACTTGCACCGTTGCGCCCAGATTGCGCAAGCGCATGACGACTGTGCTGTCGGCAAGGTCGGAGCCGCTTACCTGGAAACCCAGGTTGAGCAACACCTCGGCAATGCCGTTCATGCCGGAGCCGCCGATGCCCACGAAGTGTATGTGCTTTATCTTGTGCTTCATGCCGCTACCTTTGTCTCCCGGCGGAAAGCGATCATTTCGCCACCTCCATGCACACCTCGGCCACACGCTGTGCTGCCTTGGGCTGGGCTGCAGCGCGGGCCGCCTTGGCCATCTCCAGCGCTTGCTCGCGCGTGGTGCCTTTCAACAGCTCCGCCAGTCGTTCCGTTGTCATTTCCTTCTGGGGCAACAGCACCGCGGCCCCCCGATCACTCAGGAAATGCGCATTGACGGTCTGGTGATCATCCACCGCATGCGGAAAAGGCACGAGGATGCTGGCCAGACCTGCCGCCGCCAGTTCGGACACGGTCAACGCGCCTGCGCGGCACAGCACCAGATCCGCCTGCTCGTAATAGAACGCCATATTGTCCACAAATGGCGCCACCATCGGCTCCACGCCCGCCTCGCGATAGGCGGACAACGTCGCTTCATAGTGCAGCTTTCCACTCTGGTGCAGCACATGCGGGCGGGCATCTTTCGGGATCAGCGCCAGTGCCTGGGGCACGCGCTCGTTGATCACCTTGGCGCCGAGACTCCCGCCCACGACCAGCACATTCAGCGCCCCTTCGCGCGTGGCGTAACGCTGGCGGGGTTCCGGCAGCGAAGCGATCGCATCGCGCACCGGGTTGCCACACCATTCCGCGCCGGGCAGCACGTCCGGAAAGCCGCTCATCACGCGGCGGGCATACCGTGCCAGCAGTTTGTTGCTCATGCCGGCGACCGCGTTTTGTTCGTGGATCACCAGCGGGCGGCGCAGCAGCGCTGCCATCAGCCCGCCCGGAACCGTGATGTAGCCGCCCATCCCGAGCACGACAGCGGGCCGGTATTGCAGGAACACGAACAGGCTCTGCCACAAGGCAAACAACAGGCTGAACGGAAGCGTCAGCTTGCGCAGCAGTCCCTTGCCGCGCAGGCCATAGAAGTCCACCAGCCCCATGGCATAGCCGTGCTTGGGCACCAACTCCGCCTCCATGCTGTGGGGGGTGCCCAGCCACACCACGCGCCACCCCTGGTCGCGCAGGCAGTCAGCCACGGCCAAGCCCGGGAAGATATGGCCTCCGGTGCCACCGGCCATGATGAGGATGGTTTTCTGCTTGCTCATATCTGTCATTTTCCTGTGTACCCCGGCGGGATTTGCGCTTCAACCCCTTCGGGGCTTAACTTGCGACGAAACAGGCCGCTCATGCGGGCTGCCCCCGCATAAGCCGCCTGTTTTCCCAATCTATTCTCAGCAGGATGGCGACTGCGGCGCAGTTCACCACCATGCCGCTGCCGCCAAAACTGAGAAACGGCAGGGTCAGTCCTTTGGTGGGCAGCACGCCCATGTTCACGCCGATGTTGATCATCGCCTGCATCCCGATCCATAAGGCGATGCCTTGCGCGACCAAGGCAGCAAAGGGGCGATCAAGGAAAGCGGCCTGGCGGCCAATGGTAAATGCACGAACGATCAGCACGGCAAACAGTGCCAACACCGCACACACCCCAACGACACCCAGTTCCTCTGCGATCACGGCGAGGAGAAAATCGGTATGAGCCTCGGGCAGATAGAACAATTTCTCCACGCTGGCGCCCAGCCCCACGCCCAGCCATTCCCCACGGCCGAAAGCGATCAAGGAGTGGCTCAGCTGATAGCCTTTGCCGAACGGGTCGGCCCAGGGATCCACGAAGCCGGCGAGTCGCTGCATGCGATAGGGCGAAAAGAAGATCAGCGCCGCAAAGGCGAAGGGCAGGGCAATCACCAGCGCGCCGAATATCCTGATGTTGAATCCGCCGAGAAACAGGGTGCAAAGCGCGATGGCACAAATTACCACGAACGCCCCCATGTCGGGTTCCCGCAGCAACAGGCCACCCACCAGGGCCATGATCAGAAACATGGGCCAGAATGCCTTGAACAAGTGGTCTTTCAACGTGCCCTTGCGTACGGTGTAATCGGCAGCATAGAGCACTGCAAAAAGTTTCATTAATTCAGAAGGCTGCAAGTTGACAATAAACAGCGATAGCCACCGGCGGCTTCCGTTTACCTCGCGCCCGATTCCCGGAATGAGCACCAGCATCAGCAGCAGAACGCCCAGCATGAACAGATAGGGCGCCATTCTCTGCCACGTTTGGACCGGCACCTGAAACGCTGCCACTCCCAGAACCAGGCCAACGCCGATGAACGTGCCATGGCGTATCAGGTAATAGGCGGACTGGCCGCGGCCCGCCTCGGCGGTTGCAATGGATGAGGAGTACACCATGACCAGACCGAGGGAGAGCAGCCCCAACACCACCCATGCAAGCACTTCGTCGTATTCGGCGAGGGAACGGCGGGTGCTGGGTTGCCTGGTCAGGGCGCGGAGCATGCTGCCTCCCTGGCTAGTTCGTGCACCGCGGCGACGAAGACCTCGGCCCGGTGCTCGTAATTGCGGAACATGTCAAAGCTGGCGCATGCCGGCGACAACAGTACGGCGTCGCCCGCTCTGGCCAAACCTGCGGCTTGGCGCACGGCATCCGGCAGGTCGGTTGCGCGCACGACGGGCTTGCCGCAGCCTTGGAGCGCCGTCTCGATCAGCCCCGCGTCGCGCCCAATCAACACCGCGGCGCGTGCATGTTCGGCGACTGCGGGTTTGAGCGGGGAAAAATCCTGTCCCTTGCCATCGCCGCCGAGTATCACGACCACCGGTTTGCCCAGGCCTTCCAGCGCAGCCTCGGTGGCACCCACGTTGGTCCCCTTGGAATCGTCGTAATAGTCCACCCCGTTGATCTCAGAGACCTTTTCAACCCGGTGCGGCAGCCCCTTGAAGTCGCGCAAGGCCGCGCACAATGGCTCCAGGGGCAACCCGACCGCTCGGCACAAAGCCAGCGCCGCCAACGCATTCGCCACGTTGTGCAAGCCGGTCACCTGCAATTCCTTCCCGTTGAGCACGCGCCGCTGCCCGTGCACCAGCCAGGTTTCCCCGCCGTCGTCGGCTATGGTCCACTCGGCGCCGAGATGCCGCGAACCGATTCCGAACTTCACGCACGCGCTTCCGGCCTGAGTCATGGCATTACTGCGCGCGTCGTCGCGATTGAGCACACGCACTTGGCAGCCGATGAAGATGCGCGCTTTGGCCCCGGCATAGGCGTCCATGTCCGGGTAGCGATCAAGGTGATCCTCGGTGACATTAAGGACCGTCGCGGCATCGGCATTCAGGGAACTGGTCGTTTCCAGCTGGAAGCTGGACAGCTCCAATACCCACACTTGGGGCTGTTTGCCCTGGCGTCGCAGCAGGACGTCCAACACCGCGGGCGAAATATTGCCGGCCACCTCGGTATCCAACCCGGCCGCACGACACATGGCGCCGACCATGCTGGTTACCGTGGTCTTGCCATTTGCCCCCGTGATCGCGATGATCTTAGGGCGCGGCGTCATCGGCAACGATTGCGCGAACAGCTCGATGTCGCCAGCCACCGGAATCCCCCTGGCGAGCGCGCGCTGCACCACGGGCTCTGCCAGTGGCACGCCCGGACTGATGGCGATGAGATCGACGCCCTGCAGCAAGGCTTCGTGCAGCGGCCCGCAATGCACGACGTCGCGCGGCACGAATTCTGCTACCTTGTCCAGGCCCGGTGGGCTGGCACGCGTATCCGCAACGCGCAAACGTGCACCCTGCGCGCTCAGCCAGCGCACCAGCGACAGCCCGGTTTCACCCAGGCCGAGCACCAGCACCGTTTTGTTTCTCAGGTCCGTCATCTCAGCTTCAACGTCGCCAGCCCCATCAACACCAGTAGCATCGTGATAATCCAGAAGCGCACCACCACCTGCGTTTCCTTCCACCCCTTCTGCTCGAAGTGATGGTGCAGGGGCGCCATCAGGAAAATGCGCCTGCCTTCGCCATATATCTTTTTGGTGAATTTGAAATAGCTCACCTGCAGCATCACCGAGACCGCCTCCACCACGAACACGCCGCCCATGATGAACAGCACCAGCTCCTGGCGCACGATCACGGCTACCACGCCCAGCGCGGCACCCAGCGCCAGCGCGCCGACGTCGCCCATGAACACTTCCGCCGGATAAGCGTTGAACCACAGGAAGGCAAGGCCAGCGCCGGCGATGGCCGCGCAAAATACCGCCAGTTCGCCCGCACCCGGTATGTGCGGTACGCCCAGGTACTTGGAAAATTCGGAATGGCCTGCGACATAGGCGAAGATCGCCAGCGCGCTGCTGATCAGCACGGTCGGCATAATGGCCAGGCCATCCAGGCCGTCGGTCAGATTTACCGCGTTGCTGCTGCCGACGATCACCAGGTAGGTCATCACCACAAAGGCGACCATACCCATCGGGATCGCCACGGTCTTGAAGAACGGCACGATAAGCGCAGTATGCTCGGGCAGGGTTGCCGCGTACCACAGGTAGGCCGCCGCCGTCAGGGCAATCAGCGATTGCCAAAACATCTTGGCGCCCGCCGACAATCCCTTGGGGTTGCGGTGAACCACCTTGCGGTAGTCGTCCACCCAGCCGATGGCGCCGACGCCTAAGGTGGTGAGCAGCGCCACCCATATGTACTTGTTGTGCAGGTCGCCCCACAGCAGCGTAGTCACGGCCACGGAAGCCAGGATCAGCGCCCCCCCCATCGTGGGCGTGCCCGATTTCACCAGGTGAGTCTGCGGGCCGTCCGTGCGCACGGCCTGGCCGATCTTCATCACGGTCAATTTACGGATCATCGCCGGCCCGACGATGAAGCCGAAGAACAGCGCAGTCATGGCCGAGAGCACCGCACGCAGCGTGATGTAATTGAACACGTTGAACGTACGTATGTCCGTAGCCGTCGCCAGCCATTGCGCTAATGCGAGCAGCATGTTTCTTCCCCCTCTATGCATCTGGCGACGACTTGCTCCATTTTCATGAAGCGCGATCCTTTCACCAGTACCGTAACCCCGGCCGTCATTTCGGCCCCCACTGCCGCGCTCAGGGCTTCGACGTTGTCAAAATGCTGGGCGCCCGATCCGAATGCGCGTGCTGCCTCGCGGCTCAACTCGCCCATCGCCAGCAGGCGGTCGATGCCGGACCGCTTCGCATATTCCCCGATTTCCGCGTGGAAATGAGCCGCCTCCGTGCCCATTTCACCCATATCTCCCATGACAAAGAGGCGCTTGCCAGGCGCCGCGGCGAGCACGGAGATGGCCGCGCGCATCGATGCCGGGTTGGCGTTATAGGTGTCGTCGATCAGCGCCGCGCCGTTCAAGCCCCTTTTGCGCTGCAGGCGTCCGGCGACGCCTTCAAATTTTTCCAGGCCGCGCGCGATGTTCGCGAGCGGAACATGCAGCGCCACCGCGGCCGCCGTGGCGGCCAGCGCATTCCGCACATTGTGCTCGCCCGGTACCCGCAGGCCGGCGGCAAATTCGCCCCCCGGCGTCTTCACCGCCAGGCGCGAGCCGAATTCACAGCGCTGCCATTCCCCGCGGATAGCGGGGTTGTCATTGAGACCAAAGTCGAGTACCGCATGCCCCGCGGCGAGCGTGCGCCACAAGGATGCGTAGGCGTCGTCCGCGTTGATCACTGCCGTCCCGCCATCGCTCAACCCGTCGAAGATTTCGCCTTTGGCCCGGGCGACCGCCCCCACCGATCCAAGTCCCGCGAGATGCGCGCCGGACGCGTTGTTCACGACGGCCACATCCGGCCGGGCAATGCGGGTGAGATAGTCGATCTCTCCGGCATGGTTCATACCCATTTCAATCACCGCAAAACGGTGCGCATCATTCAGCCGGAGCAGGGTCAGCGGCATGCCGATATCGTTGTTTAGGTTGCCCTGGGTCGCGAGCACGGCATCGGCGCTGCCCGCCGCCTCGCGCAGGATGGATGCAAGCATTTCCTTGACCGTGGTCTTGCCGTTGGAGCCGGTCAGCCCGATAACCGGAATATCGAACTGTGTGCGCCAGTAGGCCGCCAGGCGGCCCAGGGCGAGCCGGGTGTCCTCCACCAGCAGCAGCGGACAGGGTGCGGTGCCGTCATAGCTGTCGGCATTGATCAGCGCGGCAACGGCACCATCGCGCGCGGCGTTCACCACGAATGCCGCACCGTCAAAATTTTCTCCGCGCAGGGCGACGAACAGGCAACCCGGCTCGATTTTCCGGCTGTCAGTGGATACCGAGGTGAAGGGGACGTCCGCACCCGCCATCCTCGCCCCCAGCGCCTGCCCGGCCTGCGACAGCAGCATCATGCGTGCGCCCTCCACGCAGCCAGAGAGCGCTGCGCTGCCTCAACGTCGCTGAACGGGTATTTCACGCCCCTGATTTCCTGGTACGTTTCGTGCCCCTTGCCGGCGAGCAAGACCGTATCGGCCGCCTGTGCATGAAGGATCGCCTGGCGGATGGCCTCACCACGGTCTTCGATCACTTGGTGCGGAAGCCCCTCCATGCCGGACACGATGCCTGCAATGATGTCGCCGGGCGCCTCGCTGCGCGGATTGTCGCTGGTGACGATGCAGATATCGGCGAGCTTTGCCGCCACTCGCCCCATCATGGGGCGTTTGCCGCGATCCCGGTCGCCGCCGCAGCCGAACACGCACACCAGGCTGCCGCGGCCGGTTACCACCTCGCGCAGCGACCGCAGAACCTTGTCGAGCGCATCGGGGGTGTGCGCGTAGTCCACCACTACGACGGGGCGCCCCCCGCCGCCCAGGCTCT
>Ga0316628_100000323_pt1 | contig 29637 bp, 23 predicted proteins | sample OWC_Aug_M2_C1_D5_FD_207648 | JGI IMG/M metagenome (GOLD analysis project Ga0316628, IMG submission 207648) | Wetland soil microbial communities from Old Woman Creek delta, Ohio, United States - OWC_Aug_M2_C1_D5_C | ecosystem: Environmental > Terrestrial > Soil > Wetlands | place: USA: Ohio...
GCCGCCCGCGAGCGGCGGCAGGAATTCCTCGGCGCCGGGCACGAGCACGGCCCGCGAAATGGAGGTCCGGATCTGCACGCCGGTCATCGGCTTCAGCGCGAGTTCCGCGCGCGGGCTGAGCAGGCCCGGCCCCGACACGTAGTCGTAGCGCGAATAACGGGCGCCGTAGGTGAGGGCCACCTGCGGCGCGACCTGCCAGCGATCGACCCCGAACACCGATCCCACCGCGCGGCTGTCACCGCTGGCGGAACGCGGGAACTCGGTGAGCGGGGAACTGAAGCGCTGCGTGGCGTAGGCGACGTTCACGTCGTAGACGTGGGCGGCAGGCGCGTGCGACCTGAAGGTGCCGGCGAGGAACCAGGTGCCGAGATCGCCCTGCGCGGTGATGCCCTGGATCGCCCAATCACCCCACGCGCCGACGGGTCCGCCCAGCGACAGCGCTGCCACGCCGTGCGACGACATCTCCGAGGAGAAGAGACCCTCGATCCGGTCGAACGAGCTCGCGGTCAGCAACTTCACCTGCCCGGTGAACGGCAGATCGTCGAACAGGTTCGTCGCGAAGTGCGCGGGCGAGGTGACGGTGCGGGCCAGGACGCCAGGCCTGTCGCGATCCGGCGACTTGTCGTCGACGCCCGCAATGACGCCGCGCCGGTCGACGTCCTTCAGCACGCTGCGCGGCACGTGGCGCAGGTACCAGGCGACGTCGCTGTGATCGTCGGTCGCCTGGCTGTCGCCGCCCGCCGTGGAACCGAACCCGGCGGTCAGCACGCGCTCGGTTCGGCGCAGCGACACAGCGACCGTGGTGCGGCCGCTCGGCCGCACTTCGACGAACTTGCGGCGCGAGGGGATGTACCCCGCGTAGTGAGCGCGCACGAGGTACGGACCGGCGGGCAGGCCCCCCAACCGGAAGTGGCCGGTCGTGTCCGACACGGCAAGAGCGCTGGTGGCACCCAGGGCGGAGACGGTTGCGCCGGCAATCGGCGCTCCGGCGTCGTCCACGACCTTGCCCTCGACCGAGCCATGGAGGACGGCTGCGATCGGGCGGACAGCATGGTCTCCGCGCGGGAGCACGCTCCGGACCTGGGCAGACGCGTCCGGAACGACGCTCAGGAGAGCAGCGACGACGGTCGACGTGGCAAGCGTGCCGAACCGGGTCATGATGCTGCCTCTCGCCGTTCGGCAGGCAACGCGCGCCGCCCGCCACGGCCCGCAAGCGGGGACAGGTGCCCCGCCCGCGTGAGAGCTTACGAGACCGAGAAGTCCGCGGTCCTCGTTAGAATTTTACCCGACAACTTGTCGGTTATTTTAATGTCAACCCGATATTTTCCAGCCTTGAACCTCGTCAGTGGCCAAGCTGAACCGCCCACCAGCTGATGCTTGGTGATGTCGAACTCGGGCGCGAGCGTCGTCGCGTTCCACACCTGCGGCTCGCTGTTGGCTATCTTCTTCTCGGTACCGTCGGGCTGCTTCTGGACGAACCCGAATTCGATCAGCACGTCGGGCTTCCTCGCGGCGTCCAGGGCCGGGTTGTAGATCTGGAAGTACACGTTCAGTTCCTGCGTCGACGCGAACTCGCTGCCGACCTTCGGGTTGATCTCGACCGGCCCGATCACGTACGGGTTCTCGCGCCTCTCCTGCGGCGTGAGCACCTTCTTGGTCGCCTCGATCCGGTCGGAGACGACGACGCTGCTCGTCTGCATCTCGGTGCCGTTGAAATCGGGCACCGACATCGTCTGCTTGTACACCGCGATCTTCGGCTTCTTCTTGTCGGCGGGGTTGCGGTCGAGCAGCGCGAGGTATACGTCGTAGTCGCCGCCCGCCACCTGAAACGCGCGCCTGACACGGGCGGTTGGCGGCTGCGCCGCCGCGCCCGACGCCGGCTCGGGCCTGAGCGTCAGGAACTCGAGATCCTCGTAGGCGGCCGGCAGCAGCGCCGGCTTCTTCCCGTTTTCAGCAGAAGGCTGCGGCTTGGCGCCCTTCGCCACGGCGCGCAGCATGAAGGTGATCGACGGACTGACGAGCGCATTCTGATCCAGCGCCGCCGTGAACGGGACGTACGTCTGGCCGTCCGCGGTCTTGAAGAAACAAAAGCTCTCGATAGCGGCAGTGAAGTCCGACGGCGCCGCCTGCCCGGATTCGGCAGCGGCGAGCGCGCCCGCCAACGCCTGGGCCTCCTGCAACTGGTCCTTGTCGAGCTTCGGTGCCTGCGGCTTCTGCTGCGCCGACACCGCTCCGCACAGGAACACGAACGCGACGGCCAAACCAAAGGTCACGGCACCCACGGATGCCCGTGCCCGGCCCCGAATACTCATGATGGCGCTTTCTCCAGGAAGCAAAGATCTTACGATCGCCCGATCATAGGCGCCTGCCCCAGATAAGTCAAAAGCGGCGGCGCGCGGCCGGGCGGCCGACAACCCGCGTGTTATACGCGTGTTATATTTGTCGTTTCGGGGTGGGTCCATGAGACTGATCGACGTCAGCGTGCGGCTGTCCGAGGCGACACCCACCTTCCCCGGCAACCCGGCGTTCGCCTGCGAGCCGGTGAAGCGGATTGCCCGGGGCGACAGCGCAAACGTCACCGCACTCCACCTCGGCACGCACACCGGCACCCACGTCGACGCTCCCCGTCATTTCTTCGACGCGCGCCCCGGCGTCGACACCCTCCCGCTCGACCTGCTCATCGGCCGCGCCACGGTCGTCGACATCGCCGGGCCGCGGCGGGGCATCGGGGCCGCCGACCTCGCGCACGAGGACCTCCGGGGGTGCACGCGGGTCCTGCTCAAGACCGCCAATTCCGCCCTGTGGCAATCCGCCGGGTTTCACCAGGACTTCGCGTACCTCGACGAGAGCGGCGCGCGGTTCCTCGTCGAGCGCGGCGTCCGGCTGGTCGGCATCGACTACCTGTCGATCGAGCAGTTCAAGCGGCCCGGAGCGCCCGTTCACCACCTGCTGCTCGAGCGCGGCGTCGTCATCGTCGAAGGGCTGGACCTGGGCGCAGTGCGGGCGGGCACGTACGAGATGATGTGCCTTCCGCTCGACATCGCCGGGGCCGACGGCGCCCCGGCGCGGGTCGTGCTGAGAGAACTGGATTAGCGATCGTTCGCCATGAGCCTGGTTGACGAAGCCCTCGTGATCGTGCTGGCCGGCGGCGCCGGCGAGCGGCTGTACCCGCTCACGAAAGACCGCGCCAAGCCGGCCGTCTACTTCGGTGGCCCGTACCGCATCATCGATTTCGTCCTGTCGAACTGCATCAACTCCGGGCTGCGCCGGGTCTTCATCGCGACCCAGTACAAGTCGTTGTCGCTCAACCGCCACATCCGCATTGGGTGGAGCGTGGTCTCCGAGGAGATGGGCGAGTTCATCGAGATCCTGCCGCCGCAGAAGCGGGTCGGCGAGCACTGGTATCTCGGCACCGCCGACGCCGTCTTTCAGAACCTGTACTCGATCGTGCGTGAGAACCCGAAGCACGTGATCGTGCTGGCGGGAGATCACGTGTACAAGATGGACTACGCGAAGATGCTGCGCGCGCATGTCGAGCGCCGCGCGGCGGTGACGATCGCCACGATCGAGGTGCCCAAGAGCGAATCGCGACGGCTCGGGATCCTGCAGGTTGACGAGAGCGAACGCATCGTCGGGTTCCAGGAGAAGCCGGAGAACCCGATCCCGATCCCGGGGTCCCCGGACCTGGCGCTCGCCTCGATGGGGATCTACATCTTCAACATCGAGGTCCTGGTCCGCGCGCTCGAGGCCGACGCCGCCAGGCCCACCACCCACGATTTCGGCGGGGACATCATCCCGGCCGTCATCAGGGAAGCCCCTGTCTACTCGTACCGCTTCTACGACGAGAACAAGAAGGCGGCGAAGTACTGGAGGGACATCGGCACGATCGACGCCTACTTCGACGCGAACATGGATCTCGTGCAGGTGAACCCGGAGTTCAACCTGTACGACCCGGAATGGCAGCTGCGCACGTACCAGATGCAGGCCCCGCCTGCGAAGTTCGTGTTCGCCGAGCAGGGCAGACGCTGCGGCCAGGCGCTCGATTCGATCATCTCGGCCGGCTGCATCGTCTCGGGCAGCTCCATCATGGGCAGCGTGCTCTGCCCCAACGTGCGCGTTCACAGCTTCTGCCACATCGAGCAGAGCATCCTGATGCCGGGCGTCCGCGTGGGCCGCCACGCCCGGATTCGGCGCGCGATCATCGATCGGGACGTCTTCATTCCTCGCGGCGCCCTCATCGGCTACAACCGCGAGGAAGACGTGCGGCGGCACACGGTGTCAGAACAAGGCGTCACCGTCGTGACGGTCGACGACCAACCGCTGATCGGTCCCATCGACGAGGAGGCGCTGCGGGTCGAGGCGGAAGCCGATCGGCGCGGCGCGGACATCACGTAACCAGCCGGCCACCCTGCGTCCCGGATTCTCGCTGGCAGCGATCAGCCATCGGGTCGCGAAGGGCGATTGCCGCAAAGGAGTGACCGTGAAGATAGCGCACGTGCACGGAAGGGAAATCCTCGATTCCCGCGGGAATCCGACCGTCGAGGTGGATGTCACGCTCGACAACGGCGTGCTCGGACGGGGCGCGGTGCCGTCGGGTGCCTCCACCGGCGAACGGGAGGCGCTCGAACTGCGAGACGGCGACAAGCGGCGCTACCTGGGCAAGGGCGTGTCGCGCGCCGTCGGCAACGTCAACGGCGAGATCGCGACGACGATCACCGGCCGCGACTTCGACCAGCGGGCCCTCGATCAGGCCATGATCGCGCTCGACGGCACGCCGACGAAGAGCCGGCTGGGGGCCAACGCGATCCTCGGCGTCTCGATGGCGTTCGCGCGGGCTGCGGCGAACACCGCAAGGACCGCGTTCTACACGTACCTGCGCTCGCTGTTCCGTTCGGCTTCGGGCAACACCTTCATCCTCCCGGTCCCCCTCATGAACATCCTGAACGGCGGGGCGCACGCCGACAGCAACGTGGACGTGCAGGAGTTCATGGTGGCGCCGCTCGGACTGCCATCATTCCGTGAAGCGCTGCGGGCGGGCGCGGAGACGTTCCACGCGCTGCGCGGCATCCTCAAACAGCGGGGTCTCCCCACCGGCGTCGGCGACGAGGGCGGCTTCGCGCCCAGCCTGAAGTCGAACCAGCAGGCGCTCGAACTCGTGCTCGAGGCAATCGGCAAGGCGGGCTACAAGGCCGGCCAGGAGATCTGCGTCGCCCTCGACGTCGCGGCCAGCGAGTTGTGGGACGCCGGAAAGTACGTGTTCGCCAAGTCAGGCGACCGGACACGCAACGCCGACGAGATGGTGGCCATGTACGAGGACTGGGTTCGCCAGTACCCGATCGTGTCTATCGAGGACGGGCTCGCCGAAGGCGACTGGAGCGGGTGGAAGACGCTGACCGGCCGGCTCGGTGGGCGCATTCAGCTGGTCGGCGACGACATCTTCGTCACCAATCCCGCGATCTTCAAGCGCGGCATCGACGAGGGGATCGCCAACGCCATCCTCATCAAGTTGAACCAGATCGGCACCGTCGCCGAAACGCTGGACGCGATGGAAATGGGCCGGCGTGCGGGCTACGCGACCGTCGTCTCGCACCGCTCGGGCGAAACGGAGGACACCACCATCGCGGACCTCGCCGTCGCCACCGACGCCGGGCAGATCAAGACGGGGTCCGCAAGCCGCACGGACCGCGTGGCAAAGTACAATCAGCTGCTGCGGATCGAAGAGGAATTGGGCGGAAGGGGCCGGTACGCCGGGCGAGCGGCGTTCAGGCAACTGGGGTGAACAGCGTCGGTAGACAGTGGACAGTAGGCAGCTTGGCCAAGCGGCTGAGTCCGCTTGCAGCAGGCAACAGAGACAAACACACTCCTGTCTCGATCAAGTCGACAGGCTGTCTCCTGTCTCCTGACTCCTGTCTACTTCAAGTATCCCTAGACTTCCTCCTTCGTTTCGGCGGCGGCGATTCTCAGCGACCGCAGGAACCGCCGGTCGCTTGCGCTGATTTCGAAGGGCCGGGAGGCGGCGGCCTGCGCCTTGGCCCGCCCGTCTTCGCCCGTCGGCCGGTTGATGAAGCCGACGATAGCTTCCAGCGACAACTTCATTTCGTATCCAGCCGCCCGCGCCCGGATCCTGCAGGCTTCGACCCGCGGATCCGTGGCGGCGGCGGCGGCAATGGCCTCGGCGAGCTCTCGCGCGAAACGCTTCGTGTTGTCATCCATATGCTCGCCTCCCCCGAAGGCCACCCGGCAGAACCGGGCTGCGATGAAGGCCCCCAACACGTTGTGTCCGTGTCGGAGACCGGCTGACTGGGGCTCGAACCGCCTACACGATCGGCGTGCAGCCACTTCGGACGTCAGGTTGTGAGAACTTGGAGAGAAGGAGGAACAGGGGCTGATGAATTCTACGAGCCTCATCCAGGGATGTCAAGGCAGGCAGCCGGCACGAGGGCACGCGATCCGTGGGATAGAATGACGCATCATGGATTCCTCCAGCCCCAAGTCGCCCGCCCCGCCCGCGCAGGTTTCACGCGATGTCTGCTACGACCCGGACGCGCTGGACGGCCGCGATCCCGCCGAGCAACTCGGCTTCCCCGGCGAGTTTCCTTACACGCGCGGCACGCAGCCGACGATGTACCGCGGGCGCCTGTGGACGATGCGCCAGTACGCCGGCTTCGGGACGGCAGCCGAATCGAACCGGCGCTATCGTTACCTGCTCTCGCAGGGGGTGAGTGGCCTGAGCGTCGCCTTCGACCTTCCGACACAGATGGGATACGACTCGGACCACCCGCTGTCGGCGGGCGAAGTCGGCAAGGTGGGTGTCGCGATCGACTCGATCGAGGACATGGCGGATCTCTTCGACGAGATTCCCCTGGACCGCGTCTCGACCTCGATGACGATCAACGCGACGGCGACGATCCTGCTCGCGCTCTACGTCGCGGTCGCGCGGCGGCAGGGCGTCCCCGAGCGCGCGCTCTCCGGCACCGTCCAGAACGACATCCTGAAGGAGTACGTCGCGCGGGGCACCTACATCTATCCGCCGCGGCCGTCGCTGCGTCTCATCACCGACCTGTTCGCCTACTGCGAGCGCGAGGTGCCGAACTGGAACGTGATCTCGATCAGCGGGTACCACATCCGTGAGGCGGGATCGACCGCCGTCCAGGAACTCGCCTTCACGTTCGCGAACGGCATCGCGTACGTACAGGCGGCGATCGACGCCGGGCTGGACGCGAACAAGTTTGGCGAGCGCCTGTCGTTCTTCTTCAACGCGCACAACGACTTCCTGGAGGAGGTCGCGAAGTTCCGGGCGGCGCGGCGGCTGTGGGCTCGCATCATGGCGGAGCGGTTCCACGCCACCAACCCGCGCGCGCAGCAGCTGCGCTTTCACACGCAGACCGCGGGCAGTACGCTCACCGCGCAGCAACCCGACAGCAACATCGTGCGTGTCGCGCTGCAGGCCCTGGCCGCGGTGCTCGGCGGCACCCAGTCCTTGCACTGCAACAGCCGTGACGAGGCGCTGGCGCTGCCCACCGAGGAGTCGGCCCGCATCGCGCTGCGCACGCAGCAGATCATCGCCACCGAGAGCGGCGTCGCGAACACCGTGGACCCGGTAGGCGGCGCGTACGCGATCGAGCGCCTGACCGACGAAATCGAGGAAGCGGCCTCCGCGCTGCTGGCCGAGATCGACCGCCGCGGCGGGGCGTTGAGCGCCATCGAGAGCGGGTTCGTCCAGCGCGCCATCCAGGACGCCGCTTACCAGGATCAGCGGGCGGTCGATTGCGGCGACCGCGTCGTGGTCGGCGTGAACCGGTTCGTCACGGACGCGGCGCCTGCAATCGAGGTGCTGCGGGTTGACCCGGGCGTCGAACGGCGGCAAATCGAACGACTTCGGGAGGTCCGTGCGAGCCGCAGCGAAAGCTGCTGGCGGGATGCCATCGGTCGCATCGGCGCGGCCGCGCGCGACGGCAGCAACCTGATGCCCGTGGTCATCGAGGCGGTCCAGGCGAAGGCCACCGTCGGCGAGATCTCCGACGCGCTGCGCGCCGCCTTTGGCGAGTACCGCGAGGCGTCGGCGGACTAGCGACGGGCAAGCAGACAGGGGTCAGCAGACATGGACGGGCCATTTGCCCCATCTATGCCCAACCAGGAGGCGGCCACGACAACCGCCCGAGCGGTATCGCCGGACGACGTGCTGCTGCAGGTCGACCACCTGACCACTGCCTTCGACGCCGCCGCGGGCACGGTGCGCGCGGTCGATGACGCCTCCTTCGCGGTCTACCGCGGGGAGACGGTGGCGCTCGTCGGGGAATCGGGCTGCGGCAAGACCGTCACCGCCCTGTCCATCATGCGCCTCGTCCCGCCTCCCGGCCGCATCGTTTCGGGACGCATCCTGCTCGAAGGCCAGGACCTCGCCGCGCTTTCCGAACGCGAGATGCAGGCCGTCCGCGGCGCTCGCATCTCGCTCGTCTTCCAGGAGCCGATGTCCGCCCTCAACCCGGTGTTCAGCATCGGCGACCAGGTGGCGGAGGCGATCCTGGTGCACCGGGTCGCCCCGCGGCGCGAGTCGTGGGCACGCGCGGTCGACCTGCTCGAATCCGTCCGGATTCCCGATCCGGCCCACACGGCCCGCGCCTATCCGCACCAGTTGTCCGGTGGCATGCGCCAGCGCGTGCTCATCGCCATGGCTCTCGCGTGCCGGCCGTCTCTCATCATCGCCGACGAGCCGACGACGGCCCTCGACGTCACGATCCAGGCAGAGATTCTCGACCTGCTGCGCGACATGAAGGCGAAGCACGGGTTGTCGCTGCTGCTCATCACGCACGACCTCGGAATCGTGGCGGAAACCGCAGACCGGGTACTGGTCATGTACGCCGGGCGCATCGTCGAAGAATCGTCGGTGCGCACGCTCTTCGCGGCGGCCGCCCATCCTTACACGAAGGGCCTGCTCGCGTCGGTCGCCGCCCGCACGGACGGCCGGCGACTTCCCGCCATCGAGGGAGCGGTGCCGGATCTGGCGGCGCTGCCGCCGGGTTGTGCGTTCGGCCCCCGGTGCAAGAGCATCTTCGATCGGTGCCGGGTGGAAGCGCCGGCGCGCGTGGCGCTCGACGACACGCATGCCGTTCGGTGCCATCTGTTCGACGGGCCTGAAGGGCCGCCCTACTGCAGCGGCGCAGACGTTCAGGGACGAGGCCGCTCCGAGGCCCGGCCGGCCGGCAGCGGCACGAACCTCCAGGTCCGCGGCACGGCGAGCGGCGACTCCGGACTGGATCGGCAATGACCGCGCTTCTCGAAGTCCGGAACCTCGTGAAGGAGTTCCCCGCGCGGGGCGCGTCCTGGCGCAGCGGGGCGATGGTCAGAGCCGTCGACGAGGTGAGCTTCACGATCGGCGAGCGCGAGACGTTCGGTTTGGTGGGCGAATCCGGTTCGGGCAAGACCACGACGGGGCGATGCATCCTGCGGCTGATCACACCGACCTCGGGCACCGTGCACTTTCGGGGCGAGGACGTGCTGAAGGCGTCGCGCAGCCGGATGCGGGAGCTGCGGCGCGAGATGCAGATCGTCTTCCAGGATCCCTACTCGTCGCTGAACCCCCGCATGCGCGCCGGCACCATCGTCGAGGAGCCCCTGATCATCCATCGCGTGGGCAACCGCGCGGCGCGCCGCGCACGGGTCGAGGAACTCTTCCGGCTGGTCGGCCTCGACCCGGCGGCCGGTCGCCGGTACCCGCACGAGTTCAGCGGCGGCCAGCGCCAGCGCATCGGCCTCGCCCGCGCGATCGCGCTCAACCCCTCGTTCATCGTGGCGGACGAGCCGGTGTCGTCGCTGGACGTGTCCATCCAGGCGCAAGTGATCAACCTGCTGATGGACCTGCAGGAGCATCTGGCGCTCACCTACCTGTTCATCGCGCACGATCTTCGACTGGTCGAGAAGATCTGCGACCGCGTCGCGGTCATGTACCGTGGCCGTATCGTGGAGATCGGCGACACCGCATCCATCTTCGCCGCGCCGGCGCACGCGTACACGAAGGCCTTGTTGTCGGCCGTCCCGGTGCCCGATCCCGACCGGCGTCGCACCCGCCTCGTTCTCCCGCCGATGGAGGAGACACCGCTCTCGCCTCTGCGACAGGTTGGCACCGGCCACTGGGCCGCGGTCTCTCGAGAAGTAGTCAGTAGCGAGCAGCGAGTAGGGAGTGGCGAGTAGGGGCGGAGCTTCGCTCCGCCCTCGTGAGCGCCGTTCTCGCCTATGCCGCTCTGCGGACGTCGTCGGAGATTTGTCCGTCGCGGATGTGGACCACGCGGTGTGCGTGGGCGGCGATGTCGGCTTCGTGCGTGACCAGGACGATCGTGTTGCCGCCCTCGTGCAGCCTGGCGAACAGCGCCATGATCTCGTTGCCCGTCTTGCTGTCGAGGTTCCCGGTCGGCTCGTCGGCCAACAGGATCGACGGGTTGTTGACGAGCGCGCGGGCGACAGCCACGCGCTGCCGCTGGCCGCCGGACAGTTGGTTTGGCCGGTGCGTGATGCGATCGCCAAGATCGACACGCCTCAGTGCCTGTTCGGCACGAGCCAGCCGCTCCTTTGCGGGAATACCGGCATAGACCAGCGGAAGCTCGACGTTGTGGAGCGCGGTAGCGCGCGGAAGCAGGTTGAAGGTCTGGAAGACGAAGCCGATCTCCTGGTTCCTGATGTGTGCCAGCTCGTCGTCGTTCATCTGGCTCACCTGCTTGCCATTCAGCAGGTAGCCGCCCTTGGTCGGGGTGTCGAGGCAGCCAATCAGGTTCATGAGCGTTGACTTGCCCGAACCGGACGGCCCCATGATCGCCACGTACTCGCCCGAGTCGATTTGCAGCGATACGCCGCGAAGCGCGTGGATCTCTTCGGAGCCCATTACGTAGGTCTTCCACAGGTCCTGGGTTTCGATCAGCGCCATGATGTCACTCTGTTTCCGGGGCACGTGCGCGGATTCCGGGCGTGCGCGCCTGCCGCCATCGGTCGCGGAGCTCGCGTCTGTGAACGAGCGGGAATCTCCCGCGCTCCGAGCCTAGATACGAAAGGGAAAGCCGGCCGGTTCCGGCACTCGCCTGCTATTCAGACGTGACGGGTCCCCCGGCGGTTTGCCGGGCCCGGCGAGGCGGACGGGCGCCCTTCGCCGGGGGCAGCGTGCTGCACATTCTACCGGAAATGGATGGACCCGAGGTCTCAAACCCTGCAGCGAGGCGTGCCGCGCTGGGTGCCCGCCGTCTTCAGCACTTCCTCGAACGTCGTCGTCCCGAACAGCGCTTTCGCCAGCACGTCGTCGAACTGGGTTCGCATGCCTCGCCGCAGCGCGGCTTCCCTGATGGCATCCGCGCCGGCCCGGTTGCGGATCAATTCCTGGACATCCGGGTCGACGCGGAGGACTTCGAATACACCGGTCCGTCCGCGGAAGCCGGTCCCGTTGCAGCGATCGCAGCCGCGTCCCCGGTAGAACCTGATGCCGTCGGCGGCCTCCAGGCCGGCTTTGGCGAGGATCCCCTCGGCGTACGTCGCCAGTTGCCTGCACTCGCTGCACACGACCCTCACGAGCCGCTGCGACACGACGCCGGCCAGCGCGGAGGCCACGCGTGGCGCGTCGATGCCCATCTCCACCAGGCGGGCGGCGACCTCGGTCGAATCCTGGCTGTCGAGCGTGGCGAACACGAGTACGCCGGACAGCGCCGCGCGCACGGCGAGGTCGGCAGTCTCGGGCGACGACAAGTCACCGATGACGATCACGTCGGGATCCTGCGGCAGCAGGCCGCGAGCGGCCGCGGCGAAGGCGCCGGCCGGGCCGTCGGGCTCGGCGGGCCTCTCGATGGTCACGACGTTCTTCGCGCGTCCCTGCACGAACGACAACGCAGCCTGCACGGTCGTGTCCTTCCCCGCGCCGCACGATCCCGTGACGACGATGATGCCCTGCGACCGGGACACCAGCTCCTTCAAGTGCGTTGCGCTTCTTCTGCCCAGCCCGAGGTCGTCGAGGCCTCGGGCCCGGTGTTCCGGTTCGGCGGGTTTCGCCATCGCGGGTTCGACATCGACGGAAGCGGGCACAGGACTCTCGGATATGGGCGGTCCGGCTTCGGCGGGCGGCGGGCCGTAGGTCGTGGCGATCATCTGATCGACACACGTCCGGCCGGCGCACCGTGCCTGCACGTCGCGGCCGCTCGCCTGCCGCAGTTGCTCGATCGCGAGCAGGTCGAACGGGTTCGCCTGGACGACTTCCAACACATCGCCCTCGAACGATATCGGGCACAGGCGATGCCGACGCGCGAATTCTTCCGGCACCAGTGCCGCGGCCGCGGGCTGCGAGCGGGCGATTGCGCCGTCGAAGAACGGGAGGCCCGAGGCCAAAGCGAGCGACTGCGCCAGCATCTCCTCGGTGACGAACCCGAGCCCGATCAGCGCTTCCTCGAGCGATATGCCCTCGGCGCGCTGTTCGGCCAAGGCGCGCTGCAGCTGCGCGGGTTTCAAGATCCCCTGCTTCAACAGGACTTCGCCGATTCTCATCACGCCTCCGCGGACACCGCATCCTGGCCGAGTCTTCGAATGTCCGCCCGTTGCGCGTTCCCAACCGAACCCCTCAGAACTCGACAGTTCTCCCCCGGAGTGTCGGCTCGAAACGGTCAGAACGCTAGATGCGGGGGAAAACCGGCCGAAGAAGAAATGGATGTGCGCACCGGCCGTGTACTTGGTCAATTGACCTAATTAGTGCAGCCAGCAGGTCACAGTGGTTGTAACATTCGGTGCCGCACGAAGGGGGAGCCGATGGCGAGAACCGCGGAAGTGACAAGGCAGTGGAAGATCCTGCTCGCGATCCAGGGGACGCCGGGGAAGACGATTGACGAACTGGCGAAGTCGATGAAGGTCTGCACGCGCACGATTCGCCGTGACCTGCACGCGCTCGAAGACGCCGGGTTCCCCGCCTACGACGTGCAGTGCGACGACGGCAAGACCAGGTGGCGGCTCGAGGGCCGCCCGCTTCGCTGGCTGCAGGAAACCAGCTTCACGCTGCCGGAACTCGCGGCGCTCTATTTCAGCCGGACGCTGCTCGAGTGCGCCGTCGATCGCCCTTTCCAGGCCGACTTGAAAAGCGTGTTCGCCAAGCTCGAGCAGGCCTTGCCCGATCGCATGAGGCAGTTCCTCGAGCAGCTGCCGCAAGTCATCATGGCCAAGGGTGGCGCAGTCCGCCGCGGCCAGAAGTCCTCGCACGGGGACATCGTGGCGCGCCTGGTCGATGCCACTCGATCGCACCGACGGGCGACGATCACCTACCACTCGTTCTCGAGCCGCCGGGTGAAGGACTACACGATCGAGCCGTACCGCCTCGCCTACGGGAACGGCGGCTTCTACGTGTACGCGTTCGTCCGCGAATACGGCCAGATGCGGACGTTCGCCACCGAGCGGATCCGAAAGCTCGTGGTGTCGGAGGAAACCTTCAACCCGGTGCAGAAGGTCGCCGAGGAGCCGTTCGTCAATTCGCTCGGCGTCCACTCGGGAAAACCTGAACGGGTGGAGATCGAGTTCGCCGAGCGCGTCGCGCCCTACATCGAAGAGCGCAGGTGGCACTCGTCGCAGAGGATCACGAAGCGAGCCGACGGATCGATCCTGCTGTCGCTGGACGTGTGCCTCGACTGGACGCTCGGCAGCTGGATTCTGGGTTTCGGCCCGTTCGCGCACGTCGTCGCGCCGCCGAAGCTCGCTGAACAGATCCTGGAGGAAATCGAGGAGGCGCGGGACGTTTACGCCCCCAGGTTCACCTTCACGCCGCCGTCGTCGCTCGACGAGGCGGCGCAGCCGGCGCTTCCTTTGTGGGCGCGGCCCGAGCCGCCCGCGCGCCGTTCGCGCCCGTCGATGTGAAACCCAGGGCTTGGGCCTTTGTGGTCCTTGGCACAATTACGGCGACGTACCGAGGGCGGTGAGGCGCCCGGACGGGCACCCCAGCGTGGCTGCCACGCCGGGGACCCCGCCAAGGCGCGACGAGCGAGAATATCGGGAATATTCGACCGAGGAGCAACGCCGTCAGTCGGGATGCATCGCCGCCCGAATACCGGCGTAATTGTGCCGAGGGCCACTTAGCCCTTGGCTGAAGCCCGAAGCCAAAAGCCCAAGGCCCTCCTCGGTCAGGACTGTGGCGGATACGGTGGCGGCGGCGGGGCGGCGGGCAGCACGGCCGGCTTGCCGCGGCTGAAGATCGCGGCGCCGATCATGCCGCCGATCGTCGCGAAAATCGCCCCGACGACGAGCATCAGCAGGAAGTTGAAGACGGTGCCGGCGACCGCCCCGCCAGCCATCACTCCCGGACCGAACAGGCCACGCACCGAACCCGGCATGTCGGGCGCGTTCTCGGCCCAGCGCTCGAGGAGCCGCTGCTGGAACGGCCCCATGAACAGCCTCATCGGAAGCGACAGGACCGCGTCGACGATCGCGCCGAAGATTCCGGCCATCAGCCCGCCGAGCGCGCCGTCGCCGACCGTGATGGCCACGGCCGACGAGCCCTGGATCAGGTAGGCCGTCACGATGCCGCCGCCGATCACCCAGAGGCAGCAGCAGTTGGCGAGGTTAATGATCGGCAGCGCGGAGAGAACCCCGATGAACAGCCCGCCGATGAGTGCCGGTTGGAGATTCTTCGAAGGCATCGGAGCTCCGGCAGAATGGAGCCGGCAGACGGCAGGCTGTAGACGGCAGGCTCCTGGCACGCGAAAACTCGTCCCGGATCGGGGTGACAGGCATTCTACTGTCTACTGCCCACTGCCCGCTGACTGCTGTTTCCCATCACGTCAGTCGTAGTACTCCCTGCCCAGATGCGTGATCAGTTCCTCTCCCCGGAGGTAGCGCAGCGTGTTCTTCAGTTTCATCAACTGGATGAACAGATCGTGCTCCGGGTACAGGCCGCGCGCGTGCATCGGGCTCTTGAAGTAGAACGAGAGCCACTCCTGGATGCCGCTCCACCCCACGCGCTTCGCGAGATCGAGGAACAGCGCCACGTCGAGCACGATCGGCGCCGCCAGGATGCTGTCGCGGCAGAGGAAGTTGATCTTCAACTGCATCGGGTAGCCGAGCCACCCGACCAGGTCGATGTTGTCCCACCCTTCCTTGTTGTCGCCGCGCGGCGGGTAGTAGTTGATCCGCACGACATGGCAGACGTCGCCGTAGAGTTCGGGATAGAGGTGCGGCTGCAGGATGTAGTCGAGAACGGATTTCTTGCTTTCCTCCTTCGTCTTGAACGACTCCGGATCGTCGAGCACCTCGCCGTCGCGGTTGCCGAGGATGTTGGTCGAATACCAGCCCTCGACCCCGATCAGGCGCGCCTTCAGGCCGGGCGCGATGATTGTCTTCATCAGTGTCTGGCCGGTCTTCAGGTCCTTTCCTGCCACGGGCGACTTGGTGCATTCGGCCAGCTGGAGCAGCGCCTGGGTGTCGGTGGTCAGGTTGGGCGCCGCGTTGCCGAAGGGAATGCCCTCGCGCAGGGCCGCATACGCGTACACCATGCTCGACGGGATCGTCACGTCGTTCTTCTCGAGCGCTTCCTCGAACGCCGCGAGCGACTCATGGGCCGGCGACTCGGTCATGAAGACCTCGGTGCTGCCGCACCACATCATGACCAGCCGGTCGCACCGGTTCTCCTCCTTGAACCGGCGGATGTCGGCGATGACCTGTTCGGCCAGATCCTTTTTGTTCGCACCTTTCTTGACGTTCGGTCCGTCCAGCCGCTTCACGTAGCGGCGATCGAACACGGCGGGCCACGGCTTGATCGCTTCGAGTTCCGGCCGAACCTGTTCCAGCAGCGAGGGCTCGAGGACGCCCGCGTTGACAGCCGATTCGTAGGCGTTGTCTACGAAGATGTCCCACCCGCCGAACACCAGGTCGTCGAGCCCGGCGAGCGGCAGGAAATCCTTGATCAGTGGTGAACGCGCTTCCGTGCGTTTGCCCAGCCGGATCGTCCCCATCTGCGTGAGGGAGCCGAGCGGACGGGCAATCCCCTTGCGCACGGCGAGGACGCCGGCGATAAACGTCGTGCTGACGGCTCCGAGGCCGACCAGCAGGATCCCGAGCTTTCCGTTGGCTGGGGCGATTTCAACTGGTTGACTCACGGCGGAGAACTATATCATGGTGGCAGTTTCAAGCACGGGCTGGCGGCTGCCACGTCCCAGGGTTCAACATGCCGATCTTTCGTCCCGGACCTGGACCTTATGCGCTTGCCGTCACGATGACCGGCATTCGCCTGGGCGAGCGGCTGCTGTACATCGGCAGCGGGACGCCCGACATGTTTGGTGCCCTGGCCGGCAAGGTCGGCCTGTCGGGGCAGGCGTCGGGTGTCGCCGCCAGCGAGTCAGGCGCCGAAGCACTGAAAGGCGGGGGGGCACGCGCGGGCGCGCTTGTCGACGTGCAGGTGGCGCCAGGCGCCGGACTGCCCTACGACGGTGAGTCCTTCGACCTGGTCGTACTCGACTGCACGCGGGCAGCGGTCGACAAGAGTTCCCACTGGCTGCCCGAAACCCTCCGGGTCCTGCGAGGCGGTGGCCGCGTGATCGTCGTCGAGAAGACGGGCGGGCTCCGCTTGTGGGGGTTGTTCGACACCGGATCCTCCGGGTCCGGGCCTCGCGCCGAAGCGGCGACACGCACGCTGCAGGCGACCGGCTTCCGCCCGGTCCGCCGAATCGCCCAGCGGGAAGGGTGGCGGTTCACGGAAGGGTTGAGACCACGGACCTGACACGGACTGGTCCGACAGTTCCTTCGTACGCCTCACCTTGCGCACGTGAGGTGTCTTCCTCCATCGATCGCGATCGTCTCCCCCGTCATCCACCCCGCTCGATCGGACGCGAGGAAGAGGATCAGCTGAGCGATCTCGTCCGGTTGCCCCGCCCGTCCCATCGGGTGTGTTTCTTTCGACCGCTCCAGGAACTTCGCGTACTGGTCTTCCGGCATACCCGAGCGCCGGTGCAGATTCGTTACGACCACCCCCGGGTTCACCGCGTTCACGCGAACACCCCTCGGCGCGAAATCGAGCGCCGCGCACCGCGTCAACTGATCGACCGCCGACTTGCTGGCGCAGTACGCGGCCAGGCCGGGAAACGCGCGCAGGCCAGTCACGCTGGAGACGTTGACGATGGCGCCACGCCGGGCGACCAGGTGCGGTCCCGCCTCGCGCATCAGGCGGAACGGCGCCCTCACGTTGATCCCGAACATCGCGTCCCACATCTCGTCGCCGGTCGCCTCGACACTCCCTGACCCGATGATGCCCGCGGCGTTCACGAGCACGTCGATCCCGCCGAAGGCATCGAGCGCTTCGCGGACAATGCGCCCGGGAGCGTCGTCCTCGGTGACATCCGCCCGGACGATCGCACACCGCTCGATGCCCGCTGCCAGGTCCTCTAACGCGGCGGCGTCGCGGCCGACTGCCACGACACGCGCGTGCTCTCGCCCGAAGGCGCGCGCCGTCGCGCGCCCGATACCGCTCGATGCCCCTGTGACGATCGCGACGTAGTTCGTGAACATGAGTCCTCGTTCAAATGGTGACTAGTGAACGCCCACGGGTCGCCATGGCGATGCTACTCTGGAAATCAAAGAGAGAGAACCGGGCGGTAGAGAGTTGCCATGGCAAACGACAAGCAAGTCGCTGCGCTCGAGACGATGTGGCGCCGCGAAGTGGAAGCGGCGGGCACCTACCGGCTGCTGGCCGAACGCGAAGGCGACGAGAACAGGCGCGCGATTCTCGAGCGGCTGGCCGAAGCCGAGGAGGGCCACGCACGCAAGTGGGCCGCGCGGCTGCAGGCAGCGACCGGTCGCGCCCCCGACCCTTCGACAATCAGGACGTCGCTCTCGTGGCTGCAGCGTCTCGGCGATCCCAAGGTGGTGTTCCTGCGCCTCGAACAGGAGGAGAACGAGGCCGAGTCGGACTACAACCGCCTGACGGCGGAACTGACCGACCCCGAGGACCGCGCGGTGTTCGAAGAGGTCGCGCGCGAGGAGCGCGGGCACGCCACGGCCCTGCGGGCGCTCGGCGGTCAGCCGCCGACGCCGCGTTCGATGCTCGATGCCATCCTGCACCGCGAGCGCTGGCACGTGCGCGGTACCGGCTGGATCGGCGATGCCATCTACGGCGTGAACGACGGCCTCGGAGCCGTCTTCGGCATCGTGTCGGGCATGGCGGGATACACCGGGGGCAGCGGCGTGGTGCTCGCCGCCGGTCTCGCCGGAACGCTGGCGAGCGCCCTGTCCATGGGATCGGGAGCCTACCTCGCGTCCAAGTCCGAACGCGAAGTCTACGAATCGGAAGTCGCCCGTGAACGACGCGAGATGGAGGAAAGTCCGGAAGAAGAGCGCCTCGAGCTGGAGCTGTTTTACCAGCTCAAAGGTCTCTCTCCGGATCAGGCCCGGTCGATGGCGGAACGACTGCAGGCCGAGCCGAAGCAGTTCCTCCGCGCGCTGGTGCACGAGGAGCTCGGCCTCTCGGAAGAGAACTTCCCCAACCCGCTCCGGTCGACGCTGTCGGCCACTATCTCCACCGCCATCGGTGGGTTCATCCCGGTCATCCCTTTCTTCTTCACGGTGGGGATGCCGGCTGTCATCGCGTCGTTCGTCATCAGCACGCTCGCGCACTTCGCGGTCGGGGCCTCGAAATCACTCGTGACGGCCCGGTCCTGGTGGGCGAGCGGCACCGAAATGACCGTGGTAGGCGTGGCCGAAGCGGTGATCACCTACGGGTTGGGCGTGGTGTTTGCCGGGCACGGCGCGCCGCTCTGAAATACTCAAGACCTAACCTAAGTCCTTCGACGCACAAGTACGGCAACGTATTGTGCGCTCAGGACTAAGTGCTGAGGAAGCAGAACCGGCCACTTGCGCCTCCCGCAATAGTGGCCGTAATTGCGCCTCGAAGCACTAAGCCATCAGCCAGGCAAGCGTCAGCACCGGCTGTCCTCCGGGCAGGTCATCCGCCCTTCCTGCTCGAATGCCGCCTCTGTCATCTCCCCGCTTTGCCGGCTTTTCTCGCGCCTTCGAATGGCACGTCCTTTGCCCTCAGCTCAGGCGAACGCCAAGCCAATTACAGGTGCCCGGTAGTTCGGAGGTTCGTCATGTTCGGCAGGAAGTCGGTTTTGGCGGCGTTCCTCGTGGTCTTCGCTCCGTGCGTTGCCTTCGCGCAGGTTCCGAGTGCGTCCAGCACGGCGGAAACTCCGGTCCGCAGGGATGGGGTGATCTTCAGGGACGTGGCCGCCCAGGTGAGCAGCTACCCGCGGTTCACCGTCTTCGATGACATCCAGGCCAGTGTAAGCCAGGGCATCGTCACGCTGTACGGCAAGGTGACGATGCCCTACAAGCGGGACGACATCGCCCGGCGGGTCACGAAGGTCGCCGGCGTCACGCAGGTTGTGAACAGGATCGGCGTTCTGCCCGTCTCCCAGTTCGACGACGAGCTCCGGTACTCGATCGCACGCGCCATCTACGGCAACCCTTCCTTCTGGCACTACGCGTCGATGGTCAACCCGCCGATTCACATCGTTGTGGAAAACGGACACGTCATATTGACGGGCGTGGTGAACAACGACGTCGAGAAGGCGCTGGCACGGTCGCTGGCCGCCGGCTTCAACGCGTTCTCCGTCGATAGCGAGCTGAAGACGGATGCTGAGGCTCGCGCAGAGCGAGAGAAGATCCGACCCGCCGGCGAGTAGGGGAGGGAGCTCCCAGACAAGGCAAACGTGCTAAGGTAGCCGCAGCAAGAGGCAGCCCTGCGCTCGCCAGTTAAACCCCGCGGTCCATTACCGGTCTAACTTCACGTCGGGACGTTCGTCAGCCGCCACCGGGTCGCCGTCCCTCGAAGGAGTGCATCATGGACAGCCGGGCGAAGACCGCCAGCATCCTAGCAGTCATCGGGTTCGTCGTCTTCTGCTTCGCGCCCGCCGTGCCGGCCGCCGCCCAGGTCGCACCGCAGAGAGGCCTGCGTGCCCGCGGTCCGCTGGCGCGCTTGCTCACCGGCCCCTATCGTCCGATCGTTCTCGAACTGCGCGGCCTCCGGCTGACGCCGGAACAGCGGCAGCAGGTGATGGCCGCCTTCAAGTCACACCGGCCCGAGCTGCAGGCCCTTGGCGAGAAGGCACGGGCGGCACGGCAGGGTTGGCAGCAATCGGGAAAGATCGACATCCAGGAACGCGCCGCGCTGAATCAGCAGCGACAGGCCATCTTGAAGGCGGCGCGCGACGAGGTTTTCGCCATCCTGACGCCTGTCCAGCGCAAACAGATCGAGGTGCGGCGCCAGCGGGCCCTGAGACGGCGCGACTTCTGACCGCGGTCCGGACTGCGGACCACGGGCGCGGCACTCGGGACTTCAACGCCACCTCCCCCCTGAAGCATAATTGTCCACGATGTCCGGCCGTTGGTTGTGCCTCTCGGCGCTGCTGCTCGCTCTGCCTCTGCCAGCCTTCGCGCAGGTCACCGGGGCTGCGCGCGACCGCCAGCAGGCGGGCGCCGTCCGCCCGCAGACTGCATCCATCGCCGGGCACGTGATGAACGCGGACACCGGCAGGCCGCTCAGGCTGGTGCGGGTGACAGCGACCGCGCCGGAGATCACGGACGGGCGCGTGACGACCACGGACGAGAACGGCGCGTTCGAATTCACGCAACTGCCGGCCGGGCACTACACGGTCTCGGCGTCGAAAACGGGCTATATCACGGTGAACTTCGGGCAGCGCCGCCCGCTGCGGCCGGGGCGGCCCATCGACGTGCGCGATGGACAGCGAGTGCGGGACATCGACTTCCGGCTGCCGCGGGGCTCCGCGATCAGCGGGCGCGTCCTGGACCAGGATGGGGAACCGGTCGTGCGCGCGAGCGTTCGCGCGATGCGGTACCGGTTCGTGCAGGGTGAACGCCGCATCGAACCCGGTGGTGCGGCCGAAACCGACGATCGGGGCCACTTCCGGATCTACGGGTTGCAGCCGGGGACCTACTTCGTGTCGGCGACTGGGCAGACAGGCGTGATTGTGCTGTCCGGGCGCATCACCAACATAGAGGCCGAGGGGCCGCCCAGCGTGGCGTACATGCCGACGTACTACCCGGGGGTCCCTGCCCTGTCCGACGCCGCACCGGTGACGCTGTCGCTCTCGGACGACGTGGCGGGCATCGATTTCACTCTCCAGCTCGTCACCGCTGCCCTCGTCAGCGGTGTCGTGGTCGGCCCGGGCGGCCCCGCCCGCAACGCCATGATCGTGCTCGTCCCAGAAGAGTCGCGCGGCGTCAGCGGGCAGACCTACTCGGGCCGCGTCGAACGCGACGGCATCTTCACCATCAGGAACGTGCCGCCGGGCCGCTACACCGCGATCGCCCGCGGGATGCCGGGGCGCGGCGGTGGCGGTGGCGAGCAGGATCTTTCCGCGGCGGTCCCGGTTTCCGTGTACGGTCCGGTCGTCTCGGGCGTCAACCTCACGCTTGCCCCCGGCCTCACGCTTTCCGGGCAGGTGGTGTTCGAGGGAGCCGCAACGCCCTCTTTCCAGGACTTCACCAGGATGCGCATCGGCTTGTGGGCGCCTGCCGCCGCCTCGCTTCCGATGCTCGGCGGCAACGCGAACACGGCGCCTCGCCAGGACGGGACCTTCAGCATCCCGAACGTCCCCGCCGGTGCCCGCATGGTCCGCGTTTCCGGGTTGCAGAACCCCTGGGCGTTGAAGACCGTGTACCTGGATGGCCGCGATGTCACCGACGAGATGGTGGAGCTCAAGGCGGGCGAGGTAGCCGGGCGAGTCACGGTTGTCGTCACCGACAAGGCGACGACGCTGACGGGCACGGTGCACGACGAACAGGATCAGCCGCTCACCGGCGTGACGGTGATCGCGTTCGCCACCGACGCGACGCTGTGGCGTCCCCAGTCGCGATTCATCCAGGCCGCGCGGTCCGGAGGCGACGGCGGGTACACGCTGCGAGGCCTGCCGCCGGGCGAGTACTTCGTGTGCGCGTCCGACGACGTGGATCAGGGTGAGTGGTACGACCCGGAGTTGCTGCAGACACTGCGGGCGCAGGCGAACAAGGTCATGCTGCAGGAGGGCGACGCGAAGTCGGTGGACCTGAGACTCGGGATCACCAGTCCGCCCCGCCCGTAGTCCTTCGACGCACAAGTACGGCGACGTATTGTGCGCTCAGGACTACGTGCTGAGGGTGCAAAACCGGCCACTTGCGCCCCCGCAATAGTGGCCGTCATTGCGCCTCGAAGCACTAGGCTGTCGCCGTTGGCCTCGACTATCGCACCGCGTCGGGTCCCGCCTGCTTCGCTTCTATCTCGATCCGCTTCAAATAAGTGACGGGCTGCGCCCCGCGAACCGCCGGCCGATACTTCCACGTCTTCGCGCGTTCGAGAACCAGCGTGTCGAACGCCGGGTGCATGTGGACACGCATCGTTGCCGCCTCCACCTCGCCTTTCGGGTTGATGAGCAGCTCCAGCACTCCCTTCGTGCTGACGACACGCACGTTGGACGGCCAGGCCGGCACCTGCTGGTTGATGGCCACGGGCGGAACCACGTCTTCGTCGTCGGCCGTGTAGTACGGCCGCGTGACGGCATCCCTTGACGCGGGCTTCTCGACGACGGGGGGTGGTGGCGGCGGCGCCGGCTTGGCTTCCGCCGCCGTCTTCGCCGCTTCGGCAAGGTCGAGGAAGCCGGAAGCCAGCGTCTTCATGTCCTTCGCAAGCATCTGATCGGCCGGGCAATCGGGATCCGCGCAGAGGTCGAGAGCGAGCCGGAATGCCCGGATCGCCTCGTCAGTCTGCCTCTTCTCGTACGCGTCCCGGCCGCGCGCGTACGCCTGCTCGATCACGGACGGCAATTGCCGCCGGCGCACCTGGCGAAATGCCGTGACGACACGCGGCGACGCTTCCCCGTCGCCGAGTCGATAGCGCGGCCACGCGACGACGAGGTCCGTCACCGCCTGCTCGGCCTCGCGCGTGTTCCCTGTCGCAAACAGGCAGAACGCCCGGTACTTGCCGATCTCCTGTGCCTCCTCGGCCGACGGCCCGGCGGCCTTCAGCCGGTCGAGCATCGCGAGCGCATCCTGGTAGGCCGCAGCGCCGTACAGCTCCTTCGCCGCCGCCACGGTGTCTTCGGCAGAGACCGTCGCTGCGCCGAGCAGGGACACGACAATGACCCAGGCAACGGTCGATGCGGTTGTCTTCCTCATTTGCGTAGGTCCACGCTCAGACGTGAGGGTCCCTGCAGCGTCACGAGGTACTCGATGGTCCGCTCGCCCAGTTCCGGGTGCCTGAAGGTGACCAGATGCGTGCCTATCGGGACGGCGACGCCGCTGAGCGGTGTCTCGCCGATCCGCTGGTTGTCGATCAGGACCTCGGCCCACGGCAGCGCGTTGATGTTCAGCCTCGCGCTGGGCACCGTCACCTCGAGCGCGACGGTTTTGCCGACGGGCACCTGCACCTCGCGAGTCGTCCTGAACCCGGCGGCGTCGGCGGTCAATTGCAGCTCGTGCCGGCCTGCCGTCAACATGATGCGCGCGCTCTTCGACGTCCCCAGCAGCTCGCCGTCTTCGTACACGTTGAGGTCGAGCGGCGCGCTGATCGAGAGCCACCCCGGTGCCGGCGCGACGGCGCCGGGCAGCGGCACGAACAGCGATGCTGTGGAGTTCTGCTCGATGTCCACGCTCTGCCGCACGACCCGCCCGTCGCGGCTCTGGACGACGACCTCGTGCTTGCCGGGCGCCAGGTTCGGCACGAGTACCGGGCTGACACCCGCCGGCTGCCCGTCCACCAGGATTTGGCCACCGGGCGGCCCGGTCACGACGCGCAACGTGCCGACCTGCGGCTGGGCGGCCGGAAGGTCCACGTAGTGCGACGTGGTCGTGCCGGGCGTGGCGGTGACCGCGATCGTGCGGTGCCGGTCGCCTGCGACCACCTCGAGCACGTGGCGGCCGCCACGAAGTTCCAGCTTCAGCGGTGTCACTCCGACCCGCTTGCCATCGGCAAGGACCGTGGCCTGTCCCGGGTTCGAGTCGAGGTTGACGATCGCCGTCGAGGACGCCGCGGATCCGGCGCCCCGGAACTGCCGCACGCCGATGAAGAGCGCTTCGGCGACTGCCACGATCGCCAGCGCGATCAAGGCCACCTGTTTCCACAGCGGCTGCGCGGAGTCGGGTTTGGCGGGAAGCAGCCTGAGCTCGCCCGGATCGAGTGAATCCCGGGCGCCGGGCTCGTTCGGCCCGGTGGTCTCGCTGCGGGCCGGAGCGAGCGACGGCGGCGATGGCGGGGCAGCCGCCGCCTGCTCGCCGGTTCCCTCACCGAACGGATTGAACTCGTCGGTATCCGTGTCGTCGGCCGGCGGCAGTGCGCGCGGCGCCCCGTCGCCGTCGCGACCGGCGAGCGCGTCGGCCGAATGCGGCGCCCCCTGCTTGTGCGTACACGCGCGAATGAAGGCCTCGACGGCGCCCGCGCCGAACCGCACGCCGGGATCGGCCGCGATCGCTTCCTGCAGGGCGTAATGAGCCTCGATGCCGTCGCCGATCACGGGTTCGAGATCGATCTGGAGCATGCGCAGCAGCCACCGTCGAAACGGCGGTGCCAGCCTTCCCCAGCCGCCGAGCAGCAGCCGGTCATCGGCCTCGGAGACCAGTTCCATCAGCCGGCCCGGGTAGTCGTCGTCGGTAAGCGTACGTCCGAGCACGAGCGACAGTGCGATCGTGCCGACCTGCAGCACGTCCGTCCTCTGGCTGAAGGCGGGCAAGGCCGGATCGGCCGGGACGGCCAGGCGCAGGCTGCGCCAGAACGAAGGCCGGTCGAGCGGCACCAGGGCGAGAGCGGACCCGAGGACGTACTCGGTGACGAGCAGCTCACCGTCTGGCGACACCGCCAGGCGCTGCGGCCCCAGGGCGCCGTGGACGGCGGCTTCGCCCGCGGCGTGGAACGCGGCAAGCGCCGCGACGATCTCGCTGACGAGCCGGCGCACGATGTCGCCGCCCGGCTGCAGGTGGCGCTGTTCGGCAAGAAGGAGGAGGTCCGACAGGCGCTGGCCCTGCGTTCCGCTCGACACCACGGCGAGTCCGCCGCCGGGATCCGGCAGGCGATCCACGCGGCACACGCGTGCGTGGCGCGAATCCTGGAAATCGCGCAACTCGCTGGCGCGGCGTCGCACGGCGGCTTCGAAGCCGGCCACGCGCGACAGCTCCGGGCGCAGCCGCAGCAGTTCCAGCGGCGCGCCACTCGTGTTGTCGAAAAGCAGCAGGCGATCGCCGAGAGGATCTGAGAAGCCCTGGGCGTACCAGGCGAACATCATCGGCCCCGAGTTCGCGCGCTGGTTCGGTGCCCTCTCGTCCCCGTCGTCGTTTATCGTCGCCCGCGTTGCGTTCATCACCATCCTGCGTCGCGGCTCGCTCGTGTTGACCGGCTCGGTGACAGCGCGAGCAGGCCGACCCGGGCGACCTCCGTCATGGGGTCTCTCAGCTCGTCGGTACCCGCGTCATGTAGACCGGGCCGGTCGGGCGATCCGCGCTGACGGCGTCCTCGAGGGTCACGACGATCGTGCCCGGCCGCGGAAGCGTCAGGGGGCCGGCGACGATCAGCCGCAGCGTTCCGACACCCTCCGACCCGAGTACCCCCGCCCTCGCGGTGCGGTCCTCGCGGCTCACCCAGACGCAGTACACCTTGCCGGAAGGCGGGGGCAGCCGTACTGCGGTCAAGGCCAATCCGTGCGATCGGCTCCACAGCACCTGCCCGTACGCGCCCTGGCCGGCGCCGACCCCCGCCAGGTCGTATCGCACGAGGTCGGGCGCAGCGAGGATGTCGACGATCGTGCCCGCACGTTGCGCCGCCTGCTCGGCATCCGGCCTTCGCGGCGTGGCGTCCGGGGGCGCGGTCTCCGCCGGCGGCTTCGATGGCTGTGGCGGCACTGCGGCCTGGCTGGCCTTCGACTCGAGATCACCGAGCCGGCGCTGCATCTGGCTGATGTAGGACGCCGTCACGAAGACCACGACGCCGAGGATGATCGCGGACATCGCCCAGGCGATCCGTGAACGCGCGCGGGGGTTGGCGGGTGCGGGTGTCGAGGTGAAACCGTTCTTCGCCGACGCGTTGTCGGCTGCCGCACTCTCTGGAGCGCGCGGAGGCATGCCCACCACCTGTGCGCCGTAGTCGTGCACGTCTTCGTTCATGGCAGGTGGCGGGGCCGGACGCGGCGGTGGGGCGGGTGCGTTGGATCGCAGTTCCTGATGGAGCTGCGCAACGCCGTCGAGCGGCCACGGCTCGACCGCGGCGTCCGACACCGCAGCGATCGCCGCGCCCGACGCGGTGGCTTCGGCGCTCGCGGCTGGCAGCTCGCGTCCGCGTGCCGCTTCGAGGACGCGCTGCATCCACTCGGCCGTGCGGCGCTCGAAGTCCCTGGTCTGCAGCGCGTAGGTCTGTTCCGCGGCATCGAGGCGCTGGCGGGCGAGACGCGCGGCGTCCAGGCAGGCAAGGCGCAGCTTGTCCGCCTGGTCCTTCAGGTCGATGATCGGCTCCTCGTGCAGACGCCTGAGCGCCGTCCACTCGTGCTCGACACCGCGTTCGAACCGTTCGATGCGCCGGGCGGATTCCTCGAGCAGCTTGCGCTCGATGCTGCACCAGTCGCTCAATCGATCGTTGAGCGTCGCCAGCGCCGTCGCGTGGCGGCGATCGACGGTCACCAGGCCTTCGAGCACGTCGCTGCACTCGTCGGTCATCTGCTTGAAACGCTGCTCAGCCTGTTCGACGCGTGCGCACAGGCGGCCGAGATGCTCGAGCGTGACATCCACCTGGGACAGTTCCGCCCGGGCGGTGTCAGCGCCCTCGCGCTCGGCGGGACCCGGTGAGGCGGCTATGCGTGGCTCGTCCATGGATGCGCCTGTACCCGGCGTGCCCGCAGGCACGAGCGGGGCGAGAACAACGACGTCGAACCAGCGTCGAGGATCGCGCGCTGGCCTGCTGGGCTTGGAAGCTGGGCAGGGATCGCAGATGAGATCCGCCGGCATCATCGGGCCTTACTGCGGAGCTGTCAAGCTGAGCTGTTATCACTGAATCGCGGCATCTCGCCGCCCTGCGGCTCTACTGCTCACCACATGCTGCTCGCGCTGCACCGGAACGACCTAGCGGACTGTACCGCCTGAAACAGTAGCGGGTCCCTCCGTTGTCGCGGCCCGCGACATGCGGGTTCGCAAGCCGATACTCTGCCACCGAATCAGCTGATACGGGCCATTAGCGAACCGCGGTAACGCCGGGCCGGCGCCCACGCACCACCCACCCGACAAGCAGCGCGACGACGACGAGGGCGCTCACCACACTGACCAGGAACAGCCACAGGGCGGTCGAGAGTATCGTCTCCCCGGCCATCTGGACGTCCATCAGCAGCGGCTCGCCGGCCAGGCGTCTTCGAAGCGGCTGCTCCCAGACGAGGATGTTGCCCCGCAGGAAGTTCTCTCCGGGTGTGTTGAAGCGTTCGACGCGACTGGGGATGTGCCACCGGAACCCGACCAGTTCGCGGCCCGTCCAGCCGACGTCGCCCACCTCGCGGTTCGACGCGGCGCCGAGCCGCTCGAGCAGGCGGTACCCGTCCTTCGCGCGGCCGAACTCGAAGGCGGCGGCCGCGAACGGCCCGACCGCCGGCAGGCGACGGATGTCGGCCGTATCGAGCCGTACCGAGACGAAGCGCCGGCCATGACGCCGCCACGTGCTGATCGCCGACAGACTCACGCCGGGCAGGTTGAACGCGCGGCGAATCTGCGCGCGGTCCAGCGGGCTCCTCGGATCGGTCGGCAGGACCATGCCGTGCAGCGCGACCAGCGCGGGCAACGAAGCGCTCACGTAGATGGACGCCTTGCCGTCGAGCGACACGTACAGGTCTTCCTGGTATTCGTACTGGTGCACCATGGGACTGCGGAGGCCGAGGAGCGTGGCAATCACGGCGAGCACGATGCAGACGATGACGGCGATCCACTTGAGGCGCGCGGCTTGCCTGGATGCGGGACGGCGACGCGGAACCGGCATGATGGCAAATGATATACTGACTGCGTTCGATGCCCGCCAGTAAACCAGCACTCTTCCTCATCGACGGCAGTTCCCAGATGCATCGCGCGTTTCACGCGCCCATCCGGACCGCGGAGGGCTCGCCGCTGCACGATGCCCAGGGGCGACCGACCAACGCCGTCTATATCTTCGTGACGATGCTGCGAAAGCTGTTCAACGAACAGCACCCGCAGCTGATTGCCGCTTCCTTCGACCTCGCCGGGCCCACGTTCCGCAAGGCGCTCGCCACCGACTACAAGGCCAACCGCGCGCCGATGGCCGACGAACTGGCCGCGCAGATCCCGTGGGTGCACGCGGCGTGCGAAGCCCTCGGGGTGCCGATCGTCACGTGCGAGGGCTACGAGGCCGACGACGTCATCGGGACGCTCGCCGGCCAGGCCGCGTCGGCCGGCTGGGACGTGGTGATCGTCACGGGCGACAAGGATCTGCTGCAGCTGGTTCGGGAGAGCGGCGAAGGACACGGCGGCATCCGCGTCTTCAACCCGCGCGACGAAGGGATCTGGTACGACGCGGCCGCGGTCGTCGAGCGGTTCGGCGTCCCGCCGGCCCGCGTCGTCGACGTGCTCGCGCTCACGGGCGACACCATCGACAACATCAAGGGCGTCAGCGGGATCGGCGACAAGGGCGCACGCGATCTCGTCACGACGTACGGGTCCCTGGACGCCGTGCTCGCGCACGCGTCCGAGGTGCCGCAGAAGCGGTACCGCGAGGCGCTGCTCGCGCAGGCCGACGACGCGCGGCAGAGCCTGGAGCTCGCGCGCATCCGGATGGACGTCCCCGTCGGCTTCGACCCCGACGCGTTCCGCTACCGCGGCCCGTCCCGCGAGAAGTGCTTCGAGATCTTCTCGGCGCTCGGCTTCCGCTCGCTGCTGAAGGAATACGCGCCGACGGCGGGCGACGTCAGCACGGACTACGCGCTCGTCGAGTCGCTCGAGGATCTGGACCGGTTGGCGGAAGACCTGCGCGCCGCCGGCCGCTTCGCATTTCGCGTCCTGCAGAGCGACCCCTCGGCCATGCGCGCCGACATCGTCGGCCTGGCGTTCACCGCGACGCCGCGCCGCGCCCGGTACGTGCCCGTCGCGCACCGCGAGGTCGGCATGCTCGGCAGCGGAGCGGCGATCGCGCGCGCCGACGCGCTCGATCGGCTGCGCCCGCTGTTCGAGGACCCGGCGATCGGCAAGATCGGCCACGACCTGAAGCTCGACCTGGTCGTGCTCGAGCGCTCCGGCGTGCGCGTGAAGGGCCTCGAGAGCGACACGATGATCGCCAGCTATCTGCTGGACGCCACCCGCTCCGGCCACCCGCTCGAGGAAGCGGCGCTCGAGCACTTGAGTTACAGGGCGCTGTCCGACGAAGACGTGTGTGGGCGCGGCGCGAAGAGCGTGACGCTCGCCGACCTGCCGCCCGACGCCGTGATCGACTACGCGTGCGAACGCGCCGACCTCGCGCTGCAACTCGCGGAACGCCTGCGGCCGCTGCTCGCGTCCGAAGAGCTGGAACGGCTGTATCTCGATCTCGAGATGCCGCTCGTCCCCGTGCTCGCCGAGGTCGAACGCGCCGGCGTCCGCCTGGATCAAGAGGGACTCGCCCGCCTCTCGGGCAATCTCGAGAGAGAATTG
>Ga0316628_100000325_pt1 | contig 29605 bp, 21 predicted proteins | sample OWC_Aug_M2_C1_D5_FD_207648 | JGI IMG/M metagenome (GOLD analysis project Ga0316628, IMG submission 207648) | Wetland soil microbial communities from Old Woman Creek delta, Ohio, United States - OWC_Aug_M2_C1_D5_C | ecosystem: Environmental > Terrestrial > Soil > Wetlands | place: USA: Ohio...
GCGGCCCGCGCTCGCGTCGAGCGTCACATCGCCCGCGCCCGCGCCCGCGCCCGCCACTTTGCCGAACGCGGTGATGCGCGAGCCGACCGAGATTTGCGCAATGCCGTTGGTTTGTGCCGGCCCGGCTTGCGCCGCAAGCGTGACCGGCGTGCCGGCGCTCATGGTCACCGTCGTCCTGCCGGTCACGTAGGAATTCGCGCCTGCGCTCGTCACGAGCGTCGCCGCGGGGACCGTCAGCGCATCGCCGCTGCGCGCGGTCACGACGCCCGAGATCCTGTCGTACCGGCCGCTCTGGACGCTCGAGCCGGCGAGCACTTGCGTCGCCGTGAACGACAGGCCGGCCGGGCCCGAGGCGCCTCCCGCGTTGCCGGCTGCGGCGCCGGTCAGATTGCCGTAGGCCTCGGTATAGGTCCCGGCGCGCAAGGCGGCGAGAAGCGCGAATCCCGCGCTTCCCGCCGACGGCACGCCATCGATCTCGTAAGTAGCCGCCGGGCTCTGCAATACGGTCAGCTGCCCGGATCCTGCGCCCGAGCCGTCGAACGGGGCGATGCCGGTCGTGTACTCGAACTTCCCGCGATCAACGCTCGCGAGCGGTCCGCGAATCCGCAGCGGCTTGGCATCGATCGGCAGCGCGCTCGCGGCGATCATCGGCGCGACGACGACGGTCTTGTTCGCGAGATCGACGGCGTCGGACGCCGCCAAATCGAAGTTCAAGGCAAGGCTCGACGTCTTGTCGGCGACGACGTGGAGTTGGTTCTTGGGATCGAGCGTGAGCGTGACCGTGACCTTGCCGAGCGCCTGCCCGTTCTCGTCCAGCGGCGTCAAGCTTGCGCCGCTCGCGCTGCCGTCGTCGGCGACGATCTGCGCCGACCCGTAATCGACGGTGACCGCCGCGGCGGAGTAGGTTCCGCGGACCGCCGTCACCGCGCCGAGCACCTCGTCGACGTCGGCGAGTCTCGCAAGATCGACGGTCGTGCCCGCAGGCAAGGCCTGGACCGAGGTCGCGCCGCCCGCGGTTTCGAGCGCCACCGACGTGAGCGCGACGCGATAGGTGAGGAAATGCTCCCGGGAGGCCGTCAGCGTGACGATGGTTTTGCCGTCGCACGCGCTCAAGCAGACGAGCGCCGGCGCGGCGAGCAACACGCACCTTCTCAAACCTCGAAAGCGCCCCGTCCGACTACCCGATACAAGCTCTCGCATCGCGTTCTCGATGCGTGCCGCAGCCTGCCGCCGCGGCGCGCGTCAAAGTGACCGGGAAATGACTTCCTTCATGATCTCGTTGGTGCCGCCGTAAATCCGCTGCACGCGCGCGTCGGCGAACATGCGGCATACCAAATACTCGTTCATGTAGCCGTAGCCGCCGTGCAGCTGGACACATTCGTCGAGCACTTCCTGCTGCGTGTCCGTCAGCCAGTATTTGGCCATCGAAGCGGTCACCGTGTCGAGCGTGCCCGCGACGATCTTCGCGATGCAATCGTCGACGAACACGCGCGCAATCCGCGTCTTGGTCGCCAATTCCGCGAGCTTGAATTTGGTGTTCTGGAATTCGGCGATCGTCCTGCCGAACGCCTTGCGCTCCTTGACGTATTTCACGGTCTCCGCGACCGCCCCCTCCATCGTGGCCGCGGCGACGACGGCGATCAGCGCACGCTCATAGGGCAGATCGCTCATCAGTTGGTAGAAGCCCTGCCCCTCGACGCCGCCGAGCAAGTTCGCGGCGGGCACGCGGACGTTCTCGAAGAACAGCTCCGCCGTGTCCTGGGATTTCAGACCCATCTTGTCGAGAATACGGCCGACGCGGAATCCCTCCAAGCCGGCCGTCTCCACCATGATGATCGACGTGCCCTTGGCGCCCTCGCCCGGCGTCGTCTTGACGACCAGCGCGATCAGGCCGGCGAGATAACCGTTGGTGATGAATATCTTCGAGCCGTTGATCACGTAGTGATCGCCGTCGCGGACCGCCCGCGTGCGGATTCCCTGCAGGTCGGAGCCCGCGGCAGGCTCGGTCATGCCGATCGCGCCGATGAGTTCGCCGTTCGCCAGGCGCGGCAGGAATCGCCGCTTTTGTTCCTCGGTGCCGTGGTTGACGAGATAATGCGCGCAAATGCTGTGCACCCCCTGGCCGAAGCCGCTGACGCCGCGCCGCGCCAGCTCCTCGTACAGCACCACTTCGTGGCGGAAGTCGCCGCCGACGCCGCCGTATTCGGCGGAAACGTCGGTGCACAACAGGCCCATGTCGCCCGCTTTGCGCCAGATCTCGCGGCCCACATGTTGCTGCTTGCGCCACGCCGCCTCGTTCGGGACCATCTCGGTTTCGATGAAGCGCGCCGCGGCGTCGCGGAATATGGCCAGATCCTCGTTCATCCAGGGGGAATTGAAGCTGCTCATGGGTCGATGATAGGCCAAAAACGCGCGCTTGCCGATAAATGGCGGCGACATTTTGTTAGCATTCGGCCCATGTCGAAGCCCGCCGGCAATCACGCTTTCCGTCCGCTGATCGTGCAGGTCGGCGGCACGCGAATCATCGGCTGACGGCCGGACGTGCGCGCCGAGTCGAAAAGCGCCGTGGGTATGTCCGCCGGGCTCGGGCTCGCGGTCCTGTCGCTGATCAATTTGTTCAATTACCTGGATCGCTACGTCGTCTCGGCGCTGTTCGAGAGCCTGAAGCACTCGGCGCTCGCGCTTTCCGACGAGAATTTGGGCGCTCTGATGAGCGCCTTCCTGATCGTCTACACGCTGTCGGCGCCGATGTTCGGCGCGCTCGGCGATCGACGCTCGCGCCCGCGGCTGATCGCGGCCGGCGTCGGCATCTGGAGTCTCGCGACGGTGCTCTCCGGATTCGCGGGCGGGTTCTTGGCGCTGCTCGCCGCGCGCGCGGCAGTCGGCGTCGGCGAGGCGGCCTACGGCACGATCGCACCAAGCCTGCTCGCCGATTATTTTCCGGCCGAGCGCCGCGGCCGCGTGATGGCGATTTTCTTCAGTGCGATTCCGATCGGCTCCGCGCTGGGCTACGTGATCGGCGGCCTGATCGACGTTCATTTCGGCTGGCGCGCGGCGTTTTTCGTGGCCGGCGTGCCGGGGGTCATGCTCGCCGCGCTCTGCCTCAGGCTTCGCGATCCGCCGCGCGGCGTGCAGGATGCGGCGCCATCGGCGCCGATGCCGCCGACGCGGAGCCGCGCGACCTATCTCCGCCTCGTGCGTAATCAGCCGTATCGGCTGACCGTGCTCGGCTATGCAGCCTATACATTCGCGGTCGGCGGCCTGGCCGCGTGGATGCCGGCATTCCTCGAGCGCGTGCGCGGCATGACGCGCGCCGACGCCACGGTCAGCTTCGGCGCGATCGTGGTGATCACCGGCTTCATCGGCACGTTCGTCGGCGGCTGGCTCGGCGATTACTGGGCCAAATACTCACGCTCGGCGTTTCTGTGGCTGTGCGCGCTGTCGACGCTCGCCGCGGCGCCGTTCGTTTGGCTCGCGCTGACGACCGCCTCGCCGGGTCTCTACCTCTTCAGCATGATCGTCGCACAGCTCTGCCTGTTCCTGTCCACCGGACCCGTGAACGCGGCGATCGTCAATCTCGTTTCGCCGCTCGAGCGGGCCACTGCCGTCGCGCTGTCGGTGTTCTCGATTCATTTCCTCGGCGATGCGATCTCGCCGTTCCTGATCGGCACCGTATCGGACGCCACCTCGCTCGCCGAGGCGGTCAAGATCGTGCCCGTCGCCGTGGTCGTCTGCGGCCTGATCTGGGTGTTCGCCGCGCGCGCGCAGGATCGTGCGCCGTGCTGATTCGCGACGCCGATGCGGCGGATCTCGCGGCGATACTCGACATCTACAACGAGGTCATCGCGAATACGACGGCCGTCTACAGCGAACAGCCGGTCACGCTCGAGGAGCGGCGCGCATGGCGGCAAGCGCGGCTCGACCTTGGCTGTCCGGTGATCGTCGCCGTCGACGGATCCGACATCGCGGGTTTCGCGTCCTTCGGCGATTTTCGCGCCTGGCCGTGTTATCGCCTCACCGTCGAACACAGCGTGCACGTTCGCGCGGACCGCCGCGGCCGCGGAATCGGCAAGGCGCTCGTCGCGGAGTTGCTCGCGCGCGCCGCGCGCCTCGGCAAGCACGTGATGATCGCGGGCATCGACGCGGACAACGCCGCGTCGCTCGCGATGCATGCGCACCTGGGATTCGAGCGCGTCGCGCATCTGCGCGAAGTCGGCCGCAAGTTCGGCCGCTGGCTCGATCTCGTGCTCTTACAGCGCTTCGTCGACTGACGCGCCGGCGCCGCGCGCCCGGTTGATTTCCCCGAGATTCGCCAGGACGTCCGCCCGGCCACGGATATCCTCGATGTCCGCACTCATCTTTCGCTGCCAATTCGGGTATTCGCGGTGCGTCCCGGGCACGTTGACGGGGTCCGCCATGCCGATGAGGTCCTCGAGTTGCACCGACGCGAGCGCCGCACCCGAGCGCGCCAGGTAAACGTGCATCGCTTGCGCGAGCGCGGGGCTGAACCCATCCTCCGGCCGAGACGGCGCCGCCGGCGCGATGCCTTCGCGATTCAAAGCCTCTAGCAATGCGGCGCGGTCGTGCGCGCGCTCATCGGCGACGTGTCTTCGCGCCTCGGCGCTCGGATAGAGATCCAGCCGCGCGCGCAAATCGATGTCGAGTCCCTCCCAATAGCTGCGGATCGTCGGCATGTCGTGCGTCGTGACGGTCGCGAGAGCGCGCCGCGGCAACTCGTCGGGCCGGCGGAATCTTCCCTGGTCCTTCTCGAACAGCATCACCTTGTAGTGATACAGGCCGTACTGCGCCATGGCCGCTCGCACCTCGTCCGGCACGACGCCCAAGTCCTCGCCGACGACGAGGCAGCCGGCGCGCGCGCTCTCGAGCGCAAGCACGGTCATCAACTGATGCAGCGGATAGTGGACATAGGCCCCCTCGGCGGGCGAGGCGCCGCCCGGCACCCACCACAAGCGGAACAAAGCCATCACGTGATCGAGCCGCAACGCGCCGTAATAGCGCATGTTGTCGCGAATCACGCGCACGAAACCCTGCAATCCACCGGCTTGCATCGCCAGAGGATCCTGCGGCGGGACTCCCCAGCCTTGACCCTTCAGCGCGAGCAGGTCCGGCGGCGCGCCGATCTCGGCGCCGAGCCTGTAATCAACGCGGTCCGCCCAGGTCTCCGAGCCGGACGCGTTCGCGCCGACCGCGTAATCGCCGTACAGGCCGATCGGCATGCCGACCGCGCGCGCCAAGCTTTGCGCCTCGCGCAGCTGCGCGTCGGCGAGCCACTGCAGGTAGAGAAAAAATTCGATCTCCCGCGGCCGCTCCGCCGCGAACCGCGAAACCTCGGCCGCGTCGGGATCGCGGTACTCCGGCGGCCAGCTCATCCATCCCGAGTCGGTTCCGAGCGTGCGCCGAAAATGGCGGTCGAGCGCATCGAAGCGAGCATACCGATCGAGGCCAAGGCCGCCGGCCGCGACGAACGCGCGAAAGTCCGCCGCGCGCTCGCTGCCGCGTTCGAGGTGACGCACGCGAAACTCCTCGTACATCAGGTCGAGCACTTCGAATTTGAGGTCGGCGACGCCGTGATAGTCGACGAGCGGCGCGGCGCGCAGCGCATCCACGCGATCGCGAAATTCAGGCTTGGCGAGATACGCGCGAATCGCCGGGCTGTCCGCGCACTCCGGCACCTCGGGCACGCGGATGTACAAGACGTTCAGAAAGTGTCTGTCCGACGCGCTGTACGGGCTCGCCCGCTCGGGATCGGCGGCCGCCAGCGCGTGCAGCGGGTTCAACCCGATGAAACCCGCACCGCGGGGCCCGAGCCAGCGAATCAGGGTCTTGAGGTCGCCGAAGTCGCCGATGCCCCAATTGTCGCGCGAGCGAATCGTGTAAAGCTGGACGGCGACACCCCATAGCCGCCGGCCGGCCGTGATTTCCGGCGGCTCGAAGCAAACCGGCGGCGACATGATCAGGAGGCAGCGATGCGCGGCGCGGCCCGCGATTCTCGCCTCGAGCTCGTGGTAGCCCGGCGGCAGCGCGAGCGGCAGCTCGAATCGCCGGCGCGTGATCCAGGAGCCTTCGACTTCGCCGCGCCAGAGCTCCGGACAATCGGCCGTCGAGACGACACCGTCGCTGCGCGTGCCGTCCTCCAGGCGCACGGACCAAAGCAAGGTGGAGCCGAACTCTTGCGCCGCGACGTTGATGTCGAAGCCGATCCGCGGGCCGTTCGCGGCCGCGACGTGCGGAATCAGCGCGCGCGACCTCGCGATCTCCAAGCGCGCGGCGCTCGCCGCGAGCGCGTCCCGCTCGCCGATGCGCTCGCCCATCGCGCGCAGAATCGCGGCTTTCGTCTCTGGTTTGAAATACTGCAGTTGGCCGCGATAATCGTAATAGGCATCGCCGACGCCCCGAAGGTAAGCCAGCCGCGCGATCAATTCGTCGTCCATGGCCTCACCACCCCAGCAACGCGGCGCTGCGCGCGGCGAGCGGATACGGATTCGCAGCGGCGCCGGGCGCGGCGGCGACGTCGAGCGCGGTGTCGAAAATGCGGCTCCAGACGGCGTCCGGCGCCGGCCGCGGCAACGCGAACTCGCAGCCCTCATGGCTCGCGTTCAGCAGCAGCAGCAGGCGGCTGACCGGACTCGTACCCCTGCGCAGCCAGACGCCGATCGTCGATAGATCGCCATTCATCCAATCGTCGTGCGCCATCTCCGTTCCGCGCATGTGCAGCCAGGTCACGTCCTTCGCGCCCGCGTGCAGACGCGTGCCCTTGAAGAACGTCTCCCGGCGGAATTCGGCGTTCTCGAGGCGCAGCCGGGTGAGCACGCGCACGAACTCGACCAAATCGGCATTGGTCTCGGCGAGGCGCCAGTCGACCCACGATAGGTCGTTGTCCTGGCAATACGCATTGTTGTTGCCGCGCTGGGTGCGCCCGAACTCATCGCCCGCCTGCAGCATCGGCACGCCTTGCGACAGGAACAGGGTCGTGAGGAAGTTGCGCATCTGGCGCCGGCGCAGATTCACGATCTCGGTATCGTAGGTTTCGCCCTCCGCGCCGCAGTTCCAGCTCAAGTTGTTGCCCGTACCGTCCGCATTGTTCTCGAGGTTTGCTTCGTTGTGCCGCTCGCTGTAGGAGACCAGATCGTAGAGCGTGAATCCGTCGTGAGCGGCGATGAAATTGATGCTCGCGGTCGGCTTGCGGCCGCCGTGGCGGAACAAATCGCTCGAGCCCGCGAGGCGCTCGGCGAGCTCGCCGATCGTGCCGCGATCCCGGCGCCAGAACGCGCGCATCGTGTCGCGGTATCGGTCGTTCCACTCGGACCAGCCGGCCGGAAAGCGGCCGAGTTGATAGCCGCCCAGGCCGATATCCCAGGGCTCGGCGATCAGCTTGACGTACGCAAGCGCGGGCTCGGCACGCACCGCCTCGAAAAACGGCGAATTCTCGTCGAAGCCGCGCGCGTCCCGCGCCATCACGGTGCCGAGATCGAAGCGGAAGCCGTCGACGTGCATCTCCTCGACCCAGTACTTGAGGCAATCGACGATGAGCGTCCTGACCGCCGGGTGTCCGCAATTGACGGTGTTGCCGCAGCCCGTGAGATTCTCATAATGGCGGAGGTTCTCTCTGACCAACCTGTAGTACGCCGCGTTGTCGATGCCGCGCAGCGAAAGCGTCGGCCCCTCTTCGTTGCCCTCGGCCGTGTGATTGAAGACGACGTCCAGGATGACCTCGATGCCGGCGGCGTGCAGCGCCTTGACCATGGTCTTGAACTCGGCGACGGGATTCTCGAGCGCGTATTGCGGCGCGGGCGCAAACCAGGCAATCGAATTGTAGCCCCAATAATTGACGAGGCCCCGGTCTATCAGGAATTGTTCGCTGAGGAAGGCGTGGCACGGCAACAGCTCGACCGCGGTCACGCCGATCGACCGCAGATGATCGATGACAGGCGCGGCCGTGAGCCCTAGATACTTTCCGCGCAGCCGCTGCGGCACTTGCGGATGCAGCGCCGTGTACCCTTTGACGTGCAGCTCGTACAGGACGGTATCCCGCCACGGCGTCGCCGGCGCCCGGTCGCCGTCCCAGTCGAAGTGCGGATCGACGATGCGGCAGAGCGGCGAGGACCCGAACACGAGTTCGCGCGCATACGGATCGATGAGCAGCGCTTGCGCATCGAAACGGTTGCCGTACTCCGGTTCGTCCGGCCCATGAACGCGAAATGCGTAGTGAGTGCCGTAACCCGCGCAGCGCAGCGACAGTAGCCCGTGCCAAATGTCGCCCGTGCGCGCGGGCAAGTCGTGGCGCGACAGCTCCTTGCGACCCGCATCGTCGAACAGACACACTTCGACGCGCGTCGCGCGGCTGGAAAAAACCGCGAAGTTGACGCCGTTCTTGGTCCACGTCGCGCCCAGGGGCCGTGGCTGCCCGGAGTGCGCCCGCTGCACTTAAAGTGGACCGAGGAAGAACATGGCGCCGAGCGGCGGCAAATCGAGCCTGAGCGAATGCGCGAAGCCGGCCCGGGCTTGCGCCACGCTCGCGGCTTCGGCTTGGCGGTTGTAGCCCGAGCCGCCGAAGCGCAAGTCGTCGCTGTCCAATATCTTGCGGTATGCGCCGGGCTCGGCGACGCCGATCGCGTAATGATCGCGCGGCACCGGAGTCGCGTTGAATACGCAAGTCAGCGGCGCACCCGCATCGGCGCCGGTGGCCCGCCGCTGAAATGCCCAGACACTCTCGTCGGCATTGCGCAAATCGACCCAGCGGAAGCCCTCGTGGTCGCAGTCGCTGCCGTAGAGCTGCGGACTCGACAGGTACAGATGGTTCAGTTCGCGAAAGAAGCCCCGCAACTCGCCGTGACCCGGTGCCGCCGCCAAGTGCCAGTCGAGCTGATCGTACTCCCGCCATTCCTGCCATTGGCCGAATTCGGCGCCCATGAACATGAGCTTCTTGCCGGGATGCGCGATCATGTAGGCGGCGAGCAGCCGGCAGTTCGCGCGCTTCTGCCATTCGTCGCCCGGCATCTTGTCGAGCAGCGCGCGTTTGCCGTGCACGACCTCGTCGTGCGAAATCGGCAGAATGAAATTCTCCGACCAGGCGTACATGAACGAAAAGGTGACCAGCTGGTGATTGTAGCGCCGGTGGATCGGGTCCAAGCCGATGTATTTCAGCGTGTCGTTCATCCAGCCCATGTTCCACTTGAAATTGAACCCGAGCCCGCCGAACTCCGGCGGCTGTGTCACGCCGGGAAACGAGGTCGACTCCTCGGCGATCGTGAGCGCCCCTGGGAATGCGAGGTGCACGGCATCGTTCATTTGGCGCAGGAAATCGATCGCCTCGATGTTCTCGCGCCCGCCGTAGCGGTTCGGCAGCCATTCGCCGGGATTGCGGCTGTAGTCCAAATAAAGCATCGACGCCACGGCGTCGACGCGCAGGCCGTCGACGTGATATCGATCCATCCAAAAAAAGGCGTTCGCGACCAGGAAATTGCGGACTTCGTGGCGTCCGTAATTGAAGATTTTCGTGCCCCAGTCGGCGTGCTCGCCGAGTCGGGCGTCCGCGTGCTCGTAGAGCGCCGTGCCGTCGAAGAACGCAAGGCCGTACTCGTCGCGCGGGAAGTGCGCGGGCACCCAGTCGAGTATCACGCCGAGGCCCGCTTGGTGACAGCGGTCGACGAAATACATGAAATCGAGCGGGGATCCGTAGCGCGCGGTCGCCGCGTAGTAGCCGGTGACTTGGTAGCCCCACGACTGATCGAGCGGATGTTCGGCGACGCCCATCAATTCGAGGTGGGTGAACCCCAGGTCCTTCACGTAGGGGATGAGTTGCTCCGCCGCCTCGCGCCAACTCATGAACGGCGGCGTTCTGCTATCCCAGGGACGCCGCCAAGACCCCAAATGCACCTCGTAGATGTTCAATGGGCGGCGCCTGGGGTCGACGCGTGCGCGCATGTCGAGCCATTCTTTGTCTTGCCAATCGTGGCCATCGAGCGTCGCCACGACGGAGCAATTTCCGGGGCGAAGCTCCATCGCAAATCCATACGGGTCGGCCTTCAGGAGCAGATGGCCCGCGCGCGTCCTGATTTCGTATTTATAGAGCGTGCCGGCCGCAACGCCGGGCACGAACGACTCCCAAACGCCGGACGCCCCGCGGCATTGCATCACATGCCGGCGGCCGTCCCACTCGTTGAACGGACCAATGACGCTCACGCGGTCGGCATTCGGCGCCCACACCGCGAAGCGCGTGCCGGGCGCATCGCCCACGTGCCCGGGATGCGCGCCCAATTTCTCGTAAATGCGGCTGTGCTTGCCCTCACCGAACAAGTACAGATCGAAGTCAGTGATCGGACTCTCGGTCAACGGGATTTCACGCGCTCATATCACGGGTCGGACGCCCCAGATCCAATCGGCGTACTCGCGCACGCTGCGGTCGCTCGAGAAATACCCCATGCTCAGGCAATTGACGACGGACTTGCGGCTCCAATCGTCCTCGCGCACGTACAACTCGTCGACGCGATCCTGAGCCGCCGCGTACGCCGCGAAATCCGCGAGAACCAGATACGGCTCGCCGTCCGAGAGCAGCCGGTCGGCGACTTGCCGGCCCTCGCCCGAGTTGCCCGACGAGAAGTGTCCGGAGTCGATCAGCTTGAGCGCGCGATCGAGTTCCGGGTTCGCGTCGAGCTGCGCGCGCGGCGTGTAGCCCGCCGCGCGCCGCGCGGCGACCTCGTCGGCCGTGAGCCCGAAGATGAAGATGTTCTCCGCGCCGACGTGGTCGCGAATCTCGATGTTCGCTCCGTCCAGCGTACCGAGCGTGAGCGCGCCGTTCAAGGCGAGCTTCATGTTTCCCGTTCCCGACGCTTCCATGCCCGCCGTGGATATTTGCTGCGACAGGTCGGCCGCCGGAATGATCTTCTGCGCCAGCGAAACGTCGTAGTCCGGCATGAACGCGATGCGCAGCTTGCCCTGCGTGAGCGGGTCGGAGTTGACCGTCTGCGCGACATTGTTGATCAGCTTGATGATCGCCTTCGCCATGACGTAGCCGGGAGCGGCCTTGCCGGCGAAGATCACCGTGCGCGGAACGATCGGCGCGCCGGGATTCTCGCGGATTCGATTGTATCGGGCGACGACGTAGAGCAGGTTCAAGGTCTGCCGCTTGTATTCGTGGATACGCTTGACTTGGACGTCGAACAGCGAGTCCACGTCGACGGCGAGTCCCATGCGGAGCATGATCTCGTCCGCGAGCCGCCGCTTGTTCGCATGCTTTATCGCGCGGAAGCGCCGCCGGAATTCCGCGTCCTCCGCGGCGCCGATCAGCCGGCCGATGTCCTCGAGATCATTTTCCCAGGCATTCCCCAGGCGCTCCGTCAGCAAGGCCGAGAGTCCCGGGTTGGATTGCTTCAGCCAGCGCCGCACGGCGATGCCGTTCGTGACGTTGATGAAGCGTTCGGGATGGATCTCGGCGAAGTCCGCGAACACTTGCGTTCGCATCAAATCCGAATGCAGGCGCGCGACCCCGTTTACGCGGTGGCTGCCGATGATCGCCAAATGCGCCATGCGCACGCGGCGCCCGCCGTCCTCGGTGATGATCGACAGCCGGCGCTGGCGGTCGACGTCGCCGGGGAAGCGCGACGCGACCGCGTCGAGGAAGTCGCGGTTGATCAGGTAGATGATCTCGAGATGACGCGGCAACAGGCGTTCGTACATCTCGACCGGCCAGGTCTCGAGCGCTTCGGGCAGGAGCGTGTGATTCGTGTAGGAGAACACGGCGCTCGTGATGCGCCAGGCCGCATCCCAACGCAGGCCGTGCTCGTCGACGAGAAGTCGCATCAATTCCGGAATCGCGACCGACGGATGCGTGTCGTTCAATTGCACCGCCACCGCCTCGGGCAGCGACTCGAGCGCCCGCCCCTCGTTCAAATGGGTCGCGAGCATGTCCTGCAGACTCGCGCTGACGAAGAAATACTGCTGCTTGAGCCGCAGCTCCTTGCCCTGCGGCGTCGTGTCGTCGGGATACAGGACTCGCGACAGGTTCTTCGCGTCGACCTGCTCCTTGACGGCCGCCGCGTAGTCGCCGTCGTTGAACGCGTCGATATCGAATGGCGTGATGCCCCGGCCCGACCAAAGGCGCAAGTGATTGACGGTCGAACAGCGGTTCCCCGGGATCAGTTGATCGAATCCGATCGCGTAGATGTCCTGCGTGTCGACCCACCGATGCGGCAGGGATGGATCGGGGTCGTCGACCGCGACGCTGCGGCCGCCGAAGCGCACCGTGTAGCGCACGTTGCCGCGCGGCGTCTCCCAGACGTTGCGCAGGCGCAGCCAGCTGCTCGCGACCTCGCGCTGCGCGCCTGCGCCATCGATGAGCTGGGTGAATATGCCGTAGTCGTAGCGGATGCCGTAGCCGACCGCCGGATACTGCAGCGTGGCGAGCGAGTCCATGAAACAGGCGGCGAGCCTTCCCAAGCCGCCGTTGCCCAGCCCCGGATCGATCTCGAGCGCCGCGATCTCATCGAGGTCGTAGTTCAAGTCGCGCAGGGTGGCGCGCGCCTCCTGTACGAGATCTCCGCCGAGGCTGTTCAATGCGTTCACCAGAGAATTGCCGGGCAAGTATTCGACCGACAGATAGCAAACGCGCTTGACGTGCGCACGCGCCACGCGGCGCTGGGTCGCGAGCCAGCGCAGCGTCAATTCCTCGCGAACCGCGAGCGACAGCGCGTCGTAGATATCGCGCGGCGTCGCCGTGTCGATGTGCTTGCCCAACGCGCGCGTCAGCCGATCGACGAGCGCGGCCTGCAGCATTCCCGGTTGCAGCGCCACGTTGCGGCGCGTCGACAGCTGTGTGGCTACGGTACTCATCAACTCTCGTTGCATCCCTGATGACGTTAAGTTCAATGGTACCAATTTACAGGTTATTATGTTTTTTTGACTGTATCGACCTCTCGAATCCTCGAAGCGGAGGCACGCCGAATGCAGAAATCCGGGCAAAAATTCGCAATCGGCGTCGATGTCGGCGGATCCTCGATCAAATGCGCGCTCGTCGATTTGGAGGCGGGCGCGCTCGTCGGTGAGCGGCACAGCATTCGCACGCCGGCGCAGGACCCGATCGATACCTTGCTGGAGGCCCTCGCCGTCGTGGTTTCCCGCACACCGGGCGATCATCCGGTCGGCATCGCCTTCCCCAGCGTGATCGTGCGCGGCACGGTGCGCACGGCGGCGCACCTGAACAAAGCCTGGATCGGACAGCCGCTCGCGGCGCTCGCGGCCGCGCGCTTGGGGCGTCCGGTTGCCGCGATCAACGATGCGGACGCGGCCGGCCTTGCCGAGCAGCGGTACGGCGCGGCGAAGGGCGTGCGCGGCACCGTGCTTCTGCTGACGCTCGGCACAGGCATCGGCAGCGCGCTGTTCATCGACGGCAGGCTCGTGCCGAATACCGAGCTCGGCCATCTGCAGGTCGGCGGCCGCGAAGCCGAGGAGCGCGCGGCGGCGCGGATCAAGGTCGAGTGCAATTTGAGCTGGGATGCATGGACCGACGAACTCAATCTGGTCATCGCGGAGCTTCACGCCCTGCTCTGGCCGGATGTGATCGTGCTGTGCGGTGGGATCACCGAACATCCGGAAAATTTCATGCCGAAGCTGCATTGCGAAGCGGAGCTGCGCGTAGGCGCGCTGCGCGCCGACGCCGGGATCGTCGGCGCCGCGCTCGCGGCGGCGTCACCGCAGGAGCGCGGCGGACATTGAACGGGCACGTCGCCGCGGCCGCGCTTTCCTTGAGCCTCGCGGCCTGCGCGGCGCGGCCGACGATTCCGCAGGCGCCCCCACGGCCGGATTCCGCGGCCCGCTTCGTCGCCGACGCGATCGCAATGCTCGGACAACCGTATCGGTACGGCGGCGACGCGCCCGGAGGATTCGACTGCAGCGGACTTGTATTTTATGCCGCGCGCGGCGCCGGGCTCGAGCTGCCGCGCACGGCCGAGGATCAGTCGATCGTCGGCGAGCCGGTCGCTCGCGGCCGGATCCGGGCCGGCGACCTCGTCTTCATGCATTTTGCGCGCAAGGAATTGCACGTGGGCATCGCGATCGACGGCAAGCATTTCGTTCACGCGCCTTCATCGCACGGCCGCGTGAGAATCGATTCCTTGGAATCGCCGCCATATGCGCGTGCGTTCGTGCGCGCGCGACGACCGCGCTTTCCGCCCTGATCCCGTCACGCCACATATCGAGGACAATCATTCATGAAGCTCTATTACACCCCCGGCGCCTGCTCGCTCGCACCCCATATCGCGCTCTGCGAGCTTGGCGCGTCGTTCTCGACCGAAAAGGTCAGCCTGCAAACGAAGAAGACGGAAACCGGCGCCGATTACACGACGATCAATTCGAAGGGGTCGGTTCCCGCGCTGGTGTTGGACGACGGCCACATGCTGACGGAAGCCGCGGTGATTCTGCAGTACATCGCCGACGCCAAGCCGGACGCCGGCTTGATCCCGCGCCCCGGCACGTTCGAACGGTATCGGGTCCTCGAATGGCTGAACTACATCGCGTCCGACGTGCACAAGGGGTTCAGCCCGCTGTTCAATCCGAACGCCTCGGCCGATTGGCGTGCGGGCGCTCTCGCGCTGCTCGCGGCGCGCTTCGCCTGGCTATCCGGCCAACTCGCCGCCAAGAGCTACCTCATGGGCGAATCGTTCAGTGTCGCGGACGCCTATTTGTTCACGGTGCTCAGCTGGTCGAGCCACGTCGGCATCGACCTCGGCCAATGGCCGGTCCTCGCCGCCTATCAAGCGCGCGTCGGCCATCGCCCGAAAGTGCAGGAGGCGCTGCGTGCCGAGGGCTTGGTCGGCTAGCCGACCGCGGTTCCGGCGGCCGGCTCAGCCTCGGCCAAACCGAACTGCAGGGCCGCGAGCCGCGCATACAGCGGGCTTTGCACGAGGAGTTCGGCGTGCGTGCCGACGGCGACCTTGCGGCCATGGTCCATGACGACGATGCGGTCCGCCTTCAGGACCGTCGCGAGGCGGTGCGCGATGATGATCGTCGTGCGGCTTTGCATCAGCCGCTCCAGAGCTTCCTGCACGAGCCGTTCCGACTCCGAGTCCAGCGCGCTCGTCGCCTCGTCGAGCAGCAGGATCGGCGGATCCTTCAATATCGCGCGCGCGAGTGCGATCCGCTGGCGCTGCCCCCCCGAGAGTCGCGTGCCGCGCTCGCCGAGGAACGTGTCGTACCCCTGCGGCAACTTGCGCAGGAACTCGTCCGCCGCGGCAGCCTTGGCGGCGGCCTCGATCTGCTCGTCGCTCGCGCCCGGACGGCCGTAGCGAATGTTCTCGCGCGCGCTCGCACCGAACAGAACCGTGTCCTGCGGCACGAGCCCGATTTGCGAACGGACGTCCTCGGGGCGCAGGTCCGCGAGGCGCCGATCGTCGATCGACACCCGTCCCGACTCCGGATCGTAGAAACGCAGCAACAGCTGGAAGGTCGTGCTCTTGCCGGCGCCGGAAGGCCCGACGAAGGCGACGGTCTCGCCGGGCGCGACCTCGAGGCTGAAGTTCGCGAGCGCCGCGGCTTCCGGCCGTGAGGGATAATGAAACACGACATTGTCGAAACGGATGCGCCCCGTGACCCGTACGGGCAGTTCGAGCGGATGCGCGGGCGCCTCGATTCGCGGCCGCGCGTTCAGCAGTTCCGACAGACGCTCCATCGCGCCGGCCGCGCGCTGCACCTCGCCCCACATTTCGGTCAGCGCTGCGGCCGAAGTGCCGACGAGGCCCGCGTACAGCAGGAACTGTCCGAGCTCGCCGCCGGTCATGTCGCCCGCGAGCACGGCGTGCGCTCCGATCCACAACACCAAGGTGATGCCGCCGAATACGAGCATGATGCCGATCGCCGTCAGCAAGGCCCGCACGCGCGTGCGCCTGACGGCTGCGGCAAAGCTGTCCTCGACCGCCTGCCGATAGCGGCCGGCCTGCAGGCGCTCCAACGTGAACGCCTGCACCGTCTGGATCGCGTTCAAGGTTTCGTCAGCAAGTCCGCTCGCATCCGCGATCCGGTCCTGCGATGCGCGCGACAGGCCGCGGACGCGCCGGCCGATCAGGATCAGCGGTGCGACGACGAGCGGAATCATGACCACGATCACGCCCGTGAGCTTCGCGCTCGTCAAAGCGAGCATGACCAGCGCGCCCGCGAGGCTCAAGGTCGAGCGCAGTACGATCGACAGGTTGACGCCGGCGATCGCTTGCACGAGCGTCGTGTCCGCGGTCAACCGGGACAGCACCTCGCCGATGCGCGTCGTCTCATAGAACGTAGGGTCCATGCCGACGACGCGACGATACACGGCCGAGCGCAAGTCGGCGACGACGCGCTCGCCGAGCCAGGTGACGAGATAGAAGCGCAGCGCCGCGAATATGCCGTACAGCACCGCCGCCGCGAGGAACCCGAGGAAATAGCGGTTGATCGTCGCCGCGTCCTTGGCCGCGAGCCCATGGTCGATCAGTTGCCGCAGCGCGACAGGCAAGGAAAGGAGCGCCGCCGAGGCCGCCAGCAACGCGACCATCGCCGCCGTGAGGACTGCCCGGTAGGGCCGCAAAAAAGGGATTAGCGCACGCAACGGACTCAAGGACTTTGCGCGCGGGCGGTCGGCGGTGCTGTTCATCGAGTCATGATCCCATAAAGCGCCCGAAGGAGTGCGCCGCATGGCCTGCGGCGCGCCGAAATGGTGCCCTCGGCGAAAGCCTTACGGCGCGCGTTGCAAATACGCAACGGAATGCCAAAAAATCCGCTGCCGACAATTGCCTTTCGCGATTCGCGGCGTTAATGTGAAGCCATAATTCGAGCGATCCGCCGATTCGTGGCGGAAAAACCAAACTACCATGAGGATGCATCATGCAGGGACCCAGGCGATTCGAAACGTTGCGTCATGACCACGGCCGGCGAGCCGGCATCGCCGCGATTTTGGTCGCCGCCTTGGCGCTGCCGAGCCTGGCGAGCGCCCAGGCCGCAACCGCTGCGTCAGCGCAATCGGATGAATCCCAGGGCCCCTTGCAGGAGATCGTCGTCACCGCGACACGCCATGCCGAGAGCCTCAGCAAAGTGCCGATCAGCGTCACGGCGCTGACGCAAGAGGCCTTGGACCTGCGCGGTATCAAGGACTTCACGGACGTCGCGAAGTTCACTCCGGGCGTCAACGTCGACAATTCCGGAACGAACAACATCTCGATCCGCGGCATCGCCTCGAGCGGCGGCGCCGGCACCACCGGCATCTACATCGACGATACGCCGATCCAGATGCGCGCACTTGCGTTCAATCCCGATGAAACGCTGCCGAAGACCTTCGACATGCAACGCATCGAAGTGCTGCGCGGCCCGCAGGGCACGCTGTTCGGCGCCGGTTCCGAGGGCGGCACGGTGCGCTACATCACGACGCCGCCGAGCCTGACGAAGAGCAGCATCTACGGCCGCAGCGAGATTTCCTACACGCAGGGCGGGGATCCGAGCTACGAGGCCGGCATCGCCGGCGGCATGCCGATCGTCGACGGCAAATTCGGCGTGCGCGCGACCGTCTGGTATCGGCGCGACGGCGGCTACATCAACCACATCGATCCGGTGAGCTTGAACACGATCCAAAAGAACGCCAACTACGACGAAACGATGTTGATGCGGCTTGCCGCGGTTTGGGCGATCTCCGACAGTTGGACCGTGACGCCGAGCATTTACTACCAGGATCGCTACCGCAACAACGTCGAGGCGTACTGGCCGCTCTATTCGAATCCGGCCAAGGACCGCTACGTCAGCGCCGATCCGACACGGCGCTCCGCGCCGGACCGGTTCTATCTGCCGGCGCTCAAGATCGAAGGCGACTTCGGCTCGTTCCGCCTGATCTCGAACACGTCGTACTATCACCGCCAGGATGAAACCGGCTACGACGGCACGCTCTATAACCTCGGTTTCTACCAGACGTTCGACACCACGCTGCCCTTGCTGCTCGACGGCAACGGGCTGCACCTGCCGGCCGGCATGACCGACTACCGCGCGCCGGCGTCGATCGACAACGGCCAGCAGAATTTCATCCAGGAAATTCGGCTGCAATCGGCCGATTCGAACGCGCGCTTGATCTGGACGACGGGCCTGTTCTACAGCTCGAATCGGCAGACCTACCTCGAACAGATCCACGACCCACTGTTGAACGAACTCAGCCAGGTGTATTTCGGCGTGCCGTATACGGACGAGTTCACGGATCCGAACGGCAACCCGGTGCCCTATGACCCGCGCTTCCCGAACGACTCGTATTTCCTGCAGACACACGCGAAGGATGAACAGCTCGCCTGGTACGGCGAAGCGACCTACAGCTTCACCGATCAATGGAAACTGACCGTGGGCGCGCGCTACTCGAAGATGAAGTACTCGTTCGACACGCTGACCGGCGGCCCGCAGTTGTTCCTCGCGCCGCAAACCGGCGGCGGCTCGAAGAGCGAGAACGCGTTCACGCCGAAGGTGAGCGTCGCCTACCAGCACGATCCGAACAATTTGTACTACTTCACGTATGCGAAGGGATTCCGCCCGGGCGGCGGCAACAACCCCGTGCCGTTCGCGGCCTGTTCCCAGGATTTCACCAACTGGGGTGTTTCCGGGGCGCCGGCGACGTTCAACTCCGATTCGGTCAATAGCTACGAGGTCGGCGCGAAGAACAATTTCCAGAATCGCGTGAAGATCGCGAGCAGCATCTACTACATCAAGTGGAACGACATTCAGCAGACGGTGATCCCGCCGATCTGCCAGATCTCGTTCATCACGAACCTCGGAACCGCGGTCGCAAAGGGCGCGGATATCCAGGCCGAAATCGCCTTCACCGACAACTTCACGGCGGATGTGTCCGCCGGCTACACGAACGCGCGCTATTCGCGGAGCTCCCTGTTCCAGAATTCGGTGCAGGTCGTCACCGGCGGCGATGCGATCACCGGCGAGAGTGGTCAGCCGGGCGCGCCGGTCACCGCATCGCTCGGCCTCGAGTACAGGTTCAACCTCTTGAACCACGACTCCTTCGTCCGCGCCGACGACGAGTACCAGGGCCGCGCGAAGTGGCTGTCGCCGGGACAGGACCCGACCAGCGCGCAATACGACCCGGCGAACTACATCGTGAGTTCGACGAACTTCCTGTCGATGCGCGCCGGCATGAAGTTCGGCGACTGGCAGGTCGCGGCATTCGTCGACAACCTGGCGGACAACCACACGATCACGAACTACAACTGGTCGATCGATCCGGGCACGGGCGCCAGCCGGCTGCAGCGCCAGTTCACGTTCCGGCCGCGCACCATCGGCCTGACGTTCACGTACCGCCACTAAGGACGCCGCGCCGCCGGCCCATTTGCAATGGCGGCGCGGCATCCCGGCCAAACCGGGATGCCGCGCCGCACCGGGTCAGCCGGCGTTCGGCGATGCGCTCAGGCCGCGCGCGTCGACGCCTCCCGGTTGTGGGCGGCGTGCACCGACTCGGCGAGGATGCCCAAGCCTTCTTCGAGCACGGCATCGGGTATCGTCAGCGGCGCGAGCAGGCGCACGACGTTCGCCGACACGCCGCAAGAGAGCAGGATCAGGCCGCGTTTCTCGGCCTGCGCCAGGATCGCGGTCGTAAGATCCGCGTCCGGCTCCTTGGTCTTCTTATCCTTGACGAGTTCGAACGCGATCATCGCGCCCAAGCCGCGCACGTCGCCGACGCAGGGAAGCGCCGCCGCCAAGGCGTCGAGCCGCGCGCGCATGCGCGCGCCGACGCTCGCCGCACGCGCGCAGAGATGCTCGGAGTCGATGACGTCGAGCACGGCGTGCGCCGCGGCGATGCCGATCGGATTGCCGCCGTAGGTGCCGCCCAAGCCGCCCGGATGCGCCGCATCCATGATCGTCGCGCGGCCCGTCACCGCAGACAGCGGAAAGCCGCCGCCCAAGCCCTTCGCCATCGTGACGAGGTCCGGCACCACGCCGGCGTGCTCGATCGAGAACATCTTGCCGGTGCGCGCCATGCCGCCTTGCACCTCGTCGGCGATCAGCACCATGCCGTGCTCGTCGCAGATGCGGCGCAGCGCGCGCAGGAAATCGGACGGCGCCACGTTGAATCCGCCCTCGCCCTGCACGGGCTCGACGATGATTGCGGCGACCGACTGCGGATCGATATCGCTGCGGAACAGGCGCTCCAGATCCTCGAGCGCATGTTCGGTCGTGACGCCGCGGTACGGCACCGGGAACGCGGCATGGTAGATCTCCGCCGGAAACGGGCCGAAGCCGCGCTTGTACGGCATGACCTTGCCGGTCAGGCTCATCGCGAGCAACGTGCGCCCATGGAATCCGCCGGAGAACGCGATCACGCCGGAGCGCTTCGTCGCAATGCGCGCGATTTTGACGGCATTTTCGACCGCCTCCGCGCCCGACGTCAGGAACAGGGTTTTCTTCGGGAAATCGCCCGGCGTGAGCGCGTTCAGGCGCTCGGCGAGACGCACGTAGGACTCGTACGGCGCGACGTGGAAACAAGTATGCGTGAACGCCTCGGCCTGCCTCGCAACCGCTTCCATGACGCGCGGGTGGCGGTGCCCGGTATTTACGACCGCGATCCCGGCGGCGAAATCGATGAAGCGGCGCCCGTCGACGTCCCAGAGCTCGGCGTTCTCGGCTTTGGCGACATAGATGCCCTTGGTCGCGACTCCGGTTGGAACCGCGGCCGCTTGGCGTGCTTTCAGGTCGGTTGATTTGCTCATGGATTGGCCCTCGACATGGTGCAGAAACGGAGCCGAACGGTATCATTGCGGCCGATGCCGAGCAAACCAACCGAGGCCGATCCGAGTGCACCTGCGCCACGCAGCGGCACCCTCGCCGTGCGGATCGTGCGCGCGGGACTCGAGCGGCGCACCGACGAGGCCGACCGCGTCGCCGTCGAGGCGCCGCTCGAAATTCAGCTGCATCATCCGGCGTTCGGCGCCGAGCCCATGCCGTTCGGCGCGACGATGCGCACGCCGGGCGACGACGCGGCGCTCGCAGCCGGGCTCCTGTACGGCGAGGGCCTGATCCAATCGGCCACCGACATCGAGGCGATCGAAACGAGCACGCGCCGCCCGAACGTCGTCAATGTGCGCGTGCAGGCGGCCGTTGCGCTCGCGATCCCGGCGGCGGTGCGCCGCTTTTCGGCCGGTTCGGCCTGCGGCGTCTGCGGCACGACCGGCCTGGATGCGGCAATCGCGCGTGCCGCGGCGACGCGGATCGCGCCGGGCGCTGCCGCGGATCTGGCGGTGCTCCTCGCTCTGCCGCGGCGTATGCGTGAATCCCAGTCGAAATTCGGCCTCACCGGCGGCATTCACGCCGCGGCGCTGTTCGATTACTCCGGCGCGATGCTGGGATTGGCCGAAGACGTCGGCCGCCACAACGCGCTCGACAAGCTGGTGGGCGAGAACCTGCTCGGAGGACGCTTGCCGCTTGCGAACCGCATCGTCGTGCTGAGCGGCCGCGCGAGCTTCGAACTCGTCCAAAAGGCGCTGCGCGCGGGCGTCTCGATACTGGCCGCGATCGGCGCGCCATCGAGTCTCGCGGTGCAGTTATCGGCGGCGTCCGGCCTGACCTTGGTCGGTTTCCTGCGCGACGCCCATTGCAACATCTACACACACGCCGAGCGCCTGCGGGGGCCGTAAGCGGCCGCTATTTGACCTCGTAACCGCGCGCTGAAAGGCACGCGGTCATCGCCCGCAAATAGTCGCCGCGGCTGCGGTCGTGTTCCGCGGCCGGCACGCCGCCGCCGGCCTCGGTCGGGTCGAAGCCGGTCTGCGCCTTCGACCAGCGATGGCATTCGTATCGGTCGGCCGCTTGCTGATCCGCGTTCTGCCCGTTCTTCGGGTAAATGATCAAATCGTCGCGCGCATCGGCGGGCGGCGCCGAGGGCTGATCGGCCCCCGCCGGCGGATCGACGACGACATAGCCGTTATCCGCAGGTCGCCATCGGTAGTAGACGTCGTCGGCGTAATAGTACGGAAAGCCGCCGATCCACACCGTCGTGTAATAGGCCGGCAAGACCGAGATCACGAGGCCGACCGGCGGCCGCACGACCGCGAATCCGAGTCCGCTCGGCGCGAACCATATGCCGCCATGAAAATAATAGCGGCTGCCGCCGTGATAGTACGGTCGGTAGCCGTCGGGCAAGACGCGTCTGACCGTGCCAGGCCGCGGATAGTAGTGGCCATGGTTGTAGCGGTTATCGAGCACATAGCCGCGGCCGTCGACGATGCGTCCCGGCCGCGCGGCAGGCCCGCGTCCGTGGGGCTCCCGCCGCCCATGGTCGTCGGCGCGCGCAGGCGGCGCCGCCACCGCGGACATTCCTAGCACGATCGCCGCCGAAAGCGCGAACAGGCGGTGTTTGATTCGATTGTCCATGGCAATGCGTCCTTCTCAGCTGACCGTGTAGCCGCGCGCCTCCAGGCAGGCGCTGATCGCGCGGCGGTAAGAGTTCGCACGTTCGCGCTGGGCGGCGTTTTGCTGGCTGACCTGCTGTTGCGCCTGACGCGCCTGCGCCTGGGCATTGGCATCGGCGGAGGAACCGAGGATTGCGCCCGTGACACCGCCGATCAGCATGCCGGCGCCCGAATCCCGCGGACCCGTCAAAATCGAGCCGACGATCGCGCCGCCGACGGCGCCGGCAACCGTCGCCGCTCCGGGCGCCGGCTGGACGACGACGCGCTCGTACGGCGGGGTATCCGCGCGGCTTGGGTCGACGCCCGTCTGCTCCACCGCCCAGACGTGGCACTCATAGCGATCCTTTTCGAGCTGATCGGGACTTTGGCCTTTGGCCGGGTAGACAAATAGCCGCTGCGGCGTAGGCGCAGGCACCGCGACCGTGCGCACCGGTTGCTCGACGCAGCCGCCGAGCAAGAACATCGTTCCGACCGCAAGCGAACCCGCAATCCTCCCACGGTGCCGGGTGCTGCACCGCATCAGTCCAAGAGTCATAAGCCCTGTCCTCCTAAATATATAACGCCGCCGGCGCCCTTCGGTTGACACCGACAGGCCGCACAGAGTTCGGCGGCATGCGCTGCGCTCACCGCGCACTCGCCGGCTTGCGGAACTTGAAGATGAACTGATCGGTTTTACCGCGTATCGACGGATCGAATATCGCGGCCGTATGCGGGTCTTCGGGTCTGTGCAACAGATCGCTGCTGGCGTCGAGTTCGAAGCCCGCCGCGAGCACTTCGCGTTTGACGGCTTGCGGATCGATCCGGTGCAGCGTCGAGGTGTCCCGAGTGCCTGAGCCGGCCTGCGCCGCGTGATCGAGCACGAGATAGATGCCGCCCGGTTTCAACGCATCGAAGACCGCGCGATTGAACTTCGCCAGATCGAAACCGGGAATATTGTGCAGGTCGTGATAATTCTGTGACGTCCAGACCATATCCAAGGGCACCGGGAAATGCAGCTGGTCGAGGCGCTCGGCCAGAATCGTGACATTCGCGTAATGCGGGTCGCGCGCGAGCGCGCGCGCACCCCCCACATAGTCCTTCTTGCCGGGTCGGGCCGGCGGCGCCACCGCGTAGACATGGCCACGCTCGCCGACGACGCCGGCGAAGATGCGCGTGAAATACCCTTCGCCGGGCAACAATTCGCCGATGACCTGGCCGGGCGCAAGGCCCGCGAACGCGATCGTTTCGGCAGGCTTGCGCAGGGCATCCCGCGCGCGATCGGCTTGCGGGCGATGCGCGTCCGCGACGGCGGCCGCGATCGCGGGCGGTACGCCGGCGGCACGACATATCGGCGCGAGCGAACCCAAGGCGCCGAGCAAGAGCATCGCGATGGCCGGTCGGAAGTTTTTCATGGCTGGCTCCTTGATGCGTGATGCGGCTGCCATTTCCGCCGCAGTCCGCGATTCCGTCCGTCGCGCAGCGTATCATGGCGGGATCGCAATCCCGCGGCCCTTTCATGCGGGCCCGGATGCACCCCTGACCGGCTGGACCTGAGCGTATGAGTTTGAGCGTTTTCGACATTTTCAAGATCGGCATCGGCCCCTCGAGTTCCCATACGATGGGACCGATGAACGCGGCGCGAAGCTTCGTCGACCTCCTTGCCGCGCGCGGACTCCTGGACCGCACGGCGGAGGTCTCCGCGCAATTGTATGGATCGCTCGCGCTGACCGGGCGCGGCCATTGCACCGATAGAGCGATACTACTCGGCCTCGAAGGGAACAGTCCCGACACCATCGATTCCGCCGTGGTCGAACCCGCATTGCAGCGCATCCGCAAGCAAGGCCGCATTCGACTCGCCGGCCGCCGCGAGATCCCGTTCGACGAACCCTTGAACCTCCTGTTTCATTTCGACCAAGTGCTCCCCGGGCATTCGAACGGCATGCGGTTCACGGCGCACGACGCGGATCGGGGCGTGCTTGCGCGCGAGGAGTATTACAGCGTCGGCGGCGGGTTCATCGTCCAGGCGGGCGCGGCCGCGGGCGCCGCCGAGGCGCGCGCCGCGCCGCCGTTCGATTTCGATTCCGCCGCGATGCTGCTCGAGCATGGACGGCAGAATGGCCTCGAGCTGCACGAGTTGATGCTCACGCGCGAGTGCACCTGGGCACCGGCTGCCGACGTGCGCGCGAGGCTCATGCGCATCTGGCAGGTCATGCAGGATTGCGTGCGCCGCGGATTCGAGGCCCAGGGACTTCTGCCGGGGGTGCTCGGCGTGAGGCGCCGCGCGCCGAAGCTCTACCGCCAGTTGATGGCGGGAGACCCCGCGAGTCCGATGCATGCGCTCGATTGGGTCAATGCCTACGCGCTCGCCGTCAACGAAGAGAACGCGGCCGGCGGCCAGGTCGTCACCGCCCCGACCAACGGCGCTGCCGGCATCGTGCCCGCCGTGCTGCATTATTACCGGCGCTTCGAAGCGGGCGCCGACGACGACGGCGTGATCCGTTTCCTGTTGACCGCGGCCGCGATCGGCATGCTCTACAAGAAGAATGCGTCGATTTCAGGCGCGGAGATGGGCTGCCAGGGAGAAGTCGGGGTTGCCTGTTCGATGGCCGCGGCGGGCCTTGTGTCGGCGCTGAACGGCAGCAACCAACAAATCGAGAACGCGGCGGAGATCGGCATGGAACACAATTTGGGCCTGACCTGCGACCCGGTCGCGGGCCTCGTGCAAATTCCGTGCATCGAGCGCAACGCGATGGGATCCGTCAAGGCGATCAACGCGGCGCGTCTTGCATTGCGCGGCGACGGCTCGCACAAAGTCTCGCTCGATCAAGTGATCGCGACGATGCGCCAAACCGGCAACGACATGTCGACGATCTACAAGGAGACCTCCCAAGGGGGGCTCGCGGTGAACGTGCCGGAGTGCTGAATGCGCCGGCGGGCGCTTCAGCCCGTCGCGAGCAAACCTTGCGCGATCCCGCCGATCGTCGCACGCAGCGCGGCGAACAAATCGCCGTCCCGTCGGCCGGTTTCGCGCCAACGGCGCAAAAGATCCACCTGCATCAAGTGCATCGGATCGATGTAGGGATTTCGCAGCCGGATCGTGCGCTGTAGCGTCGTGTCGCCGTCGAGCAGGCAGCCGTAGCCGCGCAGCTTCAACACCATGGCCTCGGTGAGTGCGAACTCGCTCCTGATCGTTTGCGCGAACGGCGTCGCCATGGCGCCCGCGAGTTCATCGTAGCGGGCGGCGACGTCGAGGTCGGTGCGTGCGAGCATCGCCTCGACGTCGTCGAGCAAATGCGCGAAGAACGGCCACTGCGCCGGCATCGCCCGCATGAAATCATCACCGAATCGCTCGTATGCGGCCCGTACGCCGCTGCCGAAGCCGAACCACCCGGGAAGCATGTGCCGGCTCTGCGTCCACGCGAACACCCAGGGGACCGGACGCAGCGCCGCGAGGCCGCGGTCGCCGTCGCGCGTCGCCTCGCGCGAGCCTATATGCATCCTCTCGATCACGTCGAGCGGCGTGGCCGCGCGGAAATAGTCGTAGAACGCGGCGGCCTCGAAGACCAGCTTCCTGTAAGCGGCGAGGCTCTGCGCGGCGATCTCGCGCATCGCGGCGCGCTGATCCTCGGTCTCCCGCGGGCCCGCATCGGCGTGCGCGGTCGCCAATGCGACCGCGGCGAACGTGCGCTCGAGCGTGCGCATCGCGATCGGCCGCAGTCCGTAGCTCTGGTTGACGACCTCGCCCTGCTCCGTCAAGCGCAATACGCCGCGCACCGCGCCGGCCGGCGCGCCCTCGACGAGATTCTCGGTGCGTCCGCCGCCGCGCGCCGGAGTGCCGCCGCGGCTGTGGAATATCCTGATCGTCGCGCCGGTCTCGCGCGCGGCGTCGAGCAGTTGGCTCTGCGCGGTCTGCAAGGCCCAACGGGATGCGGCGATGCCGGCCTGTTTGTTGGAATCCGAATACCCTATCAGCACGGTCTGGCGGTCGCCGCGCGCGGCGAGGTGGCTGCGGTACGCCGCCTCCCGATGCAGGGAACGCATGATGTCGCCCGCATTTTCGAGCGCCGAGACCGATTCCAGCAGCGGCGCGACGTCGAGCGGGCATTCGCCGCTGCGCTTGTCGATGATGTCCGCCCAGCGCGCGAGCAGCAGCACCGCCAGCACGTCCTGCGGGCCCTGTACGCCGCAGACGATGTATTCGCCGATGGAGCCCCGGCCGAACTTGTGCCGCGCGTGGCTGATCGCCTCGAAAACCGACAGGCTGCGCCGTCCCATCGCGTCCAGAGGCGTGCTCGGGCCCTGGTCCCGGGCAAGCATGGCGCGCAGCGCCGTGAGCCGCTCCGCGGGCGGCAGCGACAGCCAGTCCGGCCTCCCGAGCCCCTGCGCAATCACTTCGTCGTGAACGCGCGCGTGCTGCAGAATATCGAGCGCGGCGAGGTGAAAGCCGAAGGTGCGCACGCGCCTGACGAAACGTCGCACGAGGAAATAGCCGGCGTTGCGGCCGTGATGGGCGACGAGGCTGTCCGCGGCGAGCAGGACGTCCGCGAGCAGTTCGTCGGCGGTTTGATAGCCGTTCGGCCGCGCCTCGTACGTCGCTTTCAGCCGCTCCCCGATTTGACCGAAGAATACGCGGTAAGGCATACGGTCATGCCGCGCCGGCGTCAGCGCCTGCGCCGCGGGCAGCATCACGGCGTAGGCGGCGATGCGCTCCGTGAGCGCCGCGCTGATCCCGACCCGGTGCGCGCTTTGGCTCAAGCTCTCGGCGAGCTGCCGGCATTCGTCGAAGTAGCTCGACACGATCACCTGGCGGTGCCGCTGCAGCGTTTCGCGGATCGTCTTGCCGTGGACGTCCGGATTGCCGTCCATGTCCCCGCCGACCCACGAACCGAAGCGCAGAATGTTCGGGATTTCGATCGATTCGGCCGGCACCTCATAGGCGTGCGAGAGCGCGACGGCGATCTCCTCGTAGAACACCGGCACGACGCGGTAAAGGATGTCGATCAGATAGAACAACACGTGCTCGCGCTCGTCCGCGACGGTGAGGCTTTCGCGCGGGTGGTCCTCGGTCTGCCAAATGGTCGTGATCTCCATGCGCACGCGCGCCCAGAGAGCGGCCGATTCGGCCGGTGTCCACGCGGGATTCAGCCGGTCGAGCAGATCGTGCGCGATGTGCTGCTGCTTGCGCAGGATCGTGCGCCGCGTCGACTCCGTGGGATGCGCGGTGAACACCGGCTCGATGCTCATCGAGGCGATCAGCGCCAACATCTGCGCCAGCGACAGGCCTTCGTCCCGCAGCCGCGTGACGCAGTCGGCGATGCCGCCGGGCTGGGCGAACGTCGTATCGGTGAGGTACTGGCGGCGCCGGCGCACGCGTTGCACGGTTTCCGCGGTGTTGACCGCCTGGAACCAAATGGTGAACGCGCGCGTGAGGTCGGTCGCGGCCGCGGGCGGCCGCCCGCCCGTTCGCCGTTGCAGCTCCGCGCCGCCCTCGGGGTCCCCGTCGCGCAGCCGAATCGCGGCGAGCCGGTCGCCTTCGACGAGATCGAAGAATTCGTCGCCACCCTGTTCGCGCAGCATCTCGCCGATCGAGACGCCCAAGGCGTGGACGTCGTCGCGAAGCGCGGCGTCCTTCGCCGGGAATTGGATGGTTTGCCGATACATGATGATTATTATGAGCCTGTTCGCACAGAACGCACCAATTCCGTGCGACGCGCATCCTGCGCGATGCGCACCGGCCCTCCCGGTCCCGGCGCCCCGGTCAGTGCGTGTTCAGCAAGACCGTCGTGTCGAAGCTTTCGAACGATCCCAGCACGCGGCGGTACGCGTTCTGCACGATGCGCTCGGCTTCCTTGTCCGCCCTCGTCCCGAGGAGCATGCGGATCATCACGTCGTCCTGCGGCCGCGCCGGATCTTCGCTCAGCATCTGGTAGCTGAACCGGGCGAGCCGCTGGGTGATCTCGTTGGCGAACTTCAAGCGCGCCGCTTCGCCGCCGCCGGCGCCGCCCGCCTTCGCCTCTTCCGTGATCTCGCAGATGACGCGGATGATGAATCGCGCCTTGTCGACTATCCCGAGGTCGCTGAAGAACTCGATTTCCGATTGGATGTTCATTATGCGGGGAAGAAATCGATCGGCTTGGTGGTCGTCAGCGGCGCGACGTCCTTGGGCTCGAATTTGAACAGTCTGATACGTGCCATGAGCTTCTCCTCGAAGTCGGGATCATGCAGATCGCTCGAAACGATGCGCACCGAAGTAACCACTCCGGACGGCGCAATGCTCAACTCGATGACCACCTTCCCCTGCAGCGCGGGATTCTTGCGCAGCGCGCGCGTGTACAGCGCATAGATCGCGCCCTTGTTCTTGTCGAAAACCAGCGCGACTTCATCGGCGCTGCGCGAGGCCATGCCGCTGCCGCCGCGGCGCGTCGAGCGGTCGCCGCCGGCGGCGATGGCCGGACCGCGCACCTTCGCCGCCGTGTAGCCGTGCAGCGACCCCGAACCCGCGGCGAGGCCGCTGCTGGTCGGCGCCGATATGCCGCCGCTCGTGCTGCCGGCCTTCGCCGTGATCATCGATCGCTGCACGGCGGTGACGTCGCCCGGATCATGCGTGCGGGGCTGATCCTTCGCAAACTTGTTCACGCTCATGTCGCGCAGCGCGGCAAGTTCGTCCATGCTCGCGAGCAGCGCGTTCTTCGCGGCCTTGGCGCGCGCGTTCGCCGGCTTCGGCACCGGCGCCGGCTTCACGCGTTCCGGCACTTTTTCCACCTTTTTCGGCGGCGGCGGCGGGGGCGGCGGCGGCGGCTGCATCACCAGGCGCACGACGCGCTCCGGCAGCGCATTGGTGTTGATCACCTGTTCGTGCCGCGGCAGGAACGGCAGCAATATTGCGAGGATGGCGAACACGATCCCGAGGTTGCGCAGGATGACGCGGAAGCGCCGCTCCATCTCCTCGCTCGGCGACCAAGGCAGCTCGAACCGCCGGTAATAAGGGTTCAGCGCGATGCCGCCGGCGCGGTTGGAAGTCGCCGCGGCCATTTAAGTCGCCGCCCTTTCGCGTTCTACGACCGCGAGCGACACCTTGCCGTAATCCGCATCGGTGCAGGTCATCATGATCTTCTTCAGCACGCTGTACGGCATGCTCTTGTCGCCCATGATCGTGACTTCGCGCTTGGCAATATCCGGCTGTTGGGCGCCGCCGAGGAGCCGGGACG
>Ga0316628_100000326_pt1 | contig 29535 bp, 31 predicted proteins | sample OWC_Aug_M2_C1_D5_FD_207648 | JGI IMG/M metagenome (GOLD analysis project Ga0316628, IMG submission 207648) | Wetland soil microbial communities from Old Woman Creek delta, Ohio, United States - OWC_Aug_M2_C1_D5_C | ecosystem: Environmental > Terrestrial > Soil > Wetlands | place: USA: Ohio...
AGTGAGCGCCCAGGCGCAGCCCGCCGCAAGCGCGCACAGCAGGCCCCAGACCGATACGGTGTTGGGCGAGACCCCGCGCCGCGCGAGCCGCACGGCCAGCGCGCGCACCCAGCCCAGGTCGCGCAGCACCAGCGGACGGCGGTCGCCCGCGCTCATGGCGCGCTCACGAGCGCGGCCACCGCTTGCCGCAGCGCGGCCACCGCGAGATCCGGAGACATGTCGGCGGGCAGGCGCAGCGGGGTTCCGAACACCACGCGCACCGGGCCCGGGCGCGGCAGCGCGCGGCCTTTAGGGAGCACGCCGCGCCCGCCGAGCACGGCGATAGGCACCACCGGCGTGCCGAGGCCGGACGCCAGCAGGGCGATGCCGCTCTTGAACGGCAGCAGCTCGCCGCTCGTCGAGCGCGTGCCCTCCGGATAGATGAGCACCGACCAGCCCCGGTCGGCCAGCTCCCCGCAATGCTCCAGGCTGGCGCGCACCGCCCCTTCCCTGGAAAACGGAAACGTGTTCAGCGCGAGCGACGTCAGGCAGCCGAGCGCGGCATAGCGGTAGAAATAGTCGGCCGCCGCCGCCACCGCGAGCCTGCGGCGGATGCGCCGCGGCAACGCGCGGATGATCGACACGGTGTCGACGTGGCTGGCATGGTTGGCGATGAACAACGCCGGCAGCTGCAAAGCGTGCAGCCTCTCGCGGCCCTGCACGCGGAACGGCCGCGCCAGCAGCGCGTGCAGCGGGAACAGCAGCGCCTGCTGCAGCACGGCGCGCGCCAGGCGCGCCGGCGCGCGCAGCGGCCAGAGAGGGAGCTCGCCGCCCACCGCCGCGGCCGCGCCCCGCTCGAGCAGCGCGGCGAGCTGCGCGACCGTCTCCACTCCGGCGAGGTCGCCGTCGTCGAGCACCGCGCCGAAGCGCGCTTCCAGCGCGAGCGCCAGCTCGACGCGCGACAGCGAGGTGAGCGCCAGGTCGAGGTTGAGGTTGCTCTCCGGCGCGATGCGTGGCGCTGCGACGCCGCTCACCTCGCTCAGCACCTCGGCCAGCTGGGCCGCGCGGCTCTCGCCCGCCGGACCGGCCGCGGCGGGCGGGCGCGCGCGCCGCTCGAGCCAGGCGCGCACCTCAGCGCGTTTGACCTTGCCCAGGCCGGTGCGCGGAAAATCGGCCGCGTCCCACGCGACCACTTCGCTCAGGCGCTGGTGCTGCGCCAGCCGGGCGTTCGCCGCGCGCATCGCCTCCTCGGCGCGCCCGCCGATGACCACCGCGGTAAACGCGATGCCGCCCGCGGGCCGCGGGAGCTCGAGCGCCACGCAGTCGCGCACGCCGGGCTGCTGCCTGAGCGCTTCCTCGATGTCCTCGAGGAACACCTTCAGCCCGCTGGACAGGACCACCATGTCCTTGAGGCGCCCCTTGACGTACAGGTTGCCCGCGGCGTCGGCCTCGGCGAGATCGCCGGTGCCATACCAGCCGTCGGGGGTGAACGCGGCGCGCGTGGCCTCTTCATTGCGCCAGTAGCCCGCCGTGACGTTGGCGCCGCGCACCTGCACTTCGCCGTCCGGCGAAAGCCGCACCTCAACGCCCGCGACCGGGCGGCCCGCCGATCCGGGAACCCGGCGCGCGAGCGAGTTCCCCGCGATAATCGGCGAGCATTCGGTGGCACCGTATCCCTGCATGACCCGTACCCCGAGCCGCTCCCAGGCGCGCTCCACGTCCGGCGGCAGGTACGCGCCGCCGCACATGAACAGCTCGAGGGCGCCGCCCATCTCGCGCAGCAGGCGGTGCCACAGCATGCGGCGCCCGGCGAGCGGCAGGCGCTCCGCGAGCCGGTTCTGCCAGCGCCAGCGCCGCGACGCGCCGCGACGCTCGACCTCGCGCTCGATCGCCCGCAGCATGTGCGCCAGCACCTGCGGCACCAGCACCAGCGCGACGATGCGATAGCGACGCAGGGCTTTCATGATGGCGGCCGGGTGGTGCGCCACGCCGTACACCAGGGTCGAGCCGCGATACAGCTGCGCGAACAGCCCCACGGTCTGCTCCAGCATGTGCGACAGGGGCAGCAGCGACAACAGCCGCCAGGGCCTGGGATGCGGGATCAGCCGGTCCGCGGACAGCGCATTCGCGTGGATGTTGGCGTGCGTGAGCACGACGCCCTTGGGCCTGCCGGTCGTTCCCGAGGTATAGACGATCTCTGCGATGTCCCCGGGGCCCGGCCGCTCGCGCGCGCGAGGCGGCTCGGCGTCGAGCGGCAGCGCGGCGATCGCGACCTGCGCCAGGCCCGGCACCTCGAGCGATCGGCCGGCGATCAACAACGCGGCCTCGGTGTCGCGCGCGACGCGCGCGGCGAACTCCGCGGTCGTGAACGGATCGAGCGGCACGGGGATCACGCGCGCGAGCATCGCCCCGAGCAGGGTCGCGACCAGCCGCGGCTGGTTTGGCGCGCACAGCAGCACCCGGTCGCCGGGACGCAGGCCCCGTTGCTCGCGCAGGTAGCCGGCCACCGCGTTCACCGCGACCCACAGGCGGCGATAGCTCCAGCGCTCGTCGCGCAGCCCGGCGCGCATCACGAGCGCCGTGCGCTCGCCGTAGGCCTGCGCGGCGTCGGCGGCCAGATCGACCAGCGTGCTCATGCAGGCGCGCTCGCGAAGCGGCCGTGGCGGAAGAATTCGAGCGCCGCGGCCAGCAGGCCCGGCGACGCGTACACCTCGTCGTGGCTCTCGGGCACGCGCAGCACGGCGCTCGCGCCCGGCAGCAGTCGCTGCGCGTCCCAGCCCGCGGCCGCAACGCTCTCCGGCCCCAGGCCGAGGGCGCGCGCCCGCGACGACACGCCCTGCTCGATCATCAGGCCCTGTCCGCCCGGGGCGCGCGGGAACGGCAGCGCCGCCGGCCAGCCGTAGGCGAGATCGATCATGCTGCGCCCGCCGAGCAGCCGCGCGAGTAGCCGGCCGTAGCGCCGCACCATCGCCGCGGGGACGAGCTCCTGCACCGGGCCGCGGACATAGAGCACGCGCGAGAGATCGGGCAGCGGCGCGCTGGCCGCGAGGCAGCGCAGCACCGCGCCGCCCGCGATGTAGGCGAGCACATGGATCGGCCCGCGTTCCTGCGGCCGCACGCGGCGCTCCAGGTAGCGCGCGAGCCAGCGCGCGCTCGGCCGCAGGCCGCGCCGCAACGGCAGCCGCGGCACGAACGTCCGGTAGTCGCCCTGCCCGGCAAAAAATCGCGACAGCCTCCTGCGGTCGCGCGCGGTCGCCGTGATTCCGACCAACACGAGCAGCGACGGGCCCGGGCCCTGTGCGGACATGATCACGGCGGGCCGGTGAAGCGCAGCCCGCTCTTCTTAAGGATGCGCGTGCTGTAGAGGACGTCGCGCGCCCGGCAAGCGTCGCCCAGCAGCGCGGCGATTTCGGCTACCTTGGCCTCGACTTCCGCGCGCGTGCGGCCGTGCACCATGGCGAACAGGTTGTAGCGCCACTCGGGCGGCCGGCGCGGGCGGCGGTAGCAATGGCTGACGAACGGCAGCGCGCCGACGCGCGGCCCGAGCTCGGCGAGCGCCGCGTCGTCGACGTCCCAGACCGACATGCCATTGGCGACGTAGCCGAGCGCATAGTGGTTCGGCACCGCGCCGATGCGCCGCACGCGGCCGTCCTTGAGCATCGCGCCGAGGCGCGCCATCAGCGCTTCGGGCGCGACGCCGAGCGACTCGGCCACCGCGTGGTAGGGCCGCGGCACGAGCGGCAGCCCCGCCTGGAGCGCGCGCACGATGTCTGCATCGTTCATGCCGTCAGCCTCAATGCGACGAAATATTCATCGATCTTCGGGAAATCGAGCACCGGAAGCCCAGTGGCCGCCTCGATGCGCCGGATCGCCGCGGCGATGCCTTCGGGCGTCTCGGTCGCCAGCACGAACCACATGTTGAGGCGGTGCGCGCGCTCGTAGTTGTGCGCCACCTCGGGGAACGCGTTGACGATGCCGGCGACGCGCTCGAAGTCCTCGGCCGGCACGCGCATCGCGCACAGGGTGAAGGCGCCGCCCATCTCGCCCGCGTCGAACAGCGGTCCGAAGCGGGTAAGCGTGCCGTCCGCGAGCAGCGCGCGCAGGCGCGCGATCAGCGTCGCCTCGTCGATGCCGAGCCGCGCCGCGGCCTGCGCATAGGGACGCTCGCACAGCGGGAAGCCGCCCTGCAGCGCGTTGACGATCGCGCGGTCGAGCTCATTCATCGTCCGCCCCGTCGCCCGCATAGCGCGCGCCGCGCTGCTTGAACGCGCGGCGGCTGAAGAGCACCGCGTGCGGGTGGCGCGCGAGGCCCTCCTCCTTGCCGAGCGCGTCGAGCTGGCCGAGCACCTCCTTGCGCTCGCGCCCGTGGATCATGCAATACAGGTTGTAGGGCCACTCGGGCGGGCGGCGCTCGCGCCGATAGCACAGCGTCACCTTCGCCCGGCGCGCGAGGCGCATGCCGGCCTCGCTCACTTCGGCGTCGGGCACGTCCCACACCGCCATCGCGTTGGCGGTGTAGCCGAGATTCCAGTGGCGCAGCACCACGCCGACGCGGCGTGCCACGCCCTCGGCGAGCCAGCGCCCGAGCGCCGCGAGCACCTCGCTTTCGGCCATGCCGGCCGTGCGCGCGAGCGCCGCGTAGGGCTCGGGCTCAAGCGGGAAGCCCTCCTCGACCGCCGCCACCAGGCGGCGCTCCGCGGCGCCGAGCCGCGCGGGCGCGGCCGGCCGCTGCGGCGCGCGCGGCGCCGCATGGCCCGCGAGGTCGAAGCCGAGGTCGATGTGGTATTCCTCGACGAGCGGCAGCGACAGCACCGCGATGCCGGTGTCGCGCGCGATGCGCTCCAGCGCGGCGCTCACCGCGGCGCGCGTCGGCGCGGTGACGACGAACCACAGGTTGATGCGGTGCTCGCGCTCATAGTTGTGGTTGACCTCCGGCTGCGCGCTCACGAGCTTCGCCACGGCGTCGATTTTCGAGGGCGGCACGGCCATGGCGGCGAGCGTGCTGGCGCCGATCGCGTTCGGCGCGAACACCACGCCGATGCGGCTCACCACGCCGTCCTGCAGCCCGGCGCGGTAGGCGCCGAGCACCTGCGCCTCCGACAGCCCGCAACGCGCGCCGATCTCGGCGAACGGCCGCGGCGCGAGCGGGAAGTCGCGCTGAAAATCGTTCAGCAGCGGGAGCTCCGGCGTCTCCCCGGCGGGCGACATCGCTAGAAGCCGGTGGCGAAGGCGCGCGTGCCGAGCAGCACGCCGCTCGGATGGTCGGCCTTCAGCTGCGCGAGCTGCTCGAAGCTCGCCGGATCGTAGACCCGCACCACGTTGTCGTCGCGCGACGAGATCCAAACCTGCTCGCCGCGCGGCGTGAACTCCATGTGCAGCACCGCGCGCCCGGGCTTGAGCGTCTTGACGATGGCGCGGCTCGGCAGGTCGATCACCTGCACCGTGTCGTTGTCCGGGAAGGCGAAGTTCACCCACACGCGCCGCCCGTCGGGCTGCGCGATCGCGAACACCGGCTGGCCGTGCACCGCGATGCGGCCGGACTCCTTCCAGGTCTCGGTATCGACGATCAGCACCTCGTGATGCCCGACCGCGGGCAACACCGCGTAGCGGCCCGCCACCGCCCAGCCGCGCAGGTGCGGCATCTTGTAGACGGGGAGCTTGCGCTCGCCGCGCCCGTAGTGTTCGAGGATGCGGTGCACGCCCAACTCCGGGTGCCACAGGTCGAGCAGCGCCACGCCGTCCTCGCCGAACAACCCGGCGAGGTACCAGCGCCCGTCGCGCGTGATCAGGCCGTCGTAGGGCTGGCGGCCGACGTCGCGGAACTTCGTCACCTTCGGATGGCGCGGGTCGGCGCAATCGGCGATCCAGATCTCGCCCGCGTCGTACAGGCTGAAGATGAAGCGCTCGCCCGGCGCGTCGGCGATGCCCACCACCTTGGAGCGCTGCGTGCCGTCGCCCCACGTCGTCGGGATGTCGCCGAGCGGCGCGAGCGTCGCGCTGTCGAACAGGCGCACGCCGCCCGGCTCGTAATTGGCGACCGCGATCACGCGTCCGTCCTGCGAGATCGCGCCGCCGATCGAATTGCCGGCCTGCACCACGCGCGCATCGATCGCCGCGCGCAGCATGTCGACCTTGGTGAGGCCGCCGTCGCGGCCGAACAGGTAGGCGTAGCGCCCGTCGCGCGAGTACACGGCGGTGGCGTGCGACAGGTCGCCGAGGCCGGTTACGGTGGCGTAGCTCGCGCGCGTGCTGGTGTCGATCAGCATCACGCGGCCGCTCGCGCGCTCGACCACCAGGCCGAGGTCGCCGGTGCCGCGCAGGGAGGCCAGCGGGACGCAGGCAGACAGAACGAGCATCGCAATCAGAATTGATCTCTTACCGGTCACGGGGGAAACCTTTCTTGAGCGATTCCACGATCCAGCGGGCTTCGTCCTCGGACAGGAACCTGCGCCAGGGAGGCATGGGCGTGCCCGGCCGGCCGTCGAGGATCGTCGCCTCGAGCGACGCGTCGGGTTTGTCTGCGAGCGCCGCGGGCAGGAGCGGCGGGCCGAGCCCCCCTTTGAGCGTCATGCCATGGCACGAGCCGCAGTCCTGGCGCACCATCTCGACCAGCTGCGCGCGGCGCGCCGGCGCAGGCTCGGCGGCTTGCGCGGCCAGCGCCGACGCCGCCGCGGCGATGACGAAAAGCGGCTTGAGTTTCATGGCACAAGGTTGCCCCAGGCCCCCGGCTCGGACTTAACATAGATCAAAGCCCGCCACCCCCGAGACCGTACTCTTTTCACATGACGAGCCCGCATGGTATCGCCCCGAGCGCCGACCGCGCCTATTTCGCCGCCTTCCTCGACCTGCGCGGCAGGCCCGGCGTGGTGGTCGGCGGCGGGACCGTGGCCGCGCTCAAGGCCGAGGTGCTGCTGCGCTCCGGCGTGAAGCTGACGGTGGTGGCGCCCGAGCTGTGCGCGCGCCTCGCCGAACTGACCCTGGTCGGCGCGCTGCGCCACGAGGCGAAGCGCTTCCAGCCGGGCGACGTCGTGGGCGCCGAGATCGTGATCGCCGCAACCGACGACCCGGCGGTCAACGAATCCGTGTCGAACGCCGCCAGGGCGCTGCACATCCCGGTCAACGTCGCCGACAACGCGGCGCTCTCGAGCTTCATCATGCCGTCGGTCATCGACCGGCCGCCGCTGCAGATCGCGATCTCCACGTCCGGCGCCTCGCCGGTGCTGGCGCGCAAGCTGCGCACCATGATCGAGGCGCTGGTGCCGTTCGCGATCGGGCGCCTCGCGGCGCTCGCCGCGCGCTTCCGCGCGCCGTCCAAGCGCCGCTTCCCTGACCCGGAGGCGCGGCGCCGCTTCTGGGAGGACGCGATCGACGGCGAAGTCGGGGAGATGGTGCTCTCGGGCCGCGAAGAGCAGGCCGCGGTGGCGCTCGAGCGCGAGCTCGCCAAGAGCGCCGCGCGCGAGGCGCCCGCGGGCATGGTGTACCTCGTGGGCGCCGGACCGGGCAATCCCGACCTGCTCACACTGCGCGCGCTGCACGTCATGCAGCGCGCCGACGTGGTGCTCTACGACCACCTGGTGGCGCCGGCGATCGTCGACCTCGCGCGGCGCGACGCCGAGCGCATGTACGTCGGCAAGGAACGCGACAACCACGCGCTCAGGCAGGAGGCCATCAACGCCCTGATGGTGCGCCTTGCGAAAGAAGGCAAGCGCGTGCTGCGCCTGAAGGGTGGCGACCCGTTCATCTTCGGCCGCGGCGGCGAGGAGATCGAGACGCTCGCCGCCAACGGCGTCGCCTTCGAGGTGGTGCCGGGCATCACCGCGGCGAGCGGCGTGGCGGCCTACGCCGGCATCCCCCTCACCCACCGGGACCACGCGCATTCCTGCGTGTTCGTCACCGGCCACCTCAAGGACGGCAGCCTCGACCTCAACTGGGACGCGCTCGCGCGCCCGAAGCAGACGGTGGTGATCTACATGGGCGTGCGCGGCGTGCGGCAGCTGTGCGCCGAGCTCGTGGCGCACGGCCTGCCCGCGTCCACCCCCGCGGCGCTGGTGGAAAAGGCCACGCTCCCGAAGCAGCGCGTGGTCGCCGGCACGCTCGCGTCGCTGCCCGCGCTCGCCGAGCGCGAGAAGGTGCGCCCGCCCGCGCTGGTGATCGTCGGCGAGGTGGTGACGCTGCGGGACAAGCTCGGCTGGTACCGCCCCGCGGCGCTCGACGCCGGGCAGCCGGCCGCCGAGGAGACTTCCCGCTAGAGGTCGCGGTCGATCAGCGGCGGCGTCTCGGCGCCGGGCAGCGCCTCGACGTCTTTCAGCTTTCTTTCGATCTGGCGCGTGCGCGTTTCGGCGGCGTCGATCGAGTTCGCCACCGTCTGCAGCTGCGCCTTGGTGCGCGCCAGCACCTCGGCGAACTTGCCGAACTCGCTCTTCACCGCGCCGAGCACCTGCCAGACTTCGGAGGAACGCTTCTCGATCGCCAGCGTCCTGAAGCCCATTTGCAGGCTGTTGAGCAGCGCCGAGAGCGTGGTCGGACCGCAGATCGTGACGCGGTAGTCGCGCTGCAGCGCCTCGAACAGCCCGGGCCTTCGCAGCACCTCGGCGTACAGGCCCTCGAACGGCAGGTACAGCAGGCCGAAGTCGGTGGTCGCCGGCGGCTCGACGTACTTGTCGGCGATGGTCTTCGCCTCCAGCCGGATGCGCGCCTCGAGCGCCTTGGCCGCGACCTCGACCGCGACCGGATCGGCGGCGTCCTGCGCTTCCTGCAGCCTTTGGTAATCCTCGGTCGGGAACTTGGCGTCGAGCGGCAGCCACACCACGTCCTCGTGGTCGCGTCCGGGAAGCTTGATCGCGAACTCGACGCGGTCCTTCGAGCCCGGCTTGGTCGCCACGTTCTTCTCGTACTGCTCGGGCGTGAGCACCTGGTCGAGCAGCGCGGCGAGCTGCACCTCGCCCATCACCCCGCGGTTCTTGACGTTGGAGAGCACCTTCTTCAGGTCGCCGACGCCGGCGGCGAGCACCTGCATCTCGCCCAGGCCCTTGTGCACCAGCTCCAGGCGCTCGGAGACCTGCTTGAACGATTCCGACAACCGCTGCTCGAGCGTCGCGTGCAGCTTCTCGTCCACCGTCTGGCGCATCTGCTCGAGCTTGGCGGAATTGTCCTGCTGCAGCTTCTCCAGCCGTTGCTCGAGCGTCTCGCGCGTGTCCTTGGCGGCGAGGCGCTGCTGGTCCTGCACCCGGGCGAGCTGCTCCTCCAGCGTGCGGCGGAAGTTCTCCAGCTGCAGCGCGAAGCTGTCGATCTGGTTGTTCTGCACCGTGGCGATCGACGTCATCTGCGTCGAGATGTTCTGGCCGAAGGTCGACAGCCCGCGGGACACTTCCTCGCGCGCCTCGCGCGAGGAAGCACGCTCGCGGCCGAGCATCAGCACGACCGCCACCGCGGCCACCACGGCCGCGACGAGCGTCAGCACCGCGAGGATCTCGCTCATGGCTGCCCCGGCATGTCGCCCTCTTTGTTGCGCATCCAGTCGGCGGTGCCGAAGAACTGCTGCATCAGCCAGTCCCTGAGTTCGGGCGGCTCGACCTGTGCGGCGTCGAGCGCACGGCGCATGCACGCGAGCCATGCGTCGCGCTCGGCCTTGCCGATCGGAAACGGCAGGTGGCGCGCGCGCAGCATCGGATTGCCGATGCTCTGCTGGTAGAGCGGCGGCCCGCCGAGGTAGCCCGACAGGAACATGAACAGCTTGTCGCGCGAGTTCGTGAGGTCGTCGGGATGAAGTTTGCGCACGGCGAAATATTCGGGCTCGCTGTCCATCAGCGCGTAGAAACGCTCGACCAGGCAAAACAGCGCCCGCTGGCCGCCGAGAAGCTCGTAAGGTGTGGGATTCTGCTTTGGTTCAGCTGCGCTCATACGGAATTCTACCGTCCAATAAGTGTGCCAGCGCACCGACCAACGCCGGGGTTGGATGCATCATGGCCACAACGTATGGAGCTCTCCGAAACGATCACGAAGGAGAATTAAATGAAGAAGCTGACAATCGCTGCGACCATCACTGCAATTGCGATTGGAGTCAGCGCGCCTTTCACGTTTGCCCAGACGACGCCCGAGCCGAACACGGCGCCGCCGGCCGCATCGCCGCGCGGCAACGAAATGGGGCCCGGCATGATGTACAACCAGGACCAAGGCCAGGGGCAAGTCCAAGGGCAAGGTCAAAGCCAAGTCCCTGGCTACGGGCCCGGCATGATGGGCAGCTATGGGTCCGGCTGGATGGGTGGATACGGCGGGATGTGGGTGGTGATCCTGCTCATCCTCGCGGCTGTCGGCCTCGCGGCATGGGTCGTCACGCATAAGAGGAAGTGAACGCAGAACGCGCCCGAGCCGGGCTGTCGCTAGCCCGCTTCCCTTAGCGTAAGCGCCGGCGAGGCGCGCAGCACCTTGCGCGAGGATAGCCAGGCGTTCAGCGACAGCAGGACGATGCCGGCGAGCGGGCCGGCGACGAGCAGCATGGGGCTCGGCGGCAGGTCGAGGTCGAACACGCGCTGCGCGAGGAGCTGGCCGATCACCGCGGCGCCGAGGGTGGCGAGCACGCCCGCGGTCAGGCCCATGGCGAGGAACTCGGCGCGCTGGCTGCCGGCGACCTGGGCGCGCGAGGCGCCGTAGACGCGCATCACCGCGGCCTCGCGGCGCCGCTCGTCCTCGGTCGCGACGAGCGCCGAATACAGCACCAGCACCCCCGCGCCGAGCGCGAACAGGAACACGAACTGCACCGCGGTGATGAGCTGGTCGATGACGCCCCGAACCTGGCGCACCGCGGCGCCGACGTCGACCACGGTGAGGTTCGGGAACTGCTGCGTCAGCTCGTTCATCGAGCGCTCGTTGCCCGGAGGGACGCGGAACGCGGTGATGAAGCTCGCGGGCATGGCTTCGAGCAGCGCCGGCGGCGCGATGACGAAGAAGTTGACCTTCATCGAGTCCCAGCGCAGTTTCCTGAGCGAGGTGATGCGCCCTGCAAACTTCTCGCCGCCGACTTCGAACCCGAGCTCGTCCCCCAGTTTCCAGCCGAGCGTCTTGGCGATGCCCTCCTCGACCGAGAGCTGGTGCGGGTCGCCGCCCTGTTTCCACCAGCTGCCCGCGGCGAGCTCGTTGTGGCCGGGAAGCGCGTCGGCGTAGCTCAGGTTGAACTCGCGCTCGACCAGGCGCCTGGCGCGCTCGTCGTCGTAGTCCTTCTCCGACACGGGCTTGCCGTCGAGCGACACCACGCGGCCGCGCACCATCGGGTAGATGTCGGGCTCGCCGATGCCGTGCGCGGCGAAGAAGCGCCTCACCGGCGCGAGCTGCTCGGGCTGGATGCCGAGCACGAAGCGATTGGGCGCGTCGGGCGGCGCGGCGCGCCGCCAGGCGTCGACCAGGTCGTTGCGCGTGAAGCTGAGCAGCAGCACCGCGGTGAGGCCGAGCGCGAGGCTCGCCACCTGGATGGCGTTGCCGCGCGCGTGGCGCCTGAGGTTGGCCAGCCCGTAGCGCAGCGCCGGGCTGCGCGCGCCGATGGCGCGGGCCACCGGCACGCTCGCGAGCGCGCGCAGCGCTAGCCACGACGCGGCGGCGAACACCAGCACCGCGACGCCGAAGCCGCCTACCACGTAGGCGCCGAGCCGCAGGTCGCCCGCCTGCCACACGAGCAGCGCGCCGAGCGCGCTCAAGCCCAGCGCGTAGGCCGCGAGCGTGGCGCGCCGCGGCGCCCCCGATTCGCGCCGGATGACGCGCACCGCGGGCACGTTCTTCAGCTGCACCAGCGGCGGCAGCGCGAAGCCGAGCAGCAGCACCAGGCCGGTGAGGAAGCCCTGCAGCGCCGGGAGCACGGTCGGCGCGGGGAGCTCGGCCTGCAGCAGGCCCGCGAGCGCGCCGGCGAGCGCCTGCTGCGCGCCGAAGCCCGCGAGGCAGCCGACCGCGCAGGCCGCGAGGCCGAGCAGCAGGAATTCCATGCCGTAGAGCGCCACCAGCCGCGCCTGGGTCGCGCCCAGACAGCGCATCACCGCGCAGCCGTCCAGGTGGCGCTCGACGAAGCGCCGCGTGCCGAGCGCGATCGCCACGCCGGCGAGGATCGCCGCGAGCAGCGCGGTGAGGCCGAGGAAGCGCTGCGCGCGCTCGATCGAGGCGCGCACCTGCGGACGGCCGGTCTCGAGGTCCTCGGCGCGCTGGCCGCGCGCGAGCCGCGGCGCGACGAACTTCTCCAGCGCGCGGACCTTCTCCGCCGGCCCCGCCGCGTACAGGTAGTAGCTCACGCGGCTGCCGGTCTGCACCAGCCCGGTGGCCGGCACGTCGGCGAGGTTCATCATCAGCCGCGGCGCGATGTTGAAGAAGTTGGCGCCGCGCTCGGGCTCGAGCGTCAGCACCGCGGCGACCGTGAGCTCGCTTGAACCGAGGCGGATGCGGCTGCCGACCGGCGCGCCGAGCGCCGACACCAGCCGCTCCTCGAGCCACACGCTGCCCGGCGCCGGACCGTGCGCGGCGGGCGCATCGGGCGCGCCGATCGCCGGCGCGATGCGCAGCTTGCCGCGCAGGGGGTAGCTCGCGCTCACCGCCTTGACGCCCGCGAGCTGGCTGCGCTGTCCCTCGCCCGTTCCGCTGGCAGCCATGCTGATGAAGTTGAGCGCCTCGGCGCGCGCGAGGCCGCGCTTGGCGATCTCCTCTCCGATCGCGTCGCTCCACGGGTGGTCCGAGACCAGCACCAGGTCGGCGCCGAGCAGCTGGTGCGCGTCGCGCACCAGCGCCTGGCCGACGCGGTCGGCGAAGAATGCCACGCTGGTGACGCTCGCCACCGCCACCGCGAGCGCCGCGGCGAGCACGCGCAGCTCGCCCGCGCGCCAGTCGCGCGCCAGCATCCTGAGCGACTGCCTCACGGCGCGATCCGCCCCGCCGCCAGCCGCACGACGCGGTCGCAGCGCGCGGCCAGGTGCTCGTCGTGCGTCACCATGATGAGCGTGGTGCCCGCCTCGCGGTTGAGCTGGAACAGGAGCTCGATCACGCCCTCGCCGGAGTCGGCGTCGAGGCTCCCGGTGGGCTCGTCGGCGAGCAGCAACTTGGGCCGCACCACGAAGGCGCGCGCCAGCGCCACGCGCTGCTGCTCGCCGCCCGAGAGGTGCTTGGGCGCGTGGTGCAGGCGCTCGGCAAGGCCGACGCGCGCCAGCACCTCGCGCGCCGCGCGCTCGGCGTCGCCGCGCCCGGCGAGCTCGAGCGGCAGCATGACGTTCTCGAGCGCCGAGAGCGCCGGCAGCAGCTGGAACGACTGGAACACGAAGCCCACCGTGCGCCCGCGCAGCTCGGCGCGCGCGTCCTCGTCGAGCGCGAAGAGGTCGTGCCCGTCGAGCTCCACCGTGCCCGCGCTCGGCGTGTCGAGGCCGGCGAGCAGCGCGAGCAGCGTCGACTTGCCCGAGCCCGAGGCGCCGACGATGGCGAGCGCCTCGCCGGTGGTGACGGCGAGGTCGATGTCGCGCAAAATGACGAGGTCGCTGTCGCCGCTCCTGACCGTCTTGCCGATGCCGCGCGCTATCAAGACCTTGCTTTGGGTCGTCATGCTCGTCCTGGGTGCCGCCGGAACGGCGGCTGCTTCGGGAAAAACCATCCTGGTGTACGGCGACAGCCTCTCAGCGGCCTACGGCATTCCGCGCGAGCGCGGCTGGGTGGCGCTGCTCGACGAGCGGCTCGCGGCCGAGGGCTACGATTATAGCGTCGCCAACGCCAGCATCTCGGGCGAGACCACCAGCGGCGGACTCGGGCGCCTGACGAGGGTTCTGGCGCAGCACCGGCCGGCGATCGTGATCCTGGAGCTCGGCGCCAACGACGGCCTGCGCGGGCTGCCCGTGGCGCAGATGAAGCACAACCTCGACGCGATGATGCGCCAGTCGCAGCAGGCCGGCGCCAAGGTGCTGCTGGTCGGCATGCGCATGCCGCCCAACTACGGCCCAGACTACGCCCAAAGCTTCGCCGCCGCCTTCGGCGCGCTGGCGAAAGCGCACCGCAGCGCGCTGGTGCCGTTCCTGCTCGAAGGGTTCGCCGAAAACGACGAGATGTTCCAGGGAGACCGCCTGCACCCGCGGGGCGAGGCGCAGCCGCTGCTGCTGGAGAACGTCTGGCGCGGCCTCGCGCCGATGCTGAAGCAAGAGCCTAAAGCACGCTGACGCGCGCCGGACCGCCGGCGAGGCGGCCGATGGCGCGCGCCTCGGCGAAGCCCTCGCGCGCGAACTGCGCCAGCACGTCCTTCTCCGCCTCGGGCGCGCAGGCGACCAGCAGCCCGCCGCTCGTTTGCGGGTCGGTGAGCAGCGCGCGCATCCACCGCGGCGCGCCCGCCGGCAGCGTCACCGCGAGGCCGTAGCTCGACCAGTTGCGCTCCGAGGCGCCGGTGGCGAGCCCGCGCTGCGCGTGCTCGAGCGCCTCGGCGATCACCGGCAGCTCGTCGAAGCGCAGCTCGGCGAACAGGCGCGAGCCGCGACACATCTCGAGCAGGTGGCCGAGGAGCCCGAATCCCGTGACATCGGTGAGCGCGTGCACGCCGGCCATTTCCGCGAACGCCATGCCGGGCGTGTTGAGCCGGGTGGTCGAAGCGATCATCTGCGCGTAGCCGGCCTCGCTCAATACGCCCTTCTTGAGCGCCGCCGACAGCACCCCGATGCCGAGCGGCTTGCCGAGCACCAGCGCGTCGCCGACCTGCGCGCCGCTGTTCTTCAGCACGCGGTCGGGATGCGCGAGCCCCAGGGCTACCAGGCCGTAAATCGGCTCGAGCGTGTCGATCGAGTGCCCGCCCGCCACCGGGACGCCGGCCTGAGCGCACACCGACTCGCCGCCTTCGAGGATCCTGCGGATCGCGGACACCGGCAGCTTGTCGAGCGGCATGCCGACCACCGCCAGCGCGAAGATCGGGCGCGCGCCCATGGCGTAGACGTCCGACAGCGCATTGGCCGCGGCGATGCGGCCGAAGTCGTAGGGATCGTCGACGATCGGGGTGAAGAAATCGGTGGTCGCGACCAGCGCCTGGCTGTCGTTCAGCCGGTACACCGCGGCATCGTCGGCGGTCTCGGTGCCGACCATCAGGTCCGCGGGCAGGCCGCGCACCTGCGCGGCGGCGAGGATCTCGGAGAGCACCGCGGGCGCGATCTTGCAGCCGCAGCCGCCGCCGTGGCTGAAGTCGGTGAGGCGTACAACAGGTTCGGGAGCGTTCATGAGGGTAGAATTTTAGCCGATGAATCCCCCCGACCGGCACGGCGTCGCGGCGAGCGCGGAGATCTTCGCGTCGTTCGACGCGGTGATCGACGTTCGCTCGCCCGCCGAGTACGCCGAGGACCACGTTCCCGGCGCGCTCTCCTGCCCGGTGCTCGACGACGCCGAGCGCGCGCGCGTCGGCACGATCTACAAGCAGGAGTCCCCGTTCCTCGCGCGCAAGCTCGGCGCCGCGCTGGTGGCGCAGAACATCGCGCGCCACCTGCAAGGGGCGCTCGCCGGCATGGAGCGCGGCTGGCGGCCGCTGGTGTACTGCTGGCGCGGCGGCAAGCGCTCGGGCGCCATGGCGCACGTGCTGCGCGAGATCGGCTGGGACGCGAAGACGCTGAAAGGCGGCTACAAGTCCTACCGCCGCTGGGTCGTGAGCGAGCTCGCCGCGCTGCCCCGCACTCTGACCTTTCGTGTAATTCACGGTGCTACCGGCAGCGGCAAGAGCCGCCTGCTGCGCGCGCTCGAGCGCGCCGGCGCGCAGGTGCTCGATCTCGAGGAGCTCGCTGCGCACCGCGGCTCGGTGCTCGGCGGTTTGCCCGAGCGAGCGCAGCCGACGCAGAAATGGTTCGAGAGCCTGCTGCGCGCGAAGCTCGCCGCGCTCGAACCCGCGCGCCCGGTGTACGTCGAGGGCGAGAGCCGCCGTATCGGCCAGGTGCAGCTGCCCGAGGCGCTGATCGAGGCGATGCGCGCCGCCGAGTGCCTGGTGCTCGAGGCCGACGTCGGCACGCGCGTCGCGCTCCTGATGGAGGAGTACGGTCACTTCTTCGACGACCGCGCGGCGCTCGACGCGCAGCTCGGCTGCCTCGTCGGCCTGCACGGCCGTGCGGTGGTCGAGGCGTGGCAGGGGCTCGCCGCGCGCGGCGCGTGGCCGGAGCTCGTCGAGCGGCTGCTCGCCGAGCACTACGACCCCGCCTACCGCCGCTCGGCGCGGCGCAACTTCGCGCGCCTGGGCGAGGCCGAGATGCTGCGCGTGCCCGCGCCGGACCAGGCCTGCTACGAGCGCCTTGCGCGTACCCTTGACGGACATGCTGCAAGCCATCGACCGCGCAGTCTCGCGCCTTCCCCGTAACGCCGTCATGCTGGCGTCGCTGGCGGGAGTGGCCCTCCTCGGGCTGGCAGACCAGCTCACCGGCTTCGAGCGTGGGTTCTCGCTGTTCTACTTGGCGCCGATCGCCGTCGCGGCCTGGTACGCGGGGCGCAAGGCCGGTCTCCTACTCGCCCTGATCAGCGCGGCCGCCTGGCTCGCGGCGGACCTGAGCGCGGGCCACGTCTACAGCAGCGGCGCAGTCATTGCCTGGAACACGCTGATGCGGCTGTGCGTATTCCTGATCTTCTCGGAGCTGCTGCACGCGCTGCGCCGGCTGCTGGATGCCGCGCGGCATCTCGCGAGGACCGATCCTCTGACCGGCCTCGCCAACCGGCGCGCCTTCTTCGATCAGGTGCAGTACAACCTCGCGCTCGCGGCGCGCGAGCCGCGCCCGCTCACGATCGCGTACCTGGACGTGGACGACTTCAAGCGCATCAACGACGTCCACGGCCACGACGCGGGCGACCAGGCCCTGCGCCTGGTCGCGCGCACCCTCTCGGAGGCGGTACGCCGCAGCGACACGGTGGCGCGTCTCGGGGGCGACGAGTTCGGGCTGCTGCTGCCGGGCACCGACACGGCAGGCGCCGAAAGCCTGATCGCCAAAGCACGGCAGGCCCTGTACGCTGCATTCCGCACTGAGAGCGCGCGACCGACCTGCAGCATCGGCGCGGTCACGTTTTCCGAACCCCCGGCGGGCGCTGCGGAGGCCATCGCGGCGGCCGATCGGGCCATGTACCAGGTGAAAGCGCGCGGCAAGGACGGCGTGGCGCACGTGGCGCACGCGCCGCGCGGCGGCCGCGCCGACGATCGGCTATCGTCGCTTCGATGACCGAGATCATCTGCGTCAAGAATCTCTCGAAGATCTACGCCTCCGGCTTCCGGGCTCTCAAGAACATCAACCTGGAGATTCGGCGCGGCGAGATCTTCTCGCTGCTGGGGCCCAACGGCGCGGGCAAGACGACGCTGATCGGCATCATCTGCGGGATCGTCACGCCGACGGAAGGGTCCATCCTGGTGGACGGCCACGACATCGTCGCCGACTACCGCGCGGCGCGCTCGCTCATCGGCCTCGTGCCGCAGGAGCTGACGACCGACGCGTTCGAATCGGTGTGGGGGGCAGTGTCCTTCAGCCGCGGCCTGTTCGGCAAGCCCGCCAACCCCGCGCACATCGAAAAGGTGCTCAGGGACCTGTCCCTGTGGGAACGGAAGGACAGCAAGATCATGACCCTTTCGGGCGGCATGAAGCGCCGCCTGCTGATCGCCAAGGCGCTGTCGCACGAGCCGCGGGTCCTGTTCCTCGACGAGCCGACGGCCGGCGTCGACGTCGAGCTGCGGCGCGACATGTGGCAGCTGGTGCGCGCGCTGCGCGACAGCGGCGTGACCATCATCCTGACTACCCACTACATCGACGAAGCCGAGGAGATGGCGGACCGGATCGGGGTGATCACCAAGGGGGAGATCATCCTGGTGGAGGACAAGGCCGAGCTGATGCGCAAGCTCGGCAAGAAGCAGCTGACGCTGCACCTGCAGGACCGGCTGCAGCAGGTTCCTGCCTCGCTTGCCGCCTTCAACCTGGAGATCTCGGCCGGCGGCAACGAGCTGATCTACACGTACGATGAGCGCGACCGGGCGGGCATCACCGCGCTACTGCGCGACCTGCCCGCGGCGGGCATCCGTTTCAGGGACCTGCACACGACGCAGAGCTCGCTCGAGGACATCTTCGTCACCCTGGTGAGCGACCGGTCATGAACGTGCACGCCATACGCGCGATCTACAAGTTCGAGATGGCTCGCACCCGGCGCACGCTGATGCAGAGCATCGTGTCGCCGGTGCTCTCGACCTCGCTGTACTTCGTCGTTTTCGGCGCGGCGATCGGCTCGCGCATCCAGCACGTCGAGGGGGTCAGCTACGGCGCATTCATCGTGCCGGGCCTGATCATGCTGTCGCTGCTGACGCAGAGTATCTCCAATGCGTCGTTCGCCATCTACTTCCCGAAATTTACCGGCACCATCTACGAGCTGCTGTCGGCCCCGGTCTCCTCCTTTGAGATCGTGCTGAGCTACGTGGGCGCGGCGGCGACCAAGTCGGTCGTCCTCGGGCTCATCATCCTGGCGACGGCAGGGCTGTTCGTGCCGCTGCGCATCGAGCATCCGCTGTGGATGGTCGCGTTCCTCGCCCTCACCGCGGTGACCTTCAGCCTGTTCGGTTTCATCATCGGCATCTGGGCCGACGGCTTCGAGAAGCTGCAGCTCATCCCGCTGCTCATCGTCACGCCGCTTACCTTCCTCGGCGGCAGCTTCTACTCGATCCACATGCTGCCGCCGGTGTGGCAGACGGTTACGCTGTTCAACCCGGTGGTCTACCTGATCAGCGGTTTTCGCTGGAGCTTCTACGGCATCGCCGACGTGAGCGTCGCGATCAGCCTCGGCATGACGCTCGTCTTCCTCGCCGCCTCGCTCGCGGTCGTGGCGTGGATCTTCCGCACCGGCTACCGGCTCAAGACCTGATCATGTCCCATCCCATTTCCGCCCTGTCGCTGCTGGAAACCCGCGTCCTCGGCACCCTGGCCGAGAAGGAGCGCACGGTCCCCGACGCCTATCCGCTGACGCTCAACGCGCTGGTCTCCGGGTGCAACCAGAAAACCAGCCGGGACCCGGTGATGCAGGCCACCGAGGCCGAAGTTCAGGCGGCGATCGACAGCCTGAAGAGATACAACCTGGTGGTGGAATCGAGCGGCGGGCGCGTCGCCCGCTACACCCACAACATGGAGCGCTCGCTGCAGGTGCCGACGCAGTCGACGGCGCTGCTCACCGCCCTCATGCTGCGCGGCCCGCAGACGGCGGGCGAGCTGCGCATCGGCTGCGAGCGGCTGCACCACTTCGCCGACATCTCCGCGGTGGAAGGCTTCCTGAACGAGCTCGCCGCCCGGCCCGCGGGCGCCCTGGTCGTGCAGCTGCCGCGCCTTCCCGGGGCGCGGGAGAACCGCTGGGCTCACCTGCTGAGCGGCACGCCGGCGCCGCAGGCGCCGGAGGCCGAAGCGGGATCCGTCGGCGATGTTTCCCTCGGCGAGCTGGCGGCGCTCAAGGCCAACGTCGCGCGGCTCGAGCGCGAGCTCGACGACCTGCGCGCGCTCGTGACCCGGATCTCCGAGGAACTGGGGATTGCGCCGAAGCGGGCCTAGCCGACGTCAAACCGGATCGGGCGCCACGCGCACCATCCGCTTGCCGCGATTCTTCCCGGCGAGCAGCCCGATGAGCGCAGCCGGGGCGTTCTCCAGACCCTCGACGATGTCGTCGACCACCTTGATCCTGCCCTCGGCGACCCAGCGCTTCAGATCGGCCTCGGCTTTCGCGTCCTCGGCGGCGAAGTCCATCACGATGAACCCTTCCATGCGCAGGCGCTTGACCACGATCATGCCGGGGACGTTGCGCGGGCCGGCGGGTGCGGCGCTGTCGTACTGGCTGACCGCGCCGCAGCAGACGACGCGGCCCTTCGGGTTCATCTGGAAGAGCGCGGTCTCGAGGATGCTTCCTCCCACGTTGTCGAAGTAGACGTCGATGCCCCCTGGGCACGCCGCCTTGAGGTCCTTGAAGAGATTTCCGGCCCTGTAGTCGACGCAGGCATCGAAGCCGAGCGTCCCGCTTACCCACGCGCACTTGTCGGCGCCACCCGCGATGCCAACCGCCCGGCAGCCGAGCGCCTTCGCGATCTGGCCCACGTACATGCCGACGGACCCGGCCGCCGCCGACGAGACGACCGTTTCGCCCGCCTGCGCGCGCCCGACGCCGAGCAGCCCGTGGTACGCGGTCTTGCCGGCGATGCCGTAGACCGACAGCAGGTTGGACAGCGGCTTGACGCGCGGCAGCTTGCGCGCGCGCCGCGCCTTCACCGCCGCGAATTCGGCCCAGCCCGATTCCACCGCGACGATGTCGCCCGGTGAGAGCGATGGGTCGCGTGACTCGACCACCTCCCCGATCGCGTACGTGGGCATGACATCGCCCGCCTTGACCGCTTCGCGGTAGGTCGCGCCCTGCATCCAGGCGCGGTTCGCCGCGTCGATCGACATCAGCACCGTCCGGATCAGCGCTTCGCCCTCCGCCAGGGTGGGCCGAGCGGCCTCGCGCAGCTCGAAATGGGCTTCGGTGAGCGCGCCCTCCGGCAGCGCGCGAACGACGATTTGGTGATTGGCCGGCATGGGCCTAAACAAGAATTCAGGCGTTCAGCCCGGCGAGCACCCGCAGGTGCTGCACGACCGAGCGCCCGAGCGCCGAGAGCGCGTAGCCCCCCTCGAGCACCGAGACGATGCGGCCCGAGGCGTGCCGGTCGGCGACCGCCTTCACCTGCGCGGTGGCCCAGCCGTAGTCGGCGTCGGCCAGGTTGAGCATCGCCATGTCGTCCTCGGCATGCGCGTCGAAGCCGGCCGAGAAGATCACGAGCTGCGGCTGGAACGCGTCGAGCGCCGGAATCCACGCCTCGCTCACCGCCTGGCGGAACTGCCGCGACCCCGCGCCCGCGGCGAGCGGCACGTTCACCATGTTCGGCGCCGGATCGTCGGTGCCCGAGTACGGATAGAACGGGTGCTGGAACGTCGAGGCCATGAGCACGTTGTCGTCGTGCGCGAAGATGTCCTCGGTGCCGTTGCCGTGATGCACGTCGAAGTCGACGATCGCCACGCGCTCCAGCCCGTGCACGTGCACCGCGTGGCGCGCCGCGACGGCGACGTTGTTGAAGATGCAGAAGCCCATCGGGCGCGCGCGGCAGGCGTGGTGCCCCGGCGGGCGCACGGCGCAGAACGCGCTCTCGGCCTCGCCCGTCATCACCAGGTCGGTGGCGAGCAGCGCCGCGCCCGCGGCGCGCAAGGCCGCCGCAAGGCTGTACGGGTTCATCGCGGTGTCGGGATCGAGGTGCACCGTGCCCTGCGCCGGCGCGACCTCGCGGATCGCGCGCACGTAGTCCAGCGGGTGCACGCGCGCGAGCTGCTCGTCGCTGGCGAGCGGCGCCTCGTAGCGCGCGAGGTACTGGGCGACGCCCGAGGCGATGAGCTGGTCCTCGATCGCGCCGAGCCGCTCAGGGCATTCCGGATGGTGCGCCCCCATGTCGTGCCTGAGGCAGTCGGGGTGCGTGATGAAGGCGGTGGTCATGCGTGCATTCCGTCACGGAATCTTACCGAAAGCGGGCCGCCGCCGCGAATGCGCGCGCGGAGGCATCGAGTACAATCCCCGGCATGCTTCTCAAGCGACAGCTGCAGCCTGCCGCGAACGCACCGGCCGAGCGCGTGCTCCAGGCCGCGGGGCGCGTGATCCTCGGCAAACAGCAGCAGCTGCGCCTCGCGCTCGCCTGCCTGCTGGCGCGCGGGCACCTGCTGATCGAGGACCTGCCGGGCGTGGGCAAGACCACGCTGGCGCACGTGCTGGCGAAGTCGCTCGGCCTGCACTTCCAGCGCATCCAGTTCACCAGCGACATGCTGCCGGCCGACATCATCGGCGTGTCGGTGTACGAGCGCGAGACGGGCGGCTTCAAGTTCCATCCCGGGCCGATCTTCGCGCAGCTGATCCTCGCCGACGAGGTGAACCGCGCGACGCCCAAGACGCAGAGTGCGCTGCTCGAGGCGATGGAAGAGCACCAGGTCACCGCCGAGGGCGAGACCAGGAAGCTCCCCGAGCCGTTCTTTGTCATCGCCACGCAGAACCCCTCCGAGCAGGTGGGCACGTTCCCGCTGCCCGAGTCGCAGCTCGACCGCTTCCTGATGAGGATCGAGCTCGGCTATCCCGGGCACGACGCCGAGCGCGCGCTGCTCGCCGGCACCGACCGGCGCGACCTGCTCGCCACGCTCGAGCCGTGCATGACGCCGGCGGAGCTGGTCGAGCTGCAGGAGAACGCCCAGGCGGTACACGTCGCCCCCGCCCTGCTCGACTACGTGCAGGCGATCGTCGCGTACACGCGCCGCTCGCCGGATTACGCCGCGGGCCTGTCGCCGCGCGCCGCGCTCGCGCTGGTGCACTCGGCGCGCGCCTGGGCGCTGCTCGAGGGCCGCGACAAGGTGATTCCCGAGGACGTGCAGGCGATCCTTCCCGGCGTGGCCGCTCACCGGCTGCGCCCGGCGCACGACGATGCGCGCCGCGTCGACGTCGGCGCGCAGCTGCTCGCCGCCGTCCCCGTCCCCTAGCGGGCGCCCGGCAGCTTCTCCTGCAGGAACTGCAGCACCGCGACCTCGTCGCGGCGCAGCGCGGCAACCGGCCGGCGGCCGCGCGCGCGCGGCGCGGCCCGCGCCGGCGGCTGCGGCACCGTCAGGCCGAGCAGGTAGGCCTGCACCAGCGAGGGATGCACGTAGTACTTGCGGCACACCGCGCGCGTGTTGCCCAGGCGCTCGGCCACCGCGTCGATGGCGCGCACGATGTTGCGGTCGGCCTCGCGCCGGCTCGACGCCGGCCCCATGGTGCGCAGCTCGATCGCGGCGAGCATCGTGCCGCCCCAGGTGCGGAAGTCCTTCGCCGTGACGTCGCGCCCGGTGATCTCGCGCAGGTAGGCGTTGACGTCGTCGGAGGACACTGCCTGGCGCTTGCCCGCCTCGTCGAGGTACTGGAACATCTCCTGACCGGGCAGGTCCTGGCAGCGCTGGATGATGCGCGCCAGGCGCGGATCGGTGATCGATAGCAAGTGCTCGACGCCGCTCTTGCCGCGAAAGCTGAAGCGCAGCAGCGAGCCCTCGACGCGCACGTGCTTGCGGCGCAGCGTGGTCAGACCGAAGGAGCGGTTCTCGCGCGCGTACTCGTCGTTGCCGACGCGGATCAGCGTGCGGTCGAGCAGCCGGACCACCGTTGCGAGCAGCTGGCGCCGACTCAGGTCGTCGAGGCGCAGGTCGCGCTCGACGTGCTCGCGCAGGATCGGCAGCACCTCGCTGAACTCGAGCATGCGGCGGAACTTGGAGCGGTCGCGCGCCTCGCGGTACGAAGGGTGGTAGCGGTATTGCTTGCGCCCGCGCGCGTCGCGCGCGGTGGCCTGGATGTGGCCGTCGGGCTCCGGGCAGATCCAGACGTCGGTCCACGCCGGCGGGATGGCGAGCGCATTGAGGCGCCTCCTCATCTTCGCGTCGGCGATGCGCGCGCCACCCGGCGCGTAGTAGGCCCAGCCCTTGCCCGAGCGCTTGCGCCGTACGCCGGCGACGCCGTCGGTGACGTAGCGCAGGCCGGCGCGGGTCGCCGTCCGGCGGTGCTCGCTGGCCCGCTGCGACGCCATCTCGCGCCCTCCCAGCGATCAATCGGGCCGGATCGCGAACTTGCCGCTGCCGCTGAACAGCACCACCAGGCCGCACATCAGGTAGAACGCCTCCACCTCCAGCTGCCAGCCGCCGAACTTGTTGATGTGCATGAGCTGATTACTGCCAACCAGCACGAATGCGAATGCCAGGTCGATCGCGATCAGCAGCCCGCCGATGCGCGAGAACACTCCGAGGATGACGAGCAGCGGCGCCAGCACCTCGCCGATATACACCGCGAAGGCGAGCTCAACGGGCAGGCCGTAGCCCGCCAGCTTGCCGGAGATGAAATCGAGCGCGGCCGGATGCAGGATCTTGGCGACGCCGTGGAACAGGATCAGGGTGCCGAGCGTCAGGCGCAGCAGCAGCTTGCCGATGTCGTCGGCGAGAATGGGGTTGAAAAACATCGGCAGCCTCCTCGTGCCAGGAATGATGCCGTGAAGCATAGCCGAAGTTGCGGGGCAACCGAAAATCGGCCCGTAACCGCTTACAATTCGTGACATCCTGCACAAGGGACTCTCCGGCATGCGTCGACTATCGGCGTGGCTCGCCGCCGCGTACACAGCCCTGATCATGGGCTGCGCCGGCCTGCCGGCGCTCGAGGGGCGCAACGCGAGCTCGGCGCTCGCCGACACCGACGCGACCGCGCTCGGCCGGGCGATCGCGCCGCGCGTCGCGGCGCACCCCGGCAAGGCCGGCATCTACCCGATCAAGCAGCCGGCCGACGCTTTCGCGGCGCGCGGTCTGCTCGCGCTCGCCGCGCAGCGCTCGCTCGATGTGCAGTATTACATCTGGCATGGCGACGAGACCGGCATGCTGCTGTTCGAGGCGCTGTGGCGCGCCGCCGAGCGCGGCGTGCGCGTGCGCCTGCTGCTCGACGACAATGGCATCGCGGGACTGGACCCGACGCTCGCCGCGCTCGACTCTCACCCGAACATCGAGCTGCGGCTCTACAACCCGCTCGCGCATCGCGGCGTGCGCGCGCTCAACTTCCTCGCCGACTTCTCGCGCGCCAACCGGCGCATGCACAACAAGTCGTTCACCGCCGACAACCAGGCGGCGATCGTCGGGGGACGCAACGTCGGCAACGAGTACTTCGGCGCGGGAGAGGGGGTGGTCTTCCAGGACCTCGACGTGATCGCGGTCGGGCCGGCGGTGCGCGAAGTCTCCCGGGCCTTCGATCTCTACTGGAACAGCGATTCGGCCTATCCGGCCGCGAGCATCCTCGGTCCCGCGGGCCCCGACGCGCGCGCCATGCTCGAGGCGCAGTTCGCCGCGGCGCATGCGAGCCCCGCCGCGGCGGCCTATCTGAAGACGCTGCGCGAGACGAAGCTGGTGTCCGAGCTGGTCAAGGGCCAGCTGCCGCTCGAGTGGGCCGACGCGCAGCTGGTGTACGACGACCCGGCGAAGACGCTCGACACCGGGGAACGGACCGACCTGCTGCTGCTGCCGAAGCTGCTGCGTCTCGCGGGCCGGCCGGACAAGCAGTTCGACCTGGTGTCGCCGTACTTCGTCCCGGGCGACGCGGGCACCGCCACGTTGGCGGAGCTGGCGCGGCGCGGCGTGACGGTGCGCATCCTGACCAACTCGCTGGCGGCGAGCGACGTGGCCGCGGTGCACGCGGGCTACGCCAAGCGGCGCGCGGACCTGCTGCGCGCAGGCGTGCGGCTGTACGAGCTGAAGCCCACTGCGGCGCAGGAAGACAGGAAGGACCAGCAGACCTTCGGCGGCGGCTCGGCGGCGAGCCTGCACGCCAAGACCTTCGCGGTCGACCGCGAACGCGTCTTCGTCGGCTCGTTCAACTTCGATCCGCGCTCGGCGCGGCTCAACACTGAGCTCGGCCTGGTGATCCGCAGCCCGGTGCTCGCGCAGCGCATGGCGACGGCGTTCGACGTCGATTTTCCCATGCGGGCCTACGAGGTGCGCCTCGCCGAGGACGGCGAGAGTCTCTACTGGATCGAGCGCACGCCCTCGGGCGAGACGCGCTACGACAGCGAGCCGGGTGCGGGCCCGCTCAAGCGCCTCGGCGTCGGGATCCTCTCGCTGCTGCCGATCGAGTGGCTGCTCTAGGCGCTCAGACGATCAGGGCCACGGTCGCAGCGATCAGGCAGGTGGCGAGCGTGCCGTCGACGATCGACTTCAGGCCCAGCGCCGCCACTTCGCCGCGGCGCTCCTCGCTCGCGAGCCACGCCGGCGCAACGAGGCCCAGGATCCCGAGGACCGGCTGCAAGGACTAGCTCTTGAACACCGAGGCGATCGTGGCCTGGATCGCCTCGGCCGCGGCGCGCGGGTCGGCGGCGTCGCGCACCGGCCGCCCGACGACGATGTAGTCGGCGCCGTTGGCGAACGCCTGCGCCACGTCGACCGTGCGCTTCTGGTCGTCCCTGGGCCGGTTTTCCGCCGGCCGGATGCCGGGCGTGACCACGAGGAGCTGGTCGCCGAACTCGGCCTTGATCCTCGGCGCCTCCAGGCCCGAGGCGATGACGCCGTCGCAGCCGGCCTGCGCCGCGTGGCGCGCGCGCGACAGCACCAGCTTTTCGACGTCGGCGCCGGCTTCCATCTCCGCCAGGTCGTGCCGGTCGAAGCTGGTGAGCACGGTGACGGCGAGGATCTTCATGGCGCGCTTCTCCTGCGCCGCCGCCTCCATGATCGAGCGCTGGCCGTGCACGGTGAGGAAGGTCGCGCCGCTGCCGCTCAGGTTGGCCGTGGCGCGGCGCACCGTCTCCGGGATGTCGTACAGCTTGAGATCCGCGAACACCTTGTTGCCGCGCGCGACGAGCCAGTCGAGCAATTCGAAGGCGCCGCCCGAGGTGAACAGCTCGAGGCCGATCTTGTAGAAGCGTGCCGCGTCGCCGAGCCGCTCGACGAGCGCGCGCGCCTCGGCGGCGCGCGGCACGTCGAGGGCGACGATCAGCCGCTCCTCGCGCGGCACGGCGATCACTTGGGCGCCTCCGCGCGCGCCAGCTTGCGCAGCGTCAGGTCGAGATCCGCGTCGACGTGCTTCCAGTGCGCGGCGTACGGCGCCGCGAGTCGCGCGGCCTCCTCGGCGGCCGGCGTCCCGGCCTGCGGATCGAGCACGAAGACGCGGTACACGTCGGCGAGCTTGATGGCGTCGGCATCGCACGCCAGCAGCCAGCCGTCCCTTTCGGTCCGCGCCGTCCAGCCGCGCGCCGCGGCGCGCTCCAGCACGCGCTCGCAGCGGTACGGCAGCAATCCCAGCAGAGTTGCGAGCCGGCCGATGCCCAGCACCTCGCCGCGCTGCTGCGCGCGCGTCAGCGCCGAGAGGACCGCGATCGCGTCCCTCAGGTCCTGGCCCGGCGAGCGCAGACGCTCGCTCTGCGCGCCACGGTAGCCCGGCAGCATCGCGGTGACGGTCGCGCCGAGCAGCACCACCAGCCACGACAGGTACAGCCACAGCAGGAAGATCGGCAGCGTGGCGAAGGCGCCGTAGATCATCGAGTAGGTCGGAAAGCGCGCGAGGTAGAGCGCGAAGCCGCGCTTGGCGAGCTCGAAGATGACGCTCGCCAGCAGCCCGCCGGCAAGCGCGTGCGTCAGCTCGATCCTGCGGTAGGGCACCACGATGTACAGCCAGGTAAACGCCGCCCAGGTGAACAGGAACGGCAGCAGGCGCAGCGCCGCCTCGGTGAAAGCGCCCAAGTCGAGCACCCCGAGCGAGGCGCCGACCAGGAACGAGGTCATCGAGATGCTGCCGCCGATCAGGATCGGCCCGAGCGTCAGCACGCTCCAGTACATCAGCAGGCGCTGCGCCAGCGGCCGGCGGCGCTGGACGCGGAACACGCGGTTGAGCACCTCGTCGATGGTGAGCATCAGCATGACCGCGGTGATCGCGAGGAACCCCAGGCCGATGGCGGTGAGCTGACCTGCTTTCTGCGTGAACGCCGTGATCTGGTCGGCGATCATGTTGACGCCGCTCGCGTCGGGCAGGAAATGCTCGACCAGGTAGTGCTGCAGCGCGCCGATCACCTCGTCGAACACCGGAAACGCGGTCGTCAGCGCGAGCGCTACCGTGATCAGCGGCACCAGCGCGAGCAGCGTGGTGAAGGTCAGGCTGCCGGCCGTCTGCAGGCTGCGGTTCTCGGTGAAATGCCGCGCGGTGGCGGCGAGGAATTCGCCCGCCTCACGGAGCACGTTCAACGGCGAGCCGCGCGCGGGCGACGGCTCGGAGGCGGTCGATGGCTCGGACATGGTATGCCGGTATCATACCTTCCCGTGGCCGAGATCCTGGTCCTCTACTACAGCGTTGGCGGCTCGCTGCGGCGCATGGCCGAGCTGCTTGCCGACGGCGTCGAGCGCGTGCCCGGCGCGCAGGCGCGGCTGCGCACCGTGCCGCGCGTGGCGCCGCTCACCGAGGTCGCGGCGCCCGCGGTGCCGCCCGAGGGAGCGCCCTACGCGGAGCTCGGCGACCTCGAGCGCTGCGCGGGGCTCGCGCTCGGCAGCCCGGCGCGCTTCGGCAACATCGCCGCGCCTCTCAAGCATTTCCTCGAAGGCACGACGACGCTGTGGCACGGCGGCGCGCTCGCCGGCAAGCCGGCCTGCGTGTTCACGTCTTCCGGCAGCCTGCACGGCGGCCAGGAAACGACGCTACTCTCGATGATGCTGCCGCTCCTGCACCACGGCATGCTGATCGTCGGCCTGCCCTACACCAACGCCGAGCTGCACGCGACGCGCGACGGCGGCACGCCCTACGGCGCGAGCCACTTCGCCGGCATCGCCGACGACCGGCCGATCGCGGATGCCGAGCGCGCGCTGTGCGTCGCACAGGGCAAGCGGCTCGCCGAAGTGGCGCTCAAGCTCGCGCGATGAAGCTCGCGCAGGCGCTCGCCGCCGGGTCGCTCGTCGCGCTGATCGCCCTGTGCCTCGCTTGGGAGCTCTGGCTCGCGCCGCTGCGGCCCGGTGGCTCGCTGGTCGCGCTGAAGGCGCTGCCGCTCGCGCTCGCTCTCGCGGGAATCCTGTCCGGCAGGCGCTACACGTATCAGTGGTCGAGCATGCTGATCCTCGCCTATTTCGCCGAGGGCGCGGTGCGCGCCTGGAGCGAGCGCGGCGCGGCGCAGGCGCTGGCCGCCGCGGAGCTCGCGCTCAGCCTCGTTTTTTTCGGCGCGGCGGTGGCGTATGCGCGGCGGACTCGAGCAGCCGCCTAGCCGCGGCATAGGCCGGCACCTCGACCAACCTGCCGTCGACGCGGGCGCGCTCCCTGCCGCCCGCACGCGCCCGGTCGAAGGCCTCGACGATGCGCCGCGCACGCGCGAGCTCGCGCGGCTGGACCGAAAAAACCCGGTTGATCGCCGCTGCGTGGGCGGGATCGACCAGGCTCTTCATGCGATAGCCGAGCCGCTTTGCGACGCGCGCGTCCGCCGCGGCGCCCTTCGCGTCGCTGAAGGTGTAGGGGCAGTCGATCGCCTCGACGCCGGCCGCCCGGCACTCGACCAGGAAACGCGCGCGCACGTAGGCGAGCTCCGCGCCGCCGCGCGTGCGCTCGGTGCCGAGGTCGGCGACCATGTCCTCGCTCGCCACCAGCAGCGCCGTGACGCGCGGGCTGGCCCTGGCGATCTCGCCCGCGCGCACCAGCCCCGCCGCCGACTCGATGTTCGGCACCAGCTCGACGCCGCGCGCGATCGCGGCGAGCGCCTGCACCTGCTCCGGGCGCGCGATTTTCGACATCAGCACCAGGTCGGGCTTGCCGGCGAGCGCCGCTTCGAGGTCCTCGCGGCCGCAGGTCTCGAGCGGATTGACGCGCACCGCGGCGAGCGCCCCGGCGGCGCGCCAGCGCGCGTAGAGCGTCGCCGCGAGCGAGCGCGCCCTGGGGCGCAGCTCGGGCGGCGTGAAGTCCTCCAGCTCCTGGATCAGTACGTCGGCGCCTGAGCGCGCGGCCGCGGCCTGCGCCTGCCCGTCGGCGCCGGGGACGAACAGCCAGCTGCGGCGCAAGTGAGTCATCCCTCGGCCA
>Ga0316628_100000327_pt1 | contig 29520 bp, 46 predicted proteins | sample OWC_Aug_M2_C1_D5_FD_207648 | JGI IMG/M metagenome (GOLD analysis project Ga0316628, IMG submission 207648) | Wetland soil microbial communities from Old Woman Creek delta, Ohio, United States - OWC_Aug_M2_C1_D5_C | ecosystem: Environmental > Terrestrial > Soil > Wetlands | place: USA: Ohio...
ATCGACACGCTCCGTAAGAGGATTGCTGGCAGACGTGAGATCCACGTACCTAGCAAGTCTGAGCTGGAAGCCAAGCGAGCTGAAGATGTTCGAAATGGGAACATCTTACCCTGGGCAGAGTATTGTAAGATCGAAGCTTTTCAATTGAGCATGGTATAGGAGAACATATGAAGAAAATCAATCTAGGTGAGTACGTCAAGATTGTTACAGCTAAGGGAGAAACAGCCAGTGGCATCGTGACTTATGTTATGAACTATACTGACTACAAAGCCGAAGACCCAACTGCGGTTATAGATTATGATGTGTCAATTGTATCTGCTGATGGACCACACCGCTGGAAAAGCTACCAGGATGGTGGCACCATCGAGGTGATTGCTGAACCGGCAGACCTAGCTCCTTTACTTGGACTCGGCAATCGGGATCTGGCTATCTTGACCTTTGCTGTGGAAGGCATGATTGGTGTCAGTGACCAGGGTTACAACACAGCTTTTCAAAACCGCGTTCGAGCTGTCAAGGATTTTCTCTATAAGGAATATGAGCGGCGCCAATTATCTTGGGAGTTGTGGAGTAAGATCAGTATCTAAACGAAGGTGCCCCTGGGAGGCCAGACTCAGGGGCACGATCGCCGAACCGTCAAAAATATTTTTATAAGCACAACCCTGGCGACCGTTGGGGGGGGCAACGGCCAACCAGAGGTAAGGGCATTATATCACAGGTTTGGGCCAACCTTGAACTTGCCGATGCTGGTATGCCAGTTGCCATCAGCGAACTTGACCCGACCCTGAATACGCCAGGAACCTACCTCGTTCAGGTCATTAGCCGTGGCAGTAACATACTTGATCTTGCCGTCCAGCCCATCTGTATGTAGTACAGCATCATAGTCAGTGACGATGCCCGCGGGGCTTTCGAGAGTGATCTCTTTCTCGGTGGCATCTGAAACGTTGAGGATGGTACTGCCATCCTTGATAACAACGATGATAGCGGTTCCAACATCCCCTAGTTGTGCGTCGTATGTAGCCATACTGCCCTTCCTTATGCTTCACGTTCGATTGTTCCTATTATATCGATACTTTGGCTGACCTGTTGTTCTCTTTCAAAACTCTGGTCAATGCTCTGATCACGCAAGACAGTGCGGTGGATCTGTAACTCACGCTCAAAGCTGAAGCGGTCCAGCACGTAGATGAAACCGCCAGTCAGCAGGTAGATACCGCTTATAGCACTCAGGGTGTAGTGAGCGATGGTAGACCGCACCAGCAGGTCTACGCTGTTACCTGTCAACGTATCCACACCTGGGGTGGGGATCAACTTGCGGTCAGCCAGCAGGATAGAAGCTAGGCCAGTTAGCGAGTAGGAGCTGAAGCTCAACCCCAGATAGCGAGTAACCAGCAGGCTCAGTACTGAACCATTCAAAGCATATATCCCAGCCTCAGGTAGCAGTCGGTGGCTGGAGTACAGTGAAAGTGCAGTGCCGCTCAGCGAGTATCCACCTGCATCCACTGAATAGCGCCGATCGCTCCGTAGGGTGGGATCGACTCCACTCAAACTGTAGTTACCAGGGTTGGCAACCAGGATATAGAAACCCGGTCCAGCCTTGGTGAGTGTGACTGGCACACCGGTATAAGTATATGTTCCAGCTTCTTCCCAGGCATGGAAGATGCGATCGTAAGTTATCTCGGTCCCGGAGTAGCTGTATGAGCCTATTGTTGGATACAGTTTGCGCTCAGCCAGAAGTGTGGGGTTGATCCCTGAGTAGCTGAAGCTTCCAGCCAGGACAGACGCCCAACGAGCAGCATGGAGCGAAAGGTCTATTCCAGCCAGGCTGTATGAGCCAACGTTCAGGGTGGCCTTGTAGCCCTGAAGAAGGCTGGCATTGATACCACTGTAAGCATAACTGGTGGTGCTTGGGTAAAGCTTGCGATCAGCTCGCAGACTGGCCTGGGTGCCGCTGATCTGAAAACTGCCCACGTTGGGTGAGAGGGTATACCCACTGGTCTTTTTCAGATCAGCGGCTGTGCCAGTCAAGCTGTAAGATCCAGCATCCAGCCACAGTCGGTGGATATAAGAGAAGTTGATCTCGATCCCGGTCAGGCTGAGCGTGCCGACATTGGTCAGGATCTTGCGGTTGTAAAGCAGGGTCTGAGCTGCGCCATTGAGTGTATATCCACCTGCATCGGGGCTGAGCTTCAAGCTACGTAGCAGACTGCTTTGAATGCCCGTAAGATCATAGTCGCCCGCATTGACCGTATACTTCCAAGTCCGGTAAAGGGTGGCCTGAGTGCCAGCCAGCTGGAAACTGCCAGGCTCAAAGGATAGGGTGTAGCCGCTTATCTTTTGGAGTGTAGCGTCTACGCCTGTATAAACATAACTTCCAGCATCAGGACTCAGCCGGCGTGTGGCTCTCAGGTCTGCGCTCGTACCCGCGTACGCAAACTCACCAGGTGCAGAGGTTATGGTCTTACCCTTGCCGAGAATGACATTGGTCCCGGTTTGGGTATAAGCGGTGGTATCCGGAACGAGTTTGCGCGTGGCTCTAAGTGAAGGTTCTGTGCCTGTAAGCCCGAAGCTTCCTGTGTCTGGGCCGAGAGTATAACCACTGGTTTTCTTCAGGGTAGGATCTACCCCAATATAGTCGTAGTCGCCAGCGGCTGGAATAAGTTTGCGATCGGCGCGGAGTGTGGGGTTGACACCTATCTGAGCATAGGCAGTCGTGTCTGCCACCAACTTGTAGCCCTGCTCCAGCGTTGGCTGAACACCAGTGAGATCGTAATCCCCGGCATCGGGAATAGCCTTATAGCCCTGCTCGAGGGTGGGGTTGGTCCCGACCTGGGAGTACAGGGTGGTATCTGCAGCCAGCTGGTAGGTCTGCTTCAGAGTGGGCTGCGTCCCGGTCAGGTCATAATCTCCAAGGTTGGAGATTATGCGCCGGTCTGCTTTGAGGGTGGGCTGGACACCGGTCTGTGAGTAACTGCCTGGGTCAACCGGGTAGTTGTAGTGCTGGACCGGCACAGCCTTGGTGAGCGTAGTGTCAACACCGGTATAGGTATAACTGGTGGTGTCTGGGATTAGCCTGTGGTTCACCGATAAGGTAGGATCAGTCTTGCCCTGAGTGAAGCTGCCTGCATCGCATATCATCCGGTAGCCCTGCGTCAGTGTGGGTTGTGCACCGGTCATGGAGTATAGGGTAGTGTCAGGGACAAGCCGGGTATCCTGCTTCAGAGTAGGCTGTGTGCCAGTCAGGTCATAGTCACCTGGGGTAGCAGTCAGCACCTTGGGGGCACCTGCAGTGACAGCCCAGCGGGTATCCAGCTCGTTCTCGATCTCCAGTGCTTCTGCTTCAGTAATCTGATCGTTGTACCAGATCACCTCGGCTACATCGCCAGTCAGGAAAGCCGCGCCGCCCGAGCTGCCGATCTGGATCGACCAGGATTGTGTGTCAGAGGTGCTTCCGGGTGTCTGGAAGGTATGGTCCTCACCATCAGCCACCTTGTTCACCCGCAGGTGAGCGATACCGTTGACCCACTCGATCAGCCACGAAACGATGTACCAGTTGTCGGCCGCGTCCTCGGCTGTCCCGGTTACAAAGCCGGCCGAATCACCATCCAGCCGCCGACCGAAGCCGGTCCAGTGCCCTTCCAAGCCGGTCTCGTGCGAGCAGATACCGGCCCGGCCCACGCCGTTGGTGCCATCCTCCACAAACACCACATCGCCCTTGTTGGTATCGGCAGGTTTCACCACCGCGAAGAAGGCGCCGTACTGCTTGTTGCGCCAGGCATCCAGAGCGCCGGTATCCACCAAGCCAAACCTGGGAGAGGTCGAGCCGGTAAAGCGCAGGACTGCCTTGCCGTTCTTGATGTTGGTCTTGTAGACCGGGTAGCTTCCGGAGACCCAGGTTGCATCGTAGCCGTTGGCACCCGAGTCAATCCAGGTGGCGCAGTTATCGCCATCATTCAAACCGGTGATGGCATCACCCTTCTGCCAGGCTACCAGGCCAGTGTAATACTTGGGGTGGCCGACACCGATCTTCTCAAAGGTCACATCTGTCCCGGTATAGGTGAAACTGCCGGGATCGACGGATATACTGTACTGCTTGGGAGGGCCAATAAGGGTTGGCTCGGTCCCGGTCAGATCGTAATCGCCCGGAGTAACAATCAGTCTTATAGGAGAAGGCAACAAAGTAACTACATGAGCTACCCAATCTCTGGAACCAACGCCGGTCTTCGATCCTGTTTGGGCAGTGGTAGCAGCCAGAACCTCGACCGCGGAGGTCATGATCACGTTGCTGGTCTGTGAACCACCGGTAGTGCCGACACGTTGCTCATTCCCAGAGATATTGTTAGCTCCCGTATCCCAGGTGCCGGCCGCATCTCCGGTCGGTCCTTCCAGGCCGATCAGTGCCAAGCCCAACTCAGTGGCCTGGCTGAGGGTAGGTGTCGCGCCTGAGGAGGGGGTAGTGCCAGTGCCGGTTGCGGTTTTCTGCTTGTCTGCAACACTGTACCAGATTGTGGCAGTCCCAACCACACTACGGATAGCCATCATTGCATGAAGGTAACTGAACTTTGCATCTGCGTCTGAGTATTGAACACCGGAGTGGTGCGCTCCTAGGTAAGTCCCGAAGTCAACACCACAGATTTCTACCATGGCAGAGGAGGAACCACCGGTATACTCCACTGTAAGATAAATGGTCTGAAGGGTTGGGTTGGTGAAAGATCCAGTGAAGGTTTTCCAGGTCAGGGTTCCGGTCAAAGCGCCAACGTCGAAGCTAGCAAAGTCTGAGCCGATCTGGTTCCCGGACTGATCTCTAAACCGAATGTAACCAGTGCCGGTAGGTAGACCATATTTACAAAGCTTCAGGTCAAGGCTGGTGATGGTTCCAGGTTCCATCATGAAGAAGCAACCGCCGCGTGGCTGATCTGCCCAAGCCTGGATGCCTCCCCACGCATCCGGATCGTAGGTGTCTGCAATAGAACCGAAATAGCCGAGACCTGTGGCTTTGTAAACTGTTATTGCCACAGATTGGCTGGTGTCGAATTCAGTTACTGTAACACTGTCACTGGCGGCTGTTGTCACCGGAAGACGGAGAGCAAAAAGTTGGACACACACATTGGTGACGTTCTGTGCATAGCTCATGCACTGGAATTGATAATATTTAGTTGCCGACGAGTCGTAGAAAGTAGCTCCGGCATTGGCATTGTCCACCGCAGCCAGGATCAGTATGACGTCTCCCGCGCTGGCAACCAGACCGTTGGCGTAGGTCAGGGTGGCTACACTACTTTTGCCTTGGGCTGTTCCGAGAGCACTAACAGTGATCGCCATTCAAACCTCAATGCTCTACCAGGAAATCCACCAACGTGTACCAGGCTGGATTAGGTGTGGTGCCGTTCTGGAAAAGGTCACTGAACTTCCAATCGTTCTTCATGCCGTACCACAGCTGGCCGGTCAGGTGGTGTTCGAAGCCGATCTGAAAGACAGTGGATAAATACTCACCTTTCTTGATCTCGAAGGCTGGCCCGCACCCGCTTGGGTTCAAACACTGCAAAGCCACCTCACTGTTGAAGATCTGTGGGCTGATCCTATACTCGGACAGCAGGCCCTCAAGCCAATCCAGCTTGGCTTCCAGAGCTGGCACGTTGACGGTCTTCCAGTTCTTATTCCAGTAACCATCGATGGTGGGGGAGTACCAGTCGTAAGAGTGGATGTTCACGGCATCAAACTGAGCGCCGTGCGCCAGCACTTGGGGCAGGAAGTTCATGGAGGGTGTGCCGCTGCAGGTCAGGGTAGCATCGCAGTCTGCCATCAACCCGCCCATCACGATCTGCACGCTCGGGTAAGCGGCATGCACAGCCTGGGTGATGGAGGTGATAGCGGTGGCGTACAGGTCAGGGTGATCCCCCCAGCAACCGCTGACAAAAGACGGACGATCGCTTACCAGCGGGTCAGGTTCGTTGATGTACTCGAAGTAGGATACCCAATAAGGGGATCTGGAGTAGTGGTCCACGATCTGCTTAAAGAAGTCCACCAGGTCAACCAGGTGGTCCAGCTCAACCGGTCCGCAGGGCGGGTAGTCCGCGCCAGTGTAGTGCTGTGCCCAGGTAGGTGTGCCGGTGATCAGCACGATCGTAGACAGTCTGTGTTCCCGGAACACCTGAAGCTGTGAGTCAACGTTTACTAGTGCGCTCCAGTTGATAGTGCCCTGGGTGGCCTCCAGCTCGTCCCAATGCAGGGTATAGCCACGGACCCACTTAGCTCCAGCTCCGGCTAGGAGATCCACATAGTCAGGGCTGTAAGCAGCCATATCTGCACCCACCCAGCTGGCAGGCTGCCGATCGATGAAGGGAAAGAAGCGCAGGTAGGGTATTGGTGTAGAGGCAACGACAGAACTTCTGACAAAAGTGTTGCCAAGATCCAGGACAATGAAGGCAACGCCAACAACTATGAACAGGACCACCAGGCGCTCAAAGGATGCTTTCATCTGGATCTCCTATGAATCCCCATCCGAAACGGGCTGAGCAAGACTGGTTGCTCAGCCCAAGAAGGATAGCCAGTCCTATTATTGCAGTGTAAACAGCGAGGCGCCGAAGTCCACCGTGAAGGTCTCGGAGGTCTGCAGGGTGACTGGTGAACCGTAGTCGAACCAGCATACCAGCTCCTTGGCAGGTGCTGTGTCGTTGTAGACTGTGACGTAGCGGAAGGAAGCCACGGTCCCGCTGGCAGTCAATACCTTATCGGTGAAGACCACAGTCAGCAACCCACCAGTCTGGCCGTGCCCTGAACAGACTAGGGTGCGATCGGAAAGGTTGGTGTAGGCAATCTGGGTCAGGTTGGCGAGGCAGGTGTTGGCAGCCGCGGGAGCATAGCCGGTGTCTGTCAGGGCCAGCACGAAGGTATCACTAGAGAAGTTATGCTTCTCTTCAGCCAGGGCTTCAACGAAACTGTCGAACTTGTTGTAGGTAGCAGCCATAAGAAACTCCTTAGATTAGCGTGTGGTCAGGATGGCAGTGAACACGCGGGTGGTGGTGGTCTGAGAGATAGCCACCCCGGTCGTACTCTCAGCGGTGATCTTGATGTACCGCATCCCGCGCACAAGAGCCTGGAAGTGTGAAGACACCAGGGCATATTGGGCAACGGTGCAGGTCAGGAAAGCCTTGTTCCCATCCACGTAAACATCCCGGTAGGTGCCGGTGGACGCGGTGGCAGCCTGGAATGACAGGCGGCCGGTATTGGTCTCCAGTGCAGCCGGGGTGACAACGCCCAGTAGGCCATATACACCCAGGTCCAGCGGGGAGGACTGGCTCTGGCTCTGAGTGATGGTCAGGGTCTTGGAGAAATCCAGGTGTGCGGTTGGGAGAACGGCTTGGGGATAAGCTGGGGGTGCGAAGCCTTCGATAGCTTCGTGAAGGTCTTGTAGTGACATATACTCATCTCCCATAGGTCTTGAAAATGAACAGGCGGGTTCGCAGTTGTCGCTGTTCTATGGGTATGAGTATGAGCTTATTATACCTTATTTGGGGGAGTGAAAAAAGCCGTCTCCCCTGGGCATGGAACCAGGGGAGACTTTGGGAGGCGTGTCATGGATGAGAAGACACGTTATAATTGTAACATATTGGAGGTGGATATGGTAAACGCAAAAAAAGCTGAACGTATCAACCAGGCTTTAGCTCATTTATGGAACGCATATCAGAGTGTAAAGCAGAACGGTGCCAAAACGGACCTGATCGAGTTTGATGGCACAGTTTATATTGCCCTGCGAGATGTCAAGACTCACAAGTTGGCGCAGTTTCCCAATGGGCTGGAGCTACGAGAGGAGGTAATTGGTGGATGAAGACACAATCAAATATCTGAAGGGACTGAAGATCTATGAAGCAGCCCAAACGATCGTTATTCAAGATGGCTTTGCTAAAGAGTTTATTGAAATGCCCAAGAAGGGTTCAGTTGATCCACCGTTTCTGAAGCTGAACGCTTTCCGGCAGGAGGCCCGCAACCTGTGGGATGCCTGGTACACCGATAAGGTGTGCTTCCATTACATTGATCACTTTGCCGGGCTGTTGATGGCTATCAAAGGTGCACATGCCGATCAGGGCTGTGAGGCCTGTAAGATCTGGGTGGGTCAACATTATGTCCTGCCCGGTGAGGATTTCGATGGTGGTCTGCACTGCGGCCAGGAGTGCACTGCCGAGTATGACTGCGCTTCGGTGATCTGTGATGAGGTCAGCTGGTGGCTGGACAACCACTGGCCGCGCTTCCTCAAGAACTGGATCTGGGACAATGCCGAGTTGCCAGATGAGCTGCTGATCGAACTGGCTTCTCCAAGCTTGGAGGAAGTCACAGCTAACAGGCTAGCGCCCAAGGTCTCTGTAAATATCAAACCAGATGGACAGGTCAGCTTTATCTAGGAGGTGTTATGAGCACTGATAAGTTAGGGATTTGCTCACGCTGTGGTCAGGAGAAACCTATACCATCCTGGTCCAGCAACCATGCTTGCGATGGGTGCCAGAAGGCCGCTGAAGCCAAGGTGGTCAAGGCATGCTATGACATCCCGGATGAGTTATGGGATGCGTTCTACACCAAGATATCCTGTAGTGAGCTGACAAGTGATCATGCCAGAGGCACGGTGGTTTATGGCAGCGGAGTTTATGTCATCGATGGTTGTTGTGGGGATCGGTTGACTGCCCGCCAGGTCAAGCCCTTAGTAACCTGGGCAGGGCCAGCCTATACCTATGTGGAATGTATCAAGGTCAATGGATCCGGCAACTGCTTCCGGAACAACGAGAAGTTCAAGGCTGATGGGGCCTGGTGGGTGATGGTACCAGATCTGGATATCGAGTTTCAAAAGGTTATCGTTCCTAAGATGGAACAGGGGAGATTGTTTTGATGGACACTAAGATCGAGATCGTTGGTTCAGAGTTGCAAGTATATATCGGCATCTGGAAAGCGGTCAGCTTCGAAGTGAAGGATCGCTTCAATTATGATGGTCACAGACGTAATCGCAATACCGCTATCTATGTAGCCACCGGGGATATCAACCCCAAGTGGAACCGGGCTTTGACCGAGAGCATGTACGTCAAGAACGCTCTATCCTTTATGAAGCAGCTGAGCATTGACCCCCAAGGCTCTGGCTTTATTGATCTGCTCAAGAAGCGTGGCTGGGTAGAAGAGATTCCCTCTGAGTACCTGCCCGGTCAGACCCTGCCGCTGTTTTAGCAGGGGAACGGGCGTGTATTGTATAACACCAACCTATAGAATGAGGTTACGGAGGATAAATGAGAATATTCATTAGGATAACAAATGGAGCTGATTTTTTATCAGAGTATGAAGAGACTGTTCCTTTATTGGAAGAGTATGAGTTGATGCAGATCTTTGAACTCATCCGGATGAAAAGACAGGTATCTGCTTTTGAGAAGGTTCATGTTGAACTTGCCCAACTTGCAGGAGGGCTGATCTCGATTGGTGTTGATACTCTCTTGCAGAAGTATCATCAGGGGGCTCTAAAGGATTTGTTGAAAGCTATAGAGTAGAAAGGAGACAGATGGCAACTGATGGTCTGTTTGTAAAACTAACCTGGTCCAGCTTCGAGGTGGGGAATGACCAACACTATTCGCTGGACATCCAGAACTTCTATATGATCCGCTATGTACCAGGGGAGTGGGCTTATCCAGAGTTGCCAAACTCGATGCTGTATATCTATGAGAACCTGCGAGCTGCTAAGAAGGCTCAGCGCAAGCATGGTTTCCCGGATTATGCTCAGCGCTTCATCCAGCAGGATTATTATGAAGGGCCAGTCTGGTGGTGGTGCGAGGTCAAGATGCCCATGCGCTTCGACAGTGGGCCTTTCAGCATGCCGCCGCTGATGATGGCTGACTTCTGGAAGGACTTCAGGCTACTGCATATCTCGGCCACGCGCCGACTGCCGTTGATCTATCAACGCCGCTTTGCAGAAGAGGGCACTATGGTGTGCAGTGCCTTGAAGCTGGTGAGCATGATCACCCAGACGGATCTGGATAAGATGCGTTGACAGAACGATCGTTCTCGTATATACTAAAGTTACCTATTCCTATTCCTATTTATAAGTGGAGATTGTATGGATGATCAAGTTGACGAAGGAAACCCGGTTGGAGAACCGGAAGACGTTCAGGAACCTGTAACCCCTGAGCAACCAGCGGCCCTGATCGATGGGGTGCCCTGGGCTATCGTATCCGGAGACTCTGGGGTGGGTAAAACCAAAACCGTGGCGGCCACCCCAGAGATATTCTGCCTGGACACTGAGCCGCCTGGTGCGGCCGGCGCTTATTCCAAAGACTATTACAAAGCCTTCGAGCCGGACAGCAAGATGTTCGAGAACATGCTGGCCTATATCCGACAGCTGAAGTCGAAGGGTAAGAAAGTCGGCAAGAAGCTGATGGTTGGCAACCTGCCCATCGCGGCTGTGGCGATCGATACTTACGATACGATCCAAACTATCTTGCTTACCCGCTACCTGGGAGCTGAAGCCAAACTGAAACAGAAGCGGCCGTGGGGTTTTAGCCCTGATGATGTATGGGCGCCCAAGATGGAGCAGTCTGATTGGGGTGTGGTGCTGAACTACCAGCGTCCGCTGCTGATTGCCCTGCAGGAGCTAGCTATACCCATCATTTGGGTCGTGCATGCCAAGATCACTGAGCCTAAGGCCAATAGTTGGGATCAGGACTCGATCAAGACCAATGGCACGGTCTCACTGGATCTGTCTGGACACTTCGAAAGGGATGTCCGCAACCTCAGCTCAGTGATCTGCTATCTGATGCTCGAGCAGAAAGTCATCTACAAAGACCCCAACAAGAAAAAAGAGATTGAGAACATCGTTGGTCTGCGTGTTCTGGTGCTCCAGAAGTGCTACCATAACGGCTATGTATTCGACGCCAAGGACCGCCATCACATCTTTCGGGGCAAGAACGGTGCCCTATTGAACGCTATCCCGATGGAAGCTGATGAGGAAGGGAATCCCAAACGTAAGATCGTACAAGCAATCATGGACAAGTACAACTATTAGGAGGGGAGTATCGCTCCCCTCCAAGCTTGGAGGAAATATGAGCGGAGTACGGCGCAATGAGCAACGAGACCTGGAGATTGTCAGGCTCAGGCGTGAGAAGAAACTCTCCTATGAAGAGATCGGCAAACTATATCATATCAGCCCCTCACGCGTCTCGTCTTTGGGGGTGCGGGTTCGCAAGCAGAAGTTCAAGGATACTGCCGATGAGGTATTGCAGTTCCTGATCGACTTCAAGCGGCTGCATGATGGCAACAGCCCGGTGCTGGAAGAGGTGCGAGTCTTCCTGGGCGGTATCGCCAAGAGCAATTGTAGCCGCTACCTGTGGTATCTCAATGCCCAAGGGCTTATCAAATATGACGGACACCGGATAGAGATACCCGGTGGGAAATGGGATCTGGAAGAGAAAAATGGCTGAACCAATCTATGTGGACGATGGGGATGGAACACAAGAAGTCCTGACCTTTGAGTATTGTGGTTTGTTGTATCCGGAGCTGGCAAAGCATACCTTTCATGCTGTGCGGCGCATCCACTTGCAGTTCAAGAACCGCACTGAGCTAAGCCAGTGGAGGAAGGTCGAGCAGTTATTGAAGAAGGGTATGATCTCGGGCGCCTGGGTGCTCAACTGTATTCAGCTGGCGCGTACAGCTAACAGGGCCAAGTTCAAAGTTGAACGTACCTTTCGAACCATTACTGCCTATATGAGAAACATCGCTGCCTATCAGGAGTGGGCCTCGCTCAACCGCCAGCAGGAAAGCACTGATATCGAGACACAGAAGTTTCCAACGGAGATCAAACCCAAATGGGAAGCATGAGCGCAGACCAGGCCAGGGCTGTTCAGGAAACGGAGAGCGTTCGCCGCATCTACGATCCTGAGTTATGTGTGCGGACTGCCATGGCTACGGTCCAACATCGGGTGGAAATATATCGCAAGGGCTATGGGGTGCATAGTTTCCTGCCGGGGATGGAGGAGCTGATACCGCCCTGGGTGCCGCCCGACTTCATCGGCATCCTGGCCTTCACCAGCAATGGCAAGACCACCTTTATGAACTACATCGCCAAGCAGAACGCATACCGCTTGCAGGACTGGAACGCCAGGAACCCGGACAAACCGCGTATCATTGTCTATGCCTCCTGGGAACAGGCGGTGGAACAACAGACCATCTTTGACCTAGGCGGTATTGCTGAGATCAGCCCGCTTGAGATTATGCGCGGCCGGATCAGCGATGATGAAATCAACCTGCTGGCAGGGGAAGCGGCTAACAAGCGGACGCGTCTGCCGATCTGGTTCCTGGGGCCATCGGTGGAGATGGACCTGAAGCGAGACCGCTACACCCTTGAGAGCCTGGACAAGTCCTTGAGATACATCAAGAGCCAGGGCGTGACGATTGATATGCTGATCATGGATTACCTGCAGCGTATCCGCAGGGATGGCGAGAAGGATATTCGGGAAGGCTTTATGGAAGTGATCGACCAGGCCAAGGACTACAGCCTTTCCACCACCACCTTTCTGCTATCACAGGCCAAGCGGGAGTGTACTCAACGGCAAGATCCAGTGCCCGAGGTGCAGGACAGCCAGGAAACCAGCAACTTCGAGCAGAGTGTGGACTATCTATTCGCTTTGGCTATGCCTAAGTTTCGTTATGACGAGGACAGCCCGCCAGTGCGCTGGCACTGCAAAAAGGATTATGGCTACAAAGTAGGGCCTGGCACGATCTTTATGAGCCTGCACAAAAGCAAGTGGGGGCCGGCGCCAGTTCACCGAGTGTTCAATATGGGTATTGGTGGGAAGTCGATGGAGGAAGTTTCTATCGTGTTCCACAAGAAGGAAACATGAGAAAAGTAGTTTTGCCGGGTGTTGGAAGTTACGAGGAAACCAACGGCCAGAAGGTCTTCTTCATCATTGTGGACTCTTTTACAGCTGATGGTCAACCCCTGACGGTGGTAACTACTTCAGTATGTCGAGGGGTTTCCGCGGCTATGAAGGAGGCCAGAAAGCAGGGCCGTGTGCGCCGCGTCTTTGAGTTGTATGATCTATTGGAACACACTCGTTTGAATATCGAGAAGGCAAACCAACATGGCAATTAGTGGCTGCTTTATCGCCTTTGTATTGATCCTGGCCTTGATCCTGGAATACGTGGGACAGAAGTATGATAAACATTAGTCCCAGGGATCGGCTGATCCTGGAGCATGTTGCCAGGGGCAACTATTATACTGAGGCTTTCTCCCGGATCATCCGGCTCAAGCGCCGACAGTATTACGCGGCCCTCCAGCGGCTTGCCAAGGTAGGTTATTTGGTCAAGTACGCCGGTGGTGCCAGCGGTGCCCATTATGAGATATCAGAACTTGGGAGGGTTTACCTGCATGAGCGATTGTAGCTTCTGCAACACTATAGAAGGCTGGACCGAGCAGTTGAAACGCGGCAGCCAGACACCTATTACCAGGCCGCAGATGAACTATCTGCTGTATCTATTCGATGGCTACACCCGCGAGCAGCGCATGGATGTGCTGGAGGTGTGCTTTGGGAAGGCATTGGGCACAATCGACAGCTCCAAGGATCTCACCAAGGAAGCGGCTATCAAGTTGATCAACCTGATCACCAGCGAGGGTGAGTTGTCTGCACCTGGTGAGCGTTTTATCCATGAAGCCCTGAAGCATGTGGGAGGCTGCTACCGTGACGGACAACAGTCTTTCGGAATCTGAGATACGGCGCCCTCTGAAGGCCAGCCTGATGCGGCGGGAAGGGCATATCTATGGTCATCGTTGGGGTGTTATCTGCTGTGTCTGTTGGCGGGTGTGTTACAATCCGCACATGCACGAGCCGAACCCGACTCGTGGGGATGTCAGGGGCCACCCAGATAAGAATCTGATCTTCACCAAATACAACGCCGTTCTGGTACACAGCACCTGTCATGATTATGCCACCTGGGAGAACAGCCTCCCATGGCTTATAGCCAGAGAAGGAAAACAGAATATCATAGCCTGGTTATCAACCCTACCTTTCGTTCAAGTCCCTGATTGGATCAGGAGAGTGGAGAGTATCAAGATGGCTGATTGCATTGTTTGTGGAAAGTTGCTTCAAAAGCATACCCTGAATGAGTTGAGGGTCTGCTTATCAACCCACCAAAAGTTTGAGTGGGATGGCTCGATTACCGGACTGCTGGATCTGCTCACCTCCAACAAGTTGCTGAAGACCTGGGGCCAACCCACCGCTTTCAAGGATGAGCTGGCACTGCACTTCACGGATGGCACGGAGATGCTGACCCGCGCCTGGGCAGTAGATGTGCCGTTACACTTGCTGGCGGCGCCTGCCAAGAAAGCTGAAGAGATCCCGGCGGTTGCGGAAGAGGCCCATGCCAAGCGGTCCAGCACACCTAAAGATCTGGAAACGAAATAGGATCTGGGCTTGGGTACTGCCCTTCCTGGCTTTCTGGTTATTCAACTTTCCCTGGGGATGGTGGATTGCCTTCGCCACCATCCCCCTGGGGTATCAACTAGGGCTTTATATCGATCCCGATATGGATATGAAGACGGTCACAAGGAGTAAACGACAATGGCGAAGAAACCCATTCCTGTGGTTATTTGTTCCATGGTGGGGAGTCTACTCTCGCTTCTCAAGGCTGCTCGGGGGGCATCGCAGTCTACTGACACACGCTCCTGGTATTTCCACAGCCTTCAGGATCTTATGGCTGATTTTCCCATTCTATTTGGTTCTGAGTGGGATCGGTATCTGGACGAAGATACCCGCAAGTTGGTGGATGACGTTACACAGGAGCATCTTCGGGATCTGGATCGGTTTATCAATGGCCGATGGGATTCACGCCCTGGCGGACATGGGTGTTTTTAGAGGAGGATAAATGCCAACCGCAGTGGATGTACATTTGTCGGATGTCATCAAAAAACTAGAGGGGCTTCAGGAGAAGTATGGTGATAGGCCCGTAGAAATGTTCCAGGGCGACTTTGAGTTTCACCAGAGGATAGGAATAGTGGGTTCTGAAGAACTTCTGATCCCTGTAAGCTTTGAAGTGAGGTTCAGTATTTATTTGGGAATGATCGACACGGTTGACCTGGTGAAAAAGGAGAAGCCATGAACAATGCACTGATGATCCAGCAAGCAGAAGGCGGTGAGTTCCGCAAGTTCCACAGTTATTATTGGCCTTATCTGGCTGATTACCTGTACCGCTGGAAGATCGACTACATTTTGCAGGGTGCGGTGCCCTACATGGGCATGACCGATGAGACGCTGGCCTGGAACCGCTTGCGCCTGGCGCTCCAGCATATGACCCAGAAGTACCAGTACATCTTCCTGCTGGATGCTGATGTGTGGGTGGCCGATCAGAATGTGGATCTGCGAGCTGCCTGCGAGAAACCGCTGATGGGTGTGCGCTGGTGGCCGGATATGAACACCGTCAGTCATATCCAGGCTGGGGTGCTCTTGCTCAATAATGGCAGGTGCTTAGATCCCGATCACCCTGAACCGCTGGACCACAAGGCCGAGAACATGCTGCACTTCATGGTGGAGGAGTCCAAGTATTGGATGCAGATCTACCCAGGTCTGCGCGGTTGGCACGAACAGGGCCAGCTGGACTGGATGATCAAGGGCACTGGCTTCAAGACTTATGTCGGTGAGTTGCCGATTGAGTATAACTGGGGCCGACTGTGCAATAAACCCTGTGAGCACCCTTATCTGGTTGGCTACCATGGCGAACGTCCGCTGATGGACGTGGCCCTACCCCGTTTGTTGGAGGATATTGAGAAATGGAAACCGAAGCAGAACGTGAATATCGCAAGCACGATCTCTCCAAGCTTGGAGGACTCCAGCCTTGGGACGGAACAAACGCAACCCTGAAAAGCGCCGTAAAGCTTGGTATCATCCAGGCATGGGCACAGAACGGGTTTCGCTACGAGATCAATTGGGGCCGGGGTGGGACAGACTCCTTGCCCGGTCCAAGCGTAGTGCCAATGCTCACGCCCAAGATACTGGAGCTGCTGCCAGAATTGCCATCGAGCAGTTCTTCACCAGGATCGGTTACTGTCCCTTCTGCGGAGACCCCATCAAGCCCTGGGCCTACAGTCCCGAAGAAAAACTCTTCGAGTGGCAAAAGTGCCGCACGCCATTCTGTAAAGGGATGAGCTGGACTATCTTCACCGATCCTTTTGGGTTTATAATCAATGCGGGTGAGGTATTCGACCATTACATCTTTACCCGGAAATGGAAAGCGATATGAATAGGGATATGCAAAACAAGGTGTTCATACCTTTCATGAGAAGCGTTATCACTGGCTTCTTCTTCGGGCTGGCGGGGTTCTCAGTAGGACTATTGCTGGATCTCCAGATGCCTGTCTCGATCTATGTGGGCTTGTTGATCGCTTCAGTGGCGGCAATCATCTCCTGGTTGCGGCTGGTGTTCTGGGCCGAAAGCGTCCTGGGTGTGGATCTCAACCGGGATGGCAAGATCGGCGGGAACAACCTGGAAACAGCCGAGGCCGCGCCTACGTTGTACTATAAGATCAACGAGCACCAAACCAAGTTGTTCCATTTCGACATTGACCCGGATCGCCTGGACCAGTTCATCTTGGATGTGGTCTCAGGTATCTCTATGGCTGAGAGCAACTGGACCGGACTCAGCAAGCCGTTCTCACGGCATGAGTATCGCCACCTGCGCCAGCAGATGATCGACTATGGCTTGGTGGTACAAACCAACGAGAAGGATGCCAAGCAGGGGTTCTCGTTGACCGCTATGGGTGAGCAGGTTTTCCGTAACAATATCAAATCTCCCCTGCCCCAAGAGGTTCTATCGATTCCTGAGCTAGCTTAGTGTACGCACGCTCCTGCGTGCGTAAGGAGGGATATGAGTGACGTACTGACGTTCCTGGTCCGCTGTAAATGCGGGCATCTATTTATGGTGAAAGAAGGCGAAGCAGGGTGCTGCTCCAACTGCGAAACGCAGATCCATGTGACCTACGATCGCCAGCTGAAGCACACCTATATCAAGGCTGAAGGCGGGCAGCCCAATCTGTATAAGTACAAGAAGGTGGAAGTCCGGGATGTAGCATGAAAGTCATCTGTGTGGTGGGGCGTTGCCACGACGCACGTGGCGCTTATTTCGCGTTATCCAATATCTGGAAGGCTCAAGAGACCATGGGCCATATCTGGTTCATGGGTGGTATCCCATTTTACCCACAGGGTGCAAGCCTGCTCCTGGAGGGGATCTTGGGTGTACCGCAAGAGAGGTTTCTGCAGGGCAACCTGGAGCTGGTAAGACGTGCCGATGCGGTCTATGCCATGGAGAGTTTCGCCAAAAGCCCGGAGGCTCAGCTGATGGTGGAAGAGGCGCTCAAGCTGTCCAAGCCGGTATTCTATAAAGCCAAGGAGCTGGACACCTATTTAGAGAGCAGGCCGGTTCCTGAAGTGAAGGAGGTTCACCGTGCGAAAGCCCGTGCCTGAGCAAGAGAAGTATCGTGTGAAAGATGGACCGCTGGCCTCCACCGAGAAGGATGGCAACAACGGCGCCTTTATGTTTATGGGCAAGATGGGCCTAAACATCCTGTGCCTGGTTTCAGATACGGAGGGGTGGGAGCACGTGTCAGTGGAGATTATTCCTGCTCCTGGCATGAAGCAACGCTTGCCTCATTGGGACGAGATGTGTTATGTAGCCAACATCTTCTGGGAACGGCATGAGGTGGTGCTCCAGTACCGGCCAGCCGAGAAGGATTATGTCAACCTGAACCCTTATATTCTTCACTGGTGGAGACCGGTGTCTGAGAAGATCCCGCAACCCCCGAAATGGATGGTGTAATATGCCAAAATGGAGTGATGCTCGAGCAACCAGCGATACCTGGAAGATGTATCCCAAGATCGTGCGAGATATGTGGGCCAAGTACGGGCATGACCCGAACCACACCTGCGGGGATTGTGGGCGCCTGATAACCACCAATCCAGTGGGTAAAGCCAAGTATGCCTGCCCGCTGGCTGATCAGACTTCAGCAGATGCAGCTGACTGGCGAACGCACTGGTTCGCTTGTTTGCAGTTTCTACCAAAATAAGGAGGGTGTGAGATGGCAGACCATCAATGTGAAGAAGTGCCAGTAGTCAGGTATACCTGGCCTGGGAGAGACGAAAGCTATGCCTGTATCAAGCATGGTTTGCAGATAAAGGGTTTAGCTGAAGCTTTGGGTTTTCCTTTGCAACTTATTCCATTATCGGCAGATAAGCAAGCTGAGCTGGCTTGCTCTCAATTAGTGAAGGAGGGATCATGAAAGTCGTTATACTGGCAGGTGGGCGGGGGAGTCGTCTGGGTGGCCTGACCGACGAGCTTCCTAAAGGTATGGTGCCGATCGGTGATAAGCCCATCATTGAGCATGTCATCGGCATCTATGCCAGGCAGGGCTTCAAGGATATCATTATTGCGGCGGGCTATTTGGGCTATATGTTCTCAGCCTGGGCGGCCCGCAACCCACTTCCGGGTGTCCATATCCAGGTGGTGGATACCGGTCGGGAAACGCTGACTGGCGGCCGGCTGCGGCTACTGCACGGTGGACTGTACGAAACCTTTATGCTGACCTACTGTGATGGGCTGGCCGATATCAACCTGAAGTATCTGCTCAACTGGCACGAGGCTTATCATCCCTGGATCACGGTCACGGCAGTGCATCCACCTTCCCGCTTTGGACATTTGGATTTGGACCGGACCGATTGGGTCACTTCCTTCAGCGAGAAACCGTCCTGGGAAACCTATATCAATGGTGGCTTCATGGTGGTGGAACCCAAAGCGCTGGATCAGATCCGCTACAACGAGCCCTTTGAGCAGGAGACCTGTCCACGCCTGGCCCAGAAGTCCAAGATGCTGGCTTACCGGCATAACGGTTTCTGGCAGTGCATGGATACCCCGCGTGATCTAGTGGCACTCAATAATATGTGGAAGGCAGGTGCCCCATGGATTGGGTGAACAAGCGTGTGCTGGTGACAGGTGGCAGTGGCTTCATCGGCACTGCCCTATGCGATAAGCTGGAAAGGCTTGGCGCTCGGGTTATCGATTATGACATCCTGCACGGCGATGATGTGTGTGACTACTCCAGATTATGTGTGGCGGTTGGATCGAGGAGCCTGGATCTGGTCTACCACCTGGCGGCTAAAGCTATTGTCCCGATCGCCAATGAGAACCCTTATGAGACTCTGACGACCAATGTCGGTGGGACACTGAATGTGATCGAAGCTTGCAATCACTATAAGGTGCCTCTGATCCTGGCCTCCAGCGACAAAGCATACGGGGAAGCTATCACAAGTTACCGGGAAGACACATCCCTGAAGGGTTACTTTGCTTATGACCTGAGCAAGTTGGTGGGAGATCGTTTCGCTCAGTTGTACAACGATCGCTATACCGGTAATGTCCGCATCGTCCGGCTATGCAATATTTATGGGCCGGGCGATTTGCACATGAGCCGCCTGATCCCATACCTGATCTATTGTGGCTTGAAGGGCAAGCAACCTGTACTGCGCGGCGATCGGGGCATGCTGCGGGAGTGGCTGTACATTGATGAGGCGGTGGATTTCTATCTTCAGGTGGCTGACAGCCATAAAGGACTCAGCCTGCATGGTGGGGTGAGCCTGACTGTGGGCCAGGTCTACGATATTATTGACACTAAACTGTCGTTGGGGAAACCCGCTCGTGAGCCAATGGCTGGAGGCGAGCTCTTTCGGCAGAAGTTCGACTCCATGTTCACTAAGACTGAAGTTCCTTTCAGTCAAGGTATCGATCAAACTATCTTATGGTGGCAAGAGAAACTGAAATGGGAGGTAGGAACGTGAGTAAGTTCTACTGTTCGTTTTGTGGGATGCCTATGCTGGAAAAGACTATAACCCTGGGTGGGTATAACTCCTGGGATGGCAGTGAGAATTCTTATATCCTCTACACCTGTCCCAAGTATGAACAACCTGCCAATATCTGGGAAAAGATTCGTCGCTGGTGGAAAGGTTATCACCAACAGTATGCCAACTATCCTCCAAGCAACTACGATTAGGAGTCACCATGGAAGTACCTGTTAGTGGAAAAGTCGTCGGGGATCTTGAGCAGTATTATATGAAACAGGCCGTGGATGACCTGTGGCTGACGGAAGGGCGATGGGGCAAGGAGTTTGCCCAGAAGCTGAGTGAGTTCACCGGCATGAAGTATGTGCTGTTGTGCAACTCGGGTTCGAGCGCCAACCTCCTGGCGGCCTGCGCGGCCGGGATCAGCAAAGGCAACACCGTGGTTACTACAGCCCTCAACTTCCCGACCACCGTAAACCCAATTATTCAGTTGGGCGGGTATCCACTCTTTATCGATGTGACTCTGCCTAATATGGTGGCTGACATGGATCAGCTGGAGCAGGCTGTAAAAAGCGGACCCAAGGCGGTTGTGCTGGCTCACACCCTGGGGCGCCCCTTCGACACGCACCTGGTGCGTTCGATCTGCGACCGGAACGGCATAACGATGATCGAGGACTGTTGTGATGCACTCGGTACAGAAGGGACTATGTATGGCGACCTCGTTACCTTATCGTTCTACCCCGCCCACCACATCACAACCGGAGAGGGTGGGGCCGTACTCACTAATAACCCTCGTCTTGCCAAGCTCGTCCAGTCCTACCGTGACTGGGGCCGAGATTGTTGGTGTCCTACAGGTCAGGATAATACTTGCGGAAGGCGCTTTGAAGGTGAGTACGATCATAAGTACACCTACAGCCATATCGGATATAACCTGAAGATGACCGATGTCGCCGCGGCTTGTGGAGTAGCGCAGATGTTCAGGCTAGCGATGTTCATCGCTTCACGCCGGAACAATTACTGGCTGTTGCACCACGAGCTGGAGGACAAGCGTCTGCAGGATTACTTCGAGTGGCCCAAGCCGGATGACTGTGTTTCGCCCTTCGGCTTCCCGCTGATCTGCAAGCCGGAAGTGGACCGCAATGAGCTGTGCCGCTGGCTGGATGCTGAGGGTGTCCGCAACCGGCCGGTGTTCGCCGGTAATCTCCTGAACCAACCGGCTTATAAGGACATTGTTTATCTGGCTAGTGACCTGACCCGCACAGACATCATCCACAAGAAAGCTTTCTGGGTGGGGATCTGGCCGGGGCTGGAGCGCCAACAGTTGGAGTACACCGCCTCCAAGCTTGGAGAATATATCTATGGATAGGGTGCTGATCACGGGTGGGACTGGCTTTGTCGGTTATTGGATGCTTTTGCAGAAGCCGAATATGACTTATGTCTGTTCGCTCAACCAGGCGGCTTACGAGAGCATGCAGTGGACTACCGAGCATTGGGATTACATCGTCCACCTGGCGCCGGTCTCGCCAGAGAAGGTTATCGAGTATGCTAAGATCTGGAACACCAGGGTGCTGTTTGCTTCTTCAGGCGCAGCTCGTCGCTTGCCGGTCCCACCCACACAGTACGGTCGGGATAAGCGCATGTGGGAAGATGAGCTGGCTAAAAGCGAGATCGGTTATACGATCGCCAGGCTATTCACGTTCTGCGGTTGGGGGTTGCGTGGCTTGCACTATGCGATCAATGACTTTATCGATCAAGCTCTGAGAGGCAGGCCCATCCATATCAAAGGGGATGGCAAGACGGTGCGCTCCTATATGTATGGTTGGGATGTTGGGCATTGGATGTGGCGCATCCTACGTTGGGGGGAGCAGAGCAGGATCTATGAGGTGGGTAGTGAGCACGCTGTCACCATGCAAGAGCTAGCAGCCCAGGTGCAAGAGAGCTTTGCGCACAAGTTAGGTATCATTATCGAGAATCGGAAGCTGGACGAGCCGGAGAAGATCTATGTACCTGAGCTGGTATATCTCACCAAAGAGAAACTAGGACTGGAAGAGTCGTTCACTTTTCCAGAAGTTATCGATCGAGCAGTGAGGGATTACGTAAATGAACACATGGAGGAATAAGAAGGTTATCGTAACGGGGGGCAGCCGGGGGATCGGGCTGGCAATCTGCCAGAAGTTTATAAGGGCAGGTTATGATGTCACCAGTATTTCAAAGTCAGCTACCTATCACAGCTGGTCGTCTGTCGATACGCTTCACACCGACTCCGGGCCTGGGGTGGACCTATTGGATCCTCAGGCCCGGCTCAAACTGAACCTGGACTGTGGTATCCTGGTGAACAACGCCTGCACCCAGAGCTTTGGGCAGGCAGCCAAGACCGATATCCAGCCCGATCTGGAATGGATCAAAGCCTATACCGAGTTGTGCCAGAAGGTCTATTTCCAGATGGCTTTCCAGAGTTGGGGGCGTATCATCAACCTCTCCAGTATCGCCGGTGTCCAGGGCACACGTGGGACGCTGGGTTACTCACTCGACAAAGCGGCGGTGATCGAGCTGACCAAGTGCCTGTCCAATGAGTGGGCGATCCAGGGCATCACGGTCAACACCGTGGTTCCTGGTTACATCACCACCGAGATGCTGCACCATCTGCTGATGGATGCCCCTCATGCAGCTGAGATCAAGGGCCGTATCCCGATCGGGGAATGGGGCAAGCCTGAGGACGTGGCCGAGGCCGTGTTCTTCCTGGCCTCGGACGAAGCCCGGTATATCACCGGGGTTACTCTGCCGGTCGATGGCGGCTGGCTTCAAAGATAAGGAGTGATCATGGGAAAGATAATTCAGGCCAATGATCTACGGGTGAAGGACCGGGTGAACCTGGGGGAGGCCTGCCCACTGCCAGGGCCGCTGGTGATGTACGTCGAACCTACCAGTCTATGCAACCTGCGTTGCCAGTTCTGCCCGACCGGTTATAAGGACTTGCGCTCTCAGCGTCCGAACGGCCAGATGAAACTGGAGCTGGTCTACAAGATCCTGGTGGATCTCCAGAACTGGGGCCATCGACCGAAACGCATCATCTTCTATAAGGATGGCGAACCGCTGGTGCACACCGGCTTTCCGGCCCTGGTGCGCTGGTTCTATATGGCGAAGGTGACAGACAGCCTGTGGACCAAAACCAACGGGCTGAACCTGGCGCCTGAGCTGAACCAGAAGCTGGTGAGCTGCGGGCTGAACTGGATCGGCGTTTCCATCAACGGCCTGAACGAGCAGGACTATCAGACCAAGACTCGCACTCGGGTGGACTTCAAGAAGCTGGTGGCCGGCGTTCGGGATCTGTACGATCGTCGCGGCAAGGTCCACCTGTACGTCAAGCTGCTGGACAGCGGCTTTAGCGAAAGCGAGATCCAGCAGTTCTATGATATCTTCCAGCCGATCAGTGACACCTGCGCGGTGGAGAAGATGCACAACTGGTCCACTAATGGTGGCAAGGATCTGATGATGGGCCAGCATCCGGATACCTTTGAGGGCATCCCGCTGGTAGAAAAGATTGCCTGCCCGGTTCCTTTCTACCATATGGTGATCAATTGGGATGGCACGATCGAGCCGTGCGTGGAGGACTGGCAGCATGGCGAGATGCTTGGGGATGTGAACCTGCAGTCCCTGGAGCAGATCTGGGGCAGCCTGGCGATGCAGAAGTTCTGGCTGATGCACCTGCGGGGCAATCGCCAGCTGAGCCCGATCTGTGGCCGGTGTTATTTCCAGAAGACCGTTCCGGATAATATCGATCCATACCGGGCAGAGATTACCAGGAGGATCACCAATGTCTGACACCTATCTGGAGGAGAATGGACGCGCCGGCTGAAAGCAACGAGGGCCTGATCGAGGTGACAGAGTGCCAGATGGTTTCTCTCAACCATTGGGATGGAATCTGCGACTATTGCAGTGGCACAGTCCACCTGGGGGAGAGCACTATCACCCGTTTCTGTGTGCTGCTGGAGCAGGATGAGGCAAATATCCTGATCCCGATCAACTTCACAGTTCACTGCCCTCACTGTAATGCAGGGGTAAAGGCGTTCAGGATCTGGAAGAACCTGGAAGTTACCAAAGAATTGGAGGAGATGAAACATGCGAGTAGCTGATTGGTTATGGCTCGTTCTGGCAGATTTCACGGATGCGGTGTTCTTCGTTCCGGGCGGGGGTGCGCTTCACCTGGTGGACGCACTGTTGGATAGTAAGCTTCACCCCATCTCGGCTATCCACGAACAGGGTGCAGGCTTTGAAGCGATCGGGTACTCTCAGTATTCTGATAAGCTTGGATTGTGCCTGGTGACTTCCGGACCTGGTGCACTCAATGCGGTCGCGCCCTGCGGGGCAGCCTGGATGGATAGTGTGCCAGTGCTGTTTGTTTCCGGGCAGGCTAAGTCGTCTACTCTGACCAACGGTTCTGGCTTGCGTACCAGGGGTATCCAGGAGATCGACATTATTCAGGTGGTGCGCTATATCACCAAGCAGGCTGTGCGTGTCCGTCCGAACTTTTATCAGAAGGACAATATGCAACTTATCAACCTGATCCAGACAGCCCTGAAGAAACGCCCAGGGCCTGTCTGGCTGGACATTCCGTTGGATGTGCAAGGGATGGAAATATGAGCATTCAAATCGTAGCCGAGATTGGTATCAATCACAATGGGGATGTGGATCTGGCAAAGCGCCTGGTGCTGATGGCGAAGGAGTGCGGTTGTGATCTGGTCAAGTTCCAGAAGCGCACGGTCGATATGGTTTACACAAAAGAAGATCTGGATAAGCCGCGTGAGAGTCCTTATGGCATGACCAACCGGGCACTGAAGCGAGGTCTGGAGCTTACAGAGGATGATTTCAATACCCTGGACCACTACTGCTATGAGCTGGGGATCGGCTGGACTGCCAGTGCCTGGGATCCTCCGAGCTTGGAGATGATCGCCAGCTACAACCCACCCTATTTCAAGATTGCCAGCGCCTGCCTGACAGATGATCCTTTGTTGAAACTTCACCGGATGTATGGCAAGCCGATCGTATTGTCCACAGGCATGAGCACGTTGGAGCAGATCGACCATGCTGTGTCTGTTTTGGGCACATCTGCGCTCACATTACTTCATTGTAATAGCTCATACCCTGCTAAGTATGAGGAGCTGAACCTGAACGTGATCAAGACTCTTCAGGAAAGGTACAGGATTCCAGTGGGTTACTCCGGGCATGAGACCGGCCTGGCTTCCACCGTTGCCACCGTTGCCATGGGTGTGGTGATGATTGAGCGGCACATCACGCTCGACCGGGCCATGTGGGGTAGTGATCAGGCTGCCAGCCTGGAAGAGAACGGCTTGCGCCGGCTGGTGCGTGACATTCGCCTGGTAGAAACATCCTTGGGTGATGGGGTCAAACGGGTCTATGACAGTGAACGGTTGGTCATGAAAAAGCTCCGGAGGTTCCAATGACACCCGATGAGCGCTGGGCCATCATCCCCTACGATATCCTCACAAAGGTACGGCAGATGATGGAGGAGCTGGATGCCATGATGAGAAGCCAGCATAACAGCATGCAAAACCAGGAAGAGTTGATGTCCAGCCATATAGAGAACCTGGAAGCCATTCACAAGGCCATGAACGATTATTTTGAGCAGTTAGAGAAACGGATCAAGGCACTGGAGGATGCTAATGTACAAACCAGTTATACTGATCGGCAACGGATGCCGGAAGAACCCGAAGTTGGTGGAGTACCTGACCAGCCTGCAAGTCCCGGTGCTGACAACCTGGATGGCAGCCGACCTGGTGGCTGAGAAGAACCTGGCTTTCTGCGGCCGTCCAGGTGTGCTCGGCCAACGGGCAGCCAACATCATCCAGCAGAAGGCTGACCGGCTGTATGTCTTTGGGGCGAGGATGGATGAAGCCCAACGCGCTTTCTCGTGGGATATTGCGCCCAATGCCGAGAAGATCGTCTTCGATATAGACTATCACGAGCTGATGAAGTTCCCCAAAGATTGGCAGGTACGCAACCAGGATTTGAGCGAACCTTTCATGCCCTATATCTCACCTATCCCGCAGGAATGGCTTATGTGGTGTAAGGATCTCTATAAGCGTTTCCGGCCTGAGCTGGATGGGGATGAATTCAACGATCCCATGAGCAACCCCAACAGCTTTATAAGCATGCTGTCTGCCGGTGGACAGCCGGATGATATCTTTGTCACTGGCTCAGGTAGCGCAGGGGAAACCTTCATGCAGTGCTTCAGGGTCAGGGAGGACCAGCGTATCATTACCCTGTCCACCAATGGGGCGATGGGGTCCGATATCCCCCTGGCAGTGGGGGCCTGTGTTGCCAGCGGCAAGCGGGTGATCTGTGTCACAGGCGATGGCGGGATGTCCCTGAACCAGAATGAGCTGGAAGTGGCCTACAGGCTCAAACTGCCGCTGACGGTCTTCGTGTTCACGAATGGGGGTTATGGTTCTATTCGCAACAGCCAGAGGGCCTGGTTTGGGCGAACCCTGGGTTGCGACGAGGAAAGTGGTTTCACCATGCCGAGTATTCCTTTGGAATATGTGGGTATGATAAAGCTCATCTATGTAGATCCGGAGTGGAAACAATATCCAAGGGTGTTGAGCCACGACATGATCCCCGATCGTTTCGAGGATATGACACCCAAGTTACCAGCTGATGAGCTGAAGGTCTTGATGGAGTGGGGAAATGGATGAAGCTAGAGAACTGCAAATATTGTCAAAGGCTTCCCAAATGCTGGCTGAGGCCAGTACCATAGATGAGATTCGCAATATCATGAACCTGGCAGAAGCAGCTAGGGCTTATGCTAAGAAGGCGAAGCTTGGGCTTGAAGTCTCTAATTCTGCCAGCGAGATACGACTAAGGGCTGAGCGGAAGGCAGGGCAAGTCTTGGCTCAAGTCCAGAGAGAGCAGGGCAAACGGACTGATCTAACTTCCACCAATGGTGGTGGAAGTTCCGAATACAGTCGAGTCCTAGATGATACTGGTACTAAACAGCAAGATGCTTCTCGTTGGCAGAAAGTAGCCAGCTTGCCTTCTACTACATTCGAAGATCATATTGCAGAAGCCAAAGCCAAAGGCAAGGAGCTTACAACATCTGGTGTGGTTCGTTTGAGTAAGTTTGAGAAAGCACAGCAGAACAAGACTCAACCACCAAATCTGGAAGGGAAGTATCGGGTTATCTATGCTGACCCACCCTGGAAATATCATGATCGTTTGGCAGAGGATTATGGAGTAGCGGAGTTTCATTATCCTACAATGACTATAGAAGAACTGTGCGAACTTCCAATAAAAGAATTAGCCGAAGAAAACTCCGTTCTATTCCTTTGGGTTACTGCTCCAATGCTTGCGGAGTGTTGGACCATTATCAAGGCTTGGGGGTTTGAATATAAAACTCATTTTGTTTGGGATAAGATCAAACATAATTGGGGTCACTATAATAGTGTTCGTCACGAATTGCTCTTTATCTGCACGCGAGGTTCTTGCCTTCCAGATTGTCCGGAACTGTTTGACAGTGTTCAAAGCATTGAGAGAAAGGGAGAACACTCAGAGAAACCAGAAGAGTTTAGGCATATCATCGATGTACTCTATACCCACGGAGACCGAATAGAATTGTTCGCCAGGAAAAAGGTAGATGGATGGGAGTATTATTCAAATGAGTGCGATAGGAAATGATCAACTGGTTGAGTATGGTATCCAGGATGAAAAGGTTGATGTACGTTTTCATGTCTCTGTGGTCAATAAGTGTGTGTACATTTTTGAGCCTCATTATGCTAGGGAGCGGATTGATCGCGGGGATCTGAAAGCAATCCCTATCCCGCGCTGGATCGACTATGGTTCAAAAGAACAACCGGATTTGCGGCGCGTTGTCACCGCTATTGGATACGCTGTTCCCCTCTTGGATATACCTCATAGGGCAATTCCGATTCCAGAAGATATTTTCAAAGAGGCCAACTTTTTTGAGGGGAGCTCTGACACATCTGTAAAAGGTAAGAAGGCTCATAAGGTTGTTGAACAAATGCTATCCCGCAATCTACTAAGTTATGTAATAACCGTGGAGGGAGTAACAGATATCGAGAAACAGATCAAAGGTCAGGATATTGTTATCAAACACGCGGAGACTGCTCAAGTAAAATGCGATTGGAAGGCCGGGCCAGGGCCATTAGGGACAGGAAACCTGTTTATTCAGACCGCAGAATGTAACCCTTTGGGAGAACATTAGTTGTCGGAAGCCTTCGACATTCTCCAGGAACGGCTGTTGTACCTACATGATACACAGCACATCAAGTGGCGGGAAATGCCACTCCTGAGCGGTTTTGAAGGGATTCCCTGGGGAACGTTATGGGATGTCGCTCACGGCCGGGAGCCTAGCAATCCGATCCTGCGGGCCAGGCTGGGTCTCCCGGCACGTGAGACCTGCGGGCAGTGCTGGCGGTTCAATAAGTTCATCAAGGCTGCCAGCAAACCCAAGTATAATAGGTGGAGCGATATGCCGCCTGAAATGGTGCGGCTGGCGTTCGAACACCGGACAGAAGTTGGGAGGAAACATGAACCTGGACAAGATCAAGAGCCTGATCCTCAAAGCTAGAGAGAAGGGTCAGGAGCCTACCCTACTGATCTCTCCAAGCTTGGAGAAAGAGATACAAAAGCTGATGGAAGAGTCTACTCTACATCTAGAAGCTGAGAATATTAGATCAGCTCCATCCTTTATGGGCACGCCGCTCTTGGTCTCATCCTGGGCTCCAGAAGGGGTCACGCTGATGGATATGCGGACCGACCAGGCTTGGACTTTCGCTCCCCGCTTCGGCTTTGACTTGTCATGGCACGATCCCCACCTGTATTCTGCTTTGGCAGAAGGATATACCGATGCTCCTGTGGTGGTTCAGCAGGAGGAGAGGAAGTTGAGTTTTATCGAGTGCCCGTACTGCGGGCAATCCAACAAGCCGGAAGAACTGGCTTGCTCATTCTGTGGAGGGAGGTTGCGATATGGAACTCAAAGGTAAAGGAATGTTCGTCTGGCAGTTGGAGGCTTTGTTCAATGGATCTTTGACCGCTTTGGTGGATAGCATCCATGCTCTGGGTCTATCCTGGGTGGCTGTCCGCGTGGCTGATGGTACTCTGGCTGATAATGAGCATGTGCCCGAACAGGGTGCGGTGGCGCTGAGCCGTATACTGCACGCGGCCGGGATTGGGTTCTGCGCCTGGCAGGCGGCTTATGGAAACTACCCGGATCTGGAAGCGGCCATGGCACTCAAGCGCATTGGGGATACGCAGGCCGATGCCTTTATGGTCGATGCAGAGGGCGCCTGGAATACCACCCTGTATCCGCAGAAAGCCGATGCGGCCGTGACTTATATGAAAGCCCTGGGGGCGCCGGGTATTCCGGTTGCTCTGTGTAGTTATCGCTATCCGGACGTGCATCAGGAGTTCCCGTTCAAAGCGTTCCTGGACAACGGGATTACCCATCATGCTCCGCAGGTGTACTATGTCACTACCCCGGAGAACGTAGCCAGCATCAACGCGGTGTTCCAGCTCAACAAGTCCATGACTCAGTTGAAGCTCTTGAAGGATCTGCCATTCATTCCGGTGGGAGCGGCCTACCACGAGAGCACTGTTAGCAACGGTGTCACCACCAGCTGGACGGTCTCAGCTCAAGCTATCACTGACTTTGGGGTTGA